>Ga0067045_1029736_pt1 | contig 18685 bp, 19 predicted proteins | sample TerdegcTABiofilm_FD_59184 | JGI IMG/M metagenome (GOLD analysis project Ga0067045, IMG submission 59184) | Combined Assembly of (Gp0054472, Gp0054536) Wastewater bioreactor microbial communities from Singapore -Terephthalate degrading... | reverse complement strand
CGGTTACGGCTGGTACAATCTTAAATGGGAAAGGAAAGAGTTCCCTTCAAGACACTCCCTGGACCGGGCGCTGAGATACAGACCAGTTTTCCTTATAAGCTCCGATTATCACAGCGCCTGGCTGAACTCCAAAGCCCTGGAGATCTGCGGCATCACTGCGCACACACCGGATCCTCCCTCCGGAAGGATTGTACGGGATGAGACGGGAAATCCTACCGGGGTTCTCCTGGAAACGGCTATGGCTCTGGCTGTTCAACAAGCCTACGATCTACCGCAGGAAAGAAGAACGGAGCTTCTCCTCTCTCTTCAACGGAAGGCTCATTCCTATGGGATAACATCCCTCTCGGATATGATGGTTCTCCCCGGTTTTACCCTGGATAACTCGCAGACCTATGCCTTATTGCAGGAGGAGAAAAGGCTACTCCTGCGGATCTACCTGGAGTCTGGGCTTTCCGAGGATCTTTCCAGAGCTGGGGAATTAAAAAACCGTTTTTCCGCGGGACTGGTTCGGTTTTCCGGTCTTAAGGGTTTTCTGGATGGGGTGCCTGCAAACTATACCTCCCTCTTTTTGGATCCTTACTGGGACAGGCCGGACACCTGCGGCTCTTCCCTGATCTCCCGGGAAAAGGCGGAGGAGCTGATAGAAAGAGCCCACCTGGCGGGATTTCGTGTCCGTCTCCACTCCTGCGGCGATGGCTCCCTGCGGATGGGTTTGGATTGCCTGGAAAGGGCAATAAGACTTAACGGCCGCAAGGGTCTCCGGCACACCCTGGAACATGTGGAATTGATAAACCCCCAGGATATCCCCCGGTTTGCTAGCCTGGGAATTATCGCCTCTCTCCAGCCGGAACATCTCGCCGCAGCCCCCTGCTTTAAAGATAATCATTACCGCCATCGGGTTGGCCCGGAAAGGGAGAGATACCTGTGGCTCAACAACAGCCTTGTTAAATCCGGGGCGGCGGTAGCCTATTCCAGTGATTTTCCGGTGGTGGATCTCAATCCTCTCCTGGGCATCTACAGAGCAGTGACCAGAGTTCATGATGACGGAGAACCTTCCGGAGGTTTAAATCCCGCAGAAAGGGTGAGCCTTGGTACAGCCCTGAACCTTTATACCCGGGGCGGAGCTTACGGTGTCGGCCGGGAAGCGGAAACCGGTGAACTCCTTCCCGGAAAGATTGCCGACATTGCAGTCTTTGACCGTAACCTCTTTTCCTGCCCCAGCGCGGAGCTCCGGGAAGCCCGGGTTATCCTTACAATTTTCAATGGCCGGGTAGTCTGGGAGGAATAAATCCCTCTACTCCCCGGAGACCCTTTTTGTCGTTTGGACAAGATACTCCAGAACCCCCTCCCGGGTGGTTATTTCCGGAGCAGTGTCTGGAACTCCAAAGTAGGTGATTATCAGATCCGGCTTCCCCTGTTCGAAGTTATCCCTGGTGGAATAAAAATGAAGCCTCCGGCCGGAATAATCGTAGAAGGAGAGCCGTTTTCTTAAAACAAGATTCTCCCTTTTCAGAATCTCCAGTCCTGTCTCCTCCAGGGTATCCCCGGTAAAGGGATCCACAGCGAGCACCCTGTAAAAGGAGTATTTATCCGACAAGGGCGAGGTTTTAGTTATGGAGAGATAAACCACTGTCTCCTCCTCTGTTTGACCCTTCAGGGTTGCCCAAACCAGGGTAAGACCTTCATGTTTAAAAATAGAGTCTGCCCCATGCACCTCTGACCCTTCGGCATAGAGGGAAAGGACAAAAAGGGGGAATAAGGAGAGAACTAGTATGATTACAAAAACCCTTCTGCGGTTCATTTATTGCCTCCGTTCCGTAACAGAATAATATTCTCCTCCTGCAGGGAGATCCCTATCTTTTGTCCCGGCAGATAAGCCTCGCCGGAGGAGGCGTGGTAGGCAACGGCGGTTAGTCTTGTTTCCCCTGCCAGAAGCAGGTATTCTGTTTTTTCCCCCAGGAAGCTTCTCTCTGCAACAATCCCCTGGAAATCTCCCTCTGTGGGTCCTGGGTGAAGATTGACAAATTCCGGCCTTATAAAGGCTTTTAGGTTTTCTGCCCTGGCCAGTTCAGGATCCAGAAGAGGTATCCTGTAGGTGTGGTTAAAGAGTTCAACCCGGACAGTATTGTCCTGGATAATCTGGACACTGCCGGGAAGTGCATTCATCCTCCCGATAAAACCGGCCACAAATTCTGTTTTCGGGGTAAAGTAGAGGTCTTCGGCGCTGCCAGCCTGCACAATCTTTCCCTGATTCATCACCACCACCCTGTCGGAGATGGCCATGGCCTCCTCTTGGTCGTGGGTTACATAGATGCTGGTAATCTTCAGCCTCTGCTGCAGCCGCCGGATCTCCCCCCGGGTATAGATTCTCAGTTTTGCATCCAGGTTGGAGAGGGGTTCATCAAAGAGCAGGACATTCGGTTGTATCACCACAGCCCTGGCTAAAGCCACCCTCTGCTGCTCCCCACCGGAGATCTGGTGGGGGAACTGGTGCTCATAACCCCTTAATCCCACCATTTCCAAAACCTCTGTTACAGCCTTGTCTATCTCTGCCTTACTGAACCTCTTTACCTTTAATCCGTAGGAGACATTCTCGTAGATGGTAAGATGGGGAAAAAGGGCATAGTTCTGAAAGACAAAACCGATATTCCGGCTGTTGGCCATAAGGCTTGTCATATCCCTGCCAGCAATGAGAATCTTGCCTTCGTCGGGGTTTTCAAAACCCGCAATTATCCTTAAGGCGGTGGTTTTACCGCAGCCGGAGGGTCCAAGCAGGGTAAAGAGTTCCCCGGGCTCCACGGTAAGGCTTACATCATCCACCGCCCTTACAACCCCCTTAACCCGGTGATGAAAACTCTTCTTAATCCCCAGTAATTGAATATCCACAGCTGTCATTTCAACCTCCAAGAACACTGGCTAACCGGGGAGCCCCGGGATTTCTAAGCAGGCTTAAGGCCCGGCTGATTCCTGTGGTAACAATTACCACAATTGCTACCACTAAGATAGAGAAGGCGGATGCAACTCCAAGTTCCAGTTCCGTCATCTTTTCCAGGATCCTTACTGTAATCAGGATCCAGCGGATGGATACCAGAAAGATTGTAGCACTTATGGCGGTCATGGAGCGTATAAAAACCACCCCTAATCCGCTGAAGAGGGCTGGAAGAATCAGGGGAATGGTTATCCGCCGGAAGGTGGTTATGGAACCTGCCCCAAGGCTCGCGGAGGCCTCCTCTATACTGGGGTCTATCTGCTGTAGAATGGCCACCGTTGTCCTAATCCCCGTGGCGCCGTAGCGCATCACATAGCAGGCAATGATTACCAGGGCAGTACCGGTGATCATTATTGGCGGATCATTAAAGGCAATCAGATAGGCAATTCCAACTATGGTACCGGGCAGGGAGTAGTTCAGCAGGGAAACAATCTCCATGGCATTCCTGGTGGGAAACCTCTTTTTGCCCACCAGGTATCCCACCACCACACCGTACAATCCGCCGGCAAGCATGCCTATTCCTGCGATAATCAGGGTATCCTTTATCGACTTTATCCCTTCGGTAAAAACAACCCTGTAGTGCTTAAGAGTGAAGGTATGATTGGCTCCAAAGGCCTGGACAACAGAAGCATAAAAAAGCAGGACATAGAAATAAAGTATCAGAAGGGAAAAGAGGATGCAGAAAACCACCAGCACTGTCCGGAATAGATTGCTTACGCTTTTTATACTGCTTTCCGCTCCCGCTTTGCCGGTAATGGTGACAAAGTATTTTCTGCCCACCAGGTATCTTTGGAGGAGAAAGACCGCTACCGCAGGTATCAGAAGGACAAAGGAAAGAACCGCCCCACCCTTAAGGTCGTACAACCCTGTTATCTGCAGATACGCCTCGGTAGGTAATACAGGAAACCTATTTCCTGCCAGGATGAGAGGGGTGGCAAAATCGGCCAGGGAGGCGGCAAAGAGAAGCAGAAAGGCATTGGCAAGTCCAGGCAGGGACAGGGGAAGGGTTACGGTTCTGAATACCCTCCTTCTGGAACTGCCAAGACTGAAGGCCATATCCTCCACATTCGGATCTATGCCGGCAAGGATCGCCTTTAAGGTAAGGTAGGCTATTGGGAAAAAGGTTATGGTTTCTGCAAAAAGGGTGGAGTGCATACCGTAGACATTGAAATTCTTAAGACCCAGAAGTTCATAGGTAATTAAACCCCGCCGGCCGAAGGAGAAGATCATGGCAATCGCCGTTGTAAAGGGGGGGGAAATAAGGGGAAGGATAATAGAGGCATCGAGAAGCCTTACCCAGAATCTCGGCAGATTGGAGCGGACCGCTGTAAAGGCAAAGATGAATCCCAGCAAGGTGCCGAAAACTCCCACAAGAAAGGCCAAGGTCAAGCTGTTTACCAGAGCCTTTAACTGATTCCTGCCTAAAAGGGCTGCGGATATCTCGGACAGGGTGATTCTACCCTCCTCTACAAACACGATTGAAAGCATCCGGAAAAGGGGAAACAGTATAAAAAGGGCAAGTAAAACCCATATAGCCGTTACGCTGACCAGCAAAGCCGGATCCTTTCTAAGATTGTTAAGCTCCATTTCCCGTCTTGCTTTTACATTTACCTCAGGCATCTCTTCTCCTTTATAAAGGAATGGTTGTAGAGGGAGATAAAATCGGATGCCCGCAGAAAGCGGGCATCCGGCAGAAATCTTTTATTATTCCTTACGGCAAAACCTCTTTTATCCAGCGGTCCACTATCCTTGCCCGGTGTTCTCCGGCAAAGTCGCTGTCTATTGGGAAGATGTTTGCACCCTTGAGCACCGCCGCCAGGCCAGGTTCCACCTGTACCGTGGGATGGGCGGGAATGAAATTGATCTGATATTTTGCATAGAGATTCTGCATCTCCGGGCTGGTGGCCCAGTCTATCAGTTTTTTACCCAGCTCCGGGTTCTTGGCTCCCTTTATAAGGGCTATGGCTTCCACTGCGGTACCTATCCCCTCCTTGGGAAAGGAGATTGCCACATCGTAGCCTTCCTGCTGGGTTTTAAGGGCATCTACTATAAAGAAGATTCCTGCTCCGGCCTGACCCAGTCCCACAGGCAGGGTTCCTCCGCCTCCGCTTTTTGTATAAACCTGGACATTCTGCCGCAGTTTTTTCAGATATTCGAAGGTTTTTTCCTCGTCCCTGCCGTATACCTCCAGAACAGAAAAGATCCGGGTTACCGCAGTTCCCGAGGTTCTTGCATCGGCCATCTGGATCATCCCCTTGTAGGCAGGATGTAGAAGATCGTTCCAGGAGGCCGGCGGCTGCAGATTGTTCTCCTTTAAAAAGGCTCTGTTGCTCATGAATACCAGGGGATCGTCGGCAATGCCGATCCAGTATCCATTGGGATCCTTAAACCGGGCGGGAAGTTCATCAAAAGCCTTGGGTTTGTAGGGTTCAAAGATTCCCTCCTTTACCCCGGCGCTGAAGGTCTCTACCGGTCCGCCAAAGAGTACATCGATTCTGGGATTATTCTTCTCGGCAATAACCCGGGTAAGGGCCTCGCCGGAGGAGAAACGGATAAAATTGACCTTTATTCCAGTGGCCTTGGTAAATTCCTCGAACATGGGTCTTGCCCAGTTTTCCGGCCAGATGGAATAGACATTGATTGCCTGAGCCCCCAGCCAGCAGAGGGGGAGGCTTAAAAGGAACAGAAAGAGAAGAATTTTTTTAATACCCGACATCTTGAGTCCTCCTTTTGTTAATACAATCGGGGGAACTCTGTTTTGTGATTCAGGGGAAGTTCCCCCATTGATTACAACCTTCTTTGCAGGAAAAGGTTATTTCCCTGCTTAGAACAGTATAATTTGCCCCTCTCTAGCTGTCAATAAAATTTGATAGAAGCAAACTTTTTTCCAATAAAAAAAACGGATGCTTCGTGAGGAAGCATCCGTCTGAATTGGAAAGAAAGATAGTCTGAAAATCAGTTTCTTCTTCCGAAGATTCTAAGAAAAAAGAGGAAAAGGTTGATGAAATCCAGATAGAGTTTCAAGGCACCCAGTATTGATACCCTTATAAACTCCGACTCCTCCGCCTGGCTTCCCATCCGGGCATTCCAGGACTGAATTATCTGGGTGTCGTAGGCAGTGAGGCCTAGAAACAGGGCTACACCTGCATAGGAGATTATCCAATCCAGCCCGGAACTGCGGACAAAGAGATTCACCACTGTGGCAAGAATTATTCCCCATAAGCCCATCATGAGGTAGGTTCCCATACCTGCAAGGCTCCTTTTAGTGGTAAGAGCGTAAAGGCTCATTCCTCCAAAGGCTCCGGCGGTAATAAAGAAGACCCGCGCTATACTGCTACCTGTATAGGCAAGAAAAATCAAGGAGAGGGTAACTCCGTTTAATATGGCATAGACGGCGAATCCCAGGGTGGCAGCCCCGGGAGAGAGGCTCTGGATTCTGGAGGAGAGAAAGAAAACCAGAAGAAACTCCGCTACAATAAGACCGAAGAAGAGCGCCGGGTTTCTGACCAAAGTCATCACCAGAGAGGGACGGCTGGCTATAAAGAGTGCTACAATTCCGGTAAGAACTAGACCAGCGGTCATCCAAAGATATACATTTTTTAAAAGGCTCCGTTCCCTTACCGCCGGGACACCTAAAACCTGTTCCTTCCAATTGGACATAGTAATCCTCCTGTTAGATTTGTAATATTAAAGATACTGATAATTGTAAAAAGAGTCTAAGGGAATGCTAAGATTCCTGATCTAAAGCGGTGCCCCATTCATACTTCATCATCTCTATCCCCACCACCAGGGAGGTTTCGGTATTTATCACCCCCTCTAGAGTATTCACCCTTAAGGTAAAATCCTTCAGATCCATCATGGATTTAACATTGAACCTCAGCTCAAGATCCTTAGGTCCGGTCAGCATGGAGATATACCAGACTTCATTCATCTTTTTTAATTCCGCAAGTATAGGCTGGAGATTTCTAAAATCAACTTCCACTTTCATGGTTCCGGTTAGATTAAAACCGAGTTTCGCCGGGTCCCCCATGGCCACTATCTGAATTGATCCTTCCCTAATAAGTTTCTGAACCCTGGTTCTTACCGTAGGTTCTGTAACTCCCAGTTCCTGAGCAATCCGGGAATAAGGCATCCTTCCATCCTGCTGAAGGAATCTTATGATCTTAGAATCCAATAAATCAATCATCTTTTCATCCTCACTGATTTTAATCAATTTTATCATACTTTTTGAATTTATGCATTAGTATAAACCAGATTAACGCAAAAAGGTTTCACTCTTCAGAAAGGTTTTTAAAAAATAATCGTAGTTAATCTTTCTAAAAAGGTGATTCCTAATCCTCCCCTACCCCTGTACACTACCTTTTTAAAGCTGTACAATTCCCTTAAAAGGTTTAAAAGATGCAGGAAATAATCGAACAGGTCCTTGAAGCGGAAGAAAGAGCAAAGAAAAAGATAGAAGAGAGCCGCAAAAAGGCTTCCGATATTAAAGCTAAGGCAGAGGAGACTGCCGGCTCCCTCCTTGCAGAAGCAAGGGAAGAAGCAGCCAGTATACTTCAGGACTCTGTAAAAAAAGCAAAGGAAGAGGCAGAGGCCAGTTTTAAAAAGGTAATAGCCCAGGAGGAATCATCGGAGATCTCCTTTCTGGAAACCTTCCGCAGTAAAATAGATCTCCTTTCCGAAAGAATCGTCGATCTGGTAATAACTGCAGAATTCAGAAAAGGTTAAATTCCATGGCCTCCCCACTCTCACGTTATGCCTTCCTGAATGCAAAACTTAAGGCAAGAATAAGCAAGATCACATCGGATGAAAAGATTGACCAGCTTTTAAGAGCCAAAACCCTTCCCGAGGCTGTGCAGTTATTAAAGGGAACAGAATTCGAACCCTTGGAAAAGGCCTATGTGGAGACCGGGGATCTGCGGATGGGGGAATACGTTCTTTATGTAAGGGAGATTGAACTTTATACGGAACTTCAACACTTTGTGGAGGAACCGGTCCTTCAGTTTATCAGAGCCCTCTCCCTCCGGTACGAAGGGGACAATCTTAAGAAAGCCCTTAGGCTTTGGTTTGACAAAACTGTAAGGAAGAGAACCCTGGAGGGCGCTACTGGTTATATTTATAGAAAAACCATAGTACACGGGTTTGATATTGACGAGGTGATTGCTGCAGCGGATCTCCCAGCCCTGCACAAGGCTCTTGCCGGAACACCCTACAGTGATCTTATAGCACGATGGGGAAGGGAGATCGAACTACAGAAGAGCCTCTTTTCCCTGGAGATAGAGATAGACAAATTCTTTTACAAGGAACTCTTTGCAAGCCTGGAGAGGCTTCCCAAACAGGACCGCCAGATAGCTAAAACCATGGCAACCCTGGAAATAGATATGCAGAACATCGACTGGCTTATACGGTTTAAAAATTACTACAACCTTCCCCTGGAAAAGACTCTCCCCCTGCTTATTCCCTACGGAAATTTCAAAGACCTTGCCAGCATCTCCTCCTCCTACACCTCCGGTTCAATCTCCGAGATTCTCTCCGAGCTTTTAAAAAAACATTATTCAAAATGGCAAACCCTCCTAGGGAAAGGTTCGGACAGTGTCTCCAGGCTTACCCTGATGGAGCGGGTGCTCAAACAGATCACCCTTGCCCAGGTGGAGAAACTCCTGGGGGGTTATCCCTTCAATATAGGTATTGTTCTTGCCTATTTTTTCCTTAAAAGAAACGAAATGCAGACTATAATGACCATACTGAATGCAAAATACTATAATCTTCCGGAAGAAAGGATAAAGAGCGTATTATGATATTCACAGCGCCAATGAAACTTTTAATTGCCGTAGTTCTGGACAAGGATACCGAATCGGTAACCAAGGAACTTCTCCGGCAAAGTGTGCTGGACTTCATCTCTTTAAAGGAAATTTCCCGGGGATGGAAAACCCAGGTAAGCTCCCCCGCTCCCCTTGCTACGGTGGCAAGAACCTTGGAGCTTAGAAAAAGAGCAGAAGGTTTTTTCAATCTTGCCCAACCTCCCCTTAAACTGCCAAACCTGGAGATTGCAGAGATTCCTCCTGTAGATCTTATGGAATCGGAGAAATATCTAGATTCTCTGGCAGCAGAGATAAATGGCATAAGGGAGAGACAGAGGGTGTTGCAGGAGGAGATAATCAAGCTAGAAGAGATCCGAAGGCAGGTGGATGCCTTCGAGGATCTTAAAAGCGGGGCCGCCGCCCGGTCTACCTATTCCTTTCTTTCCATCCAGACCGGAACAGTTCCGGTCTCCCGGTTTTCAGATCTTGAAAAATCTCTGGAGGCCTTTCCCTCCGTAGTTATTCCCTCCCAGGACAAGGAGGGATTGAAGGTCGCGGTTCTGCTAATTACCATGAAGCGGGATGATAGCAGGATTAACACCCTTCTCTCCCAGGCGGGGTGGGAGGATGTTAGCCTTCCGGTAGAATCGCCCGGAAACAAGGGCGAAGCCTTACGGGAAATTACCGGTAAGATAGAAAAACTGCGGAAACAGCAGCAGGAGTGCAACCAGGAACTGGCAGAACTTCTAAAAGGCAGGGAGACAAGACTGCAGAATCTCTGGTCCGGGCTTAGGATAAACGAGCTTTTTCTAAAGATACAGTCTCACTTCTCCAGAACCGAAAGGACCATTCTCTTCTCCGGCTGGCTGCCGGCGGAAAAACAGGCAGAGGTGGAGGAGGGGATAAAGCGAGCTTCGGAAAACCGCTGTTACATAGAATGGATGGCTCCTAAAAAAGGGGAAGCTGCGGAGGTACCGGTGCCTGTGGCAATGCGGAATCCCAAGGTTCTGGAACCCTTCGAAAAGTTGGTCAGGAACTATGCCCTGCCGGAGTACGGAAGCATAGACCCCACCCCCTTTGTGGCCGCAGCCTACCTGGTGATGTTTGGCCTGATGTTCGGCGATGCAGGTCACGGGCTTGTTCTTGCCCTGGTGGGCTTGGCCGGGCAGTACTTGGCCAAGAAGCGCCGGAAGTCCAATACCCTTTTCCGGCTTATCACCTACTGCGGTTCTGCGGCTATTGTAACAGGAATACTCTTCGGATCCTACTTCGGCACGGCCCTCTTTCCTCCCCTCTGGTTTAATTATCACGGGATAATCGCAGGCCACGGGGCAGAAATGACCGGTCTCGTACGGGATATCTACGACATTCTGGGCATAACTATCCGCTTCGGGATTACCATAATCGGCCTGGGACTTCTCCTTAACTGGGTAAACCTGATAAAGAAAAGAGACTGGCTCACCCTTTTATTGGATAAGGGAGGCCTCCTGGGGGGGTGGATCTACGGCGCCGGCACCTGGGCAGCCTTCTATTTTGTGGGGCACAACTACAAGGAGCTTCCTCCGGGGAATCTTCTCTTCTGGCTCCTTGGTCTTCCCACCCTGGTTCTTGCTTTGAAGGGACCCCTGGAGTTTCTCCGGCACAACAGGGTTCATATCTCGGCTGGAGAAGATGCCTCCAGCTCCCCTTCCCAGGCGGTTTCTAAACCTTCAGGGAAAAGGATTAATGGTTTTACCATAATCGACTTTTTTATGGAATGGATCGTAGAGGTGCTGGAGATCTACAGCGGCTATCTTGCCAACACCCTCTCCTTCATGCGGGTGGCTGGCCTGGGAATCGCCCATGTAAGTCTTATGATTGCCTTTTTTCAGATTGCAGAAATGATGGCAGGACCCAAGGGATACTCCCTCTGGTCCTACATCATTCTCATTCTCGGCAATATCCTTGTAATAGGGCTGGAGGGACTCTCCGCAGGAATACAGTCCCTAAGGCTTAACTATTACGAGTTCTTTTCCAAGTATTTTAACGGCACAGGCAGAGCCTACAGGCCGATAACTTTGCGCAGCAGAGATTAAAGAGAGGAGAATTGATAATGAACGATCAAAAAAGAGTGTTCAAAAACCGGGTTAGGTTAAGCATTATTGTGATGCTGGCCATGATGGGAATGGCAGGACTGGTCTCCATAAACAAGACCTATGCCCAGGACACCCACAGCGGAACCCAGGTTGTTACCAAGGAGATGGCGGATATACAGAAATTCGGCCTTATTGCCGCAGCCATTGCCTTTGGTTTTGGAGCCATTGGTGCTGGAATAGCCATCGCCAATGTTGGAGCCGCAGCCATGGGAGCCATAGGGGAAAAACCGGAAATCGCAAGCCAGGCTCTTATCTTTATTGCCCTGGCAGAAGGTCTTGTGGTCTTTGGATTCATTACCGCCCTTATGATCCTGGGTAAATTCTAGGATGAAGTACTTTATCATCGGTGATGAGGATGCCGTTCTGGGCTTTGGAATGGTAGGTGTTCAGGGACGGATTGTCCGCACCGCAGCAGAGGCCCACGAATGTTTCAACCAGGCCCTTTCGGACCGGGAGATCGGCATAGTAATCATCACCGAGGGGATTGCCGAACTTATTAGACCGGAGGTGGACAGGTTCCTCTTCTCGGAACAGTTTCCACTGATTGTGGAAATTCCAAACCGGGAGGGAAAACTTACAGGGCGGCCCACAATACGGGAGATGGTAAATACGGCAATCGGTATAAAACTGTAAGGATATACTGTAAGGATACAATCGATGGAAATAATCCAGGGAATAGAAGCGGATGCTGAGGAAGAGGCAAGAGGCATTGAACGGGAGGCGGAGGAATACTCTAAACAGCGGATAGCCCTTGCCAAGGCCCAAGGGGAGGCTCTAAAAAAAGAGGCCTGGGAGAGGGCGGAGAGCCAGAGTGCCCTTATCCGGAAAAACAGCGAATCCAAAATTGTAATGGAAAAAAGAAAATCCGCTTTAAAGCTCCGGGACAGGGTCTTACAGGAAACCCTGGATCTGGCAAGGAAGAGATGCAGGGATCTAATAGATACGCCTCGGTACGGGGAGATCCTCCTGGATTGGATAGTAGAGGCAGCTCTGGGTCTTTCCGCCGATAAAGCGGAGGTTAATGCCTCCCTTAAGGAGCTTCCCCTGATTACCGAAGAGCTCCTTAAAAAGGCGGAAGGGGAGTATCACAAGCTGACCGGCAAGAAGATAAGCCTTTCCAAGAGGGAGGGGGATCCTCTTCCCGGACAGGGGGTGGTTTTAACCGCCGGGGACGGAAGATTGGCCTACAACAATCAGGTCTCCACACGGTTTCTTCGGCATCAGACGGAGATACGAAAACTGATTTATAAATCCCTTTTTGAAGAGTAGAACAGAGGACAGGATGAAAGAAAGAATAATCGGACAGGTAAAAAGGGTTAATGGTCCAGTAATTGAAGCTTTGGGTGTCACCGATGCCCAGATGCTGGAACTTGTAAGGGTTGGCGAAGCAAGGCTGGTGGGGGAGATCATAAAACTATCCGGGGATAATGCTATAATCCAGGTTTACGAGGATACCACAGGATTAGCCCCTCTGGATAATATTTACGGTACCGACATGCCCCTCTCTGTGGAGCTTGGCCCCGGTCTCATCGGTACAATCTACGACGGTATTCAAAGACCCCTCACAGACCTGTATTCCCTATCCGGTCAATATATTGAAAGGGGGATAACAGCTGAATCCCTCTCCAGATCCAAGCGATGGACTTTTATACCTCTTGTCAAACCGGGTGCATCTCTAAAGGGCGGAATGGTCCTGGGAAAGGTGCAGGAAACCTCAAGGATAGAACACAGAATTCTGGTGCCCCCGGGAATCAACGGGCAATTAAAAACCCTAGTCCCTGAAGGAGACTACACCGTAGAGGAGCCGATTGCCCTGGTGGAAACCCCGGATGGGGAGGTCTCTTTGACCATGATGCAGCGCTGGCCTATAAGGATTCCCAGACCTGTAACAGAACGCCAGCCATTGAACCTTCCCCTGATAACAGGGCAGAGGGTTATAGACACCCTCTTCCCCCTGGCCAAGGGAGGAACCGTAGCCATCCCTGGCGGATTCGGTACAGGCAAAACCATGACCCAACACGCCATTGCCAAGTGGTGCGATGCGGACATAATAGTGTACATCGGCTGCGGAGAGCGGGGAAACGAGATGACGGATGTTTTAACCGAATTCCCCAAGCTTATAGATCCCAGAACAGGCAAGAGCCTTATGGAGAGGACCCTCCTTATAGCCAATACCTCCAACATGCCTGTTTCCGCCCGGGAGGCAAGCATATACACCGGTGTTACCCTGGCGGAGTACTTCCGGGATCAGGGCTACCATGTGGCGGTAATGGCAGATTCCACCTCCCGCTGGGCAGAGGCTTTAAGAGAACTTTCCGGGCGCATGGAGGAGATGCCTGCGGAGGAGGGTTTTCCCGCCTATCTTCCCACACGGATTGCGGAATTCTACGAAAGGGCAGGATATATGGAGACTCTCTCGGGCCAAACCGGATCCGTGTCCATAATCGGGGCTGTAAGCCCTCCCGGCGGGGATTTTTCAGAACCTGTAACCCAGCATACAAAACGCTTTGTCCGTTGTTTCTGGGGCCTGGACCGGCAGCTGGCTAATGCAAGGCATTACCCTGCAATCTCCTGGCTGGAAAGCTACAGCGAATACCTGGAGGATGTAAGCTCCTTCTGGGAGGAGAAGGCGGGGCCAGGATGGAGCAGCGACCGGGCGGAGATAATGGAGCTTTTACAGAAGGAGGTAAGGCTCCAGCAGGTGGTAAAGCTTGTAGGCCCCGACGCTCTGCCGGACAGTCAGCGTTTTATAATAGAGGTCTGCACCCTCTTTAAGAATGCCTTTCTTCAGCAGAATGCCTTTGACGATGTTGACCGATACTCCACGGTGGAAAAACAGATGAGAATGCTTTCCATAATATTAACCTACTGGCGCCGGGGTTCCCAGGCGATAAAACGGGGCGTTACCCTGGTAAAACTTAAAAGGATCAAGATCCTCCAGGAGATTGTAAAGATGAAATTTACCGTTTCCAACGAAGCGCCTGCCGATTTCGACCGGCTGCAGGCCCGTCTGGAGAGAGCCCTGGATCAATTGGAGTCGATTTATGCCTGATATGGAGATTCTAGAAGCTGCCCGCAAAAGGCTCGCCTCGGGCAGGGAATATATTGGGGTAGACAGGATTGACGGCCCCCTGGTGTTTATCCGGAAAACCCACCCTGTGGGATACCGGGAACTGGTGGAATGTCTCGACCCTGCAGGGAATACCCGCCTCGGGATGGTTCTGGATACCTCGGAGGATATGGTGGTGGCCCAGATCTTCGAGGGAACCCAGGGGCTTACCATGCCCCAGACCAGGATCCGGTTCCGGGGGGAACCCCTTACCTTAGGGGTAACGGATAAGATGCTTGGCCGGGTCTTCAACGGCCTGGGACAGCCCCTAGACGGAGGCCCCAGTCCAGTGGCGGAGGAGGAACTGAATGTTAACGGCCGTCCTATAAACCCCACCGCCCGGGAGTATCCCAGGGACTTTATCCAGACCGGTATCTCTGTTATCGATGGAATGAATACCCTCATCCGGGGACAGAAGCTTCCCATCTTTTCCGGCAATGGTTTGCCCCATAATGAACTTGCCGCACAGATAGCCCGGCAGTCCAAGATCCTGGGGGGAAAAACCGAGTTTGCTGTGGTTTTTGCCGCCATGGGGGTAAAGCACGATGTTGCCCGCTTCTTTGTACGATCCTTCGAGGAATCGGGTGTTCTGGAAAATGTCGCACTGTTTCTCTCCCTGGCGGATGATCCCTCCATAGAAAGGATCATCACCCCCAGGAGCGCCCTTACCCTGGCGGAGTACCTTGCCTTCTTCAAGAACCTTCATGTGCTGGTAATAATGACGGATATGTCCAACTACTGCGAATCCCTTCGGGAGATCTCCACCATCCGGGGAGAGATCCCCTCCAGAAAGGGGTATCCTGGATACCTCTATTCCGACCTGGCGGAGCTTTACGAACGCTCCGGGATGATAAAGGGTCTCAAGGGCTCCATAACCCAGTTGCCCATCCTTACCATGCCCAATGACGATATCTCCCACCCCATTCCCGACCTTACAGGATACATTACCGAAGGTCAGATTGTCTTTGAAAGGGAGATGTTCGGCCGGGGAATATATCCCCCCGTAGCCGGACTCCCCTCCCTCTCCCGGCTTATGAAGGACGGCATAGGGGAAGGGATGACCAGGGAGGATCATCCCCATCTGGCGAGCCAGCTTTTTGCCGCCTACAGCTATGTAAAGGATGTAAGGAACCTGGCCTCCGTAATCGGGGAGGAGGAGCTTACACCCCTGGATCATCAATACATGGAGTTCGGCGAGGCCTTCGAGAGGAAATTCGTAAACCAGAGGAAAAATGAAAACCGCTCCATAGAGGAAACCCTGGACCTGGGATGGGAGAGCCTGAAACTCCTGCCCCCGGAGGAGCTTCACAGGGTTACGGAAGAGGAGATAGAGAAATACTTTATATGAGAAACGTGGCCCCAACTAAAACAAACCTCCTCCGGCTCAAGGATGAACTTAAATTCGCAAAACTGGGGCATGAACTCCTGGACCAGAAGAGGAATATCCTGGTAATCGAACTTCTTACCTTGGTGGATCAAGCGGTGGATTTTGAACAGAAGGTGGAGGAAGCCCTGGCCAAGGCCTATAAAACCCTGGAGGAGGCTGCCCTGAGCATGGGAAAGCTTACGGTGAACAGTCTCTCCAATGCTGTGAATATAGAGGCCAGGATAACCTTAAAACAGCGGCGGGTCATGGGTGTGGGTCTTCCGGTGGTGGAAACGGACTTTACAGAACATTCCCCCTACTACAGCCCCAAGGATACCAGTTTCTGGATCGACTCCTCCATAGATGCCTTTCGGGAAGCATTAAAGCTCATGGGCCGGCTGGCGGAACTTAAGGTTTCAATAATGCGACTCTCGGCGGAGGTAAGGAAGACAATCCGGAAGGTGAATGCCCTGGAAAAGATAGCAGTACCGGAACTTACAGAACTGGTGCATTATATCCAGAACCGTTTGGAAGAGAATGAACGGGATATGTTCGTTTTGATGAAGATGGTTAAAAACCGTCTTTCAAAAGCAAAGGAGGAGGTAAAGGAGTGATGATGACTCCAATACGAAAAATTCTTGTCTATATTGATGGAACCGAACAATCCATTGCCGCAGCCCAGTATTCCATTGTCCTTGCCAAAAGCCTGAAGGCCGAGCTTTTTGCCCTCTATGTGGTTAATACAAGAGCCTTGAACGAACTGGTTAAATCCCGTATATTCATTGAATCGGAACAGGAGGAGTATTCCCGGGATCTGCAGGAGGATGCGGTGCGGTATCTTAATCACGTTAAGGAACTGGCTCATAAAAAGGGTGTTCCGGTGGTTACGGAGAACATAAGCGGCGCCGTACATCTGGAGATAAAAAACAAGGTGAATGAACTTTCTATAGACCTCCTGGTGCTGGGCGAGATCTCCCAGATCCGGAGCCGCAGGGACGAATTGTACAATGAAACAGAAAGGGCCATGCGGAGCGTACCCTGTTCCGTTCTGATTGCTAAGGATGAAGAAAAGATCTGGTCTCTCTACGAGGCTCTCGAATAAGGAAGGTATCAAAAATGGCTTTAATTGATCTTATAGAAGAAAGGGTTATCAAAATTCCCCTAAAAGGACAAACAAAAACCGAGGTAATAAGGGAGCTTGTGGATGTTCTTGCTTCCGCAGGAAAGATTGTGGATCCTCCCGGAGCCCTGGCGGCGGTAATGGAAAGGGAAAGCAAGGGAAGTACAGGCCTGGAGGAGGGAATCGCCGTTCCCCATGCCAAGACCGAAGCAGTAAAAACACTAACCATTGCCATAGGGATCTCCCCCCAGGGGATTGACTTCGATGCCCTGGACAGAAAACCCTCTCAACTGTTCTTTCTTATGCTTGCCCCACCGGATCAATCGGGACCGCACATCGAAGCCCTGGCAGAGATTGCCAGAATGACCCGCTCCAAAGCCTTCTGCAGGACCCTGATAAACTCCCAAACCCCGCGGGAAGTGGTAGAGCTCTTTCAGGATGACTGAAAAGATAACTGACAAACCAATGAAAACAGTAAAGACTACCGTAGGTGCCATCCTAAAATCGGCAGATAAGATACTCCTTACCCTCCGGGATCATGATCCCTTCCGGAATTCCTGGTGCATCCCCGGGGGACATATCGAATTCGGCGAACACCCGGAAACCGCGGTAAAGCGGGAGGTTTGGGAGGAGACCGGCCTTACAATTCTACGGCATTCCTTTTTCAATTACTACAGCGAGTATTACCCCGACCTTGATTGGCATGCTGTGGCTCTCATCTTCCTGGCCGAGGCGGAGGGAACCTTAAAACCCCAGGCCGGAGAGGTTAAGGAGCTGCGGTGGGTAACACCGGAAGAGGCCCTTGCCCTTCCCCTGGCCTTCAATCACCGGGACATAATCAGTGATTATCTAAAAAGATAGTTCTTCAATCCCTCTCTATCTTACACTTGCACCCTATTCCATCCCCTGGTTTTTTCTCCCAGCAGTTGTTCCCGGAGATGCAGAGAGCCTTATCCTGAAGGCCTTTCTGCAGTTTCAGGGGAAGATCCGGTTCGCAGATTAAGGGTCTTGAAAGGGAGATATAGTCCGCTGCCTCCTCATCCAGGGTTTCTTCCATAAACTTCCTGCTCCTGAAACCCCCGACTAGGAGGATAGGCAGGCTTGTTACTTTGCAAGCTTCCCTTGCCAGGGAGAGAAAAGTGCCTTCATTCTCTCCTGCAACTATCCTGGGAGGAGAACTGGTAAATTTCTCTCCCCCAATTCCGCAGCTTATCTCCACTCCGTCGATACCCATACCTTCCAAGGCTTCCACCACCTTTAAGCCCTCTTGTAGGGAAAGGCCGCCATCCCTGCCATCGGCAATTCCAAGTTTTATCAACACAGGATAATCCGGTCCTACGGAATCCCGAACCGAGGCTGCCACCGCCTTTAGGAAACTCATCCTTTTTTCCAGGCTTCCTCCCCACCGGTCTTTCCTTTGGTTTGCCAGGGGAGAGAGAAACTGATTTACCAGGTATCCGTGAGCAGCATGAATCTGAACCCCGTTAAATCCTGCCTCCTTTACCCGGCCCGCGGAAAGGCCGAAGGCTTTAATAATCCTCTGGATCTCCTCCTCCGTCATGGCCCTGGACGGCCTGGGGTAGAGACCCTGGGAGATATCCGAGGGAGCAAGGGCCTGGGATACCACTTCAGCGCTGCAGCCTGCGCCTCCATGGTTAATCTGTACCACGGCCTTTCCCCCCTCCTTATGAACAGCCTCTGCAAGATTCTTCAGACCCGGAACAAACCGGTTATCGTACACCGCCGTCATCCTAGGACTGCATTTTCCTTCCGGTTCCACAAACATATGACCGCTTATGATCAGTCCCACTCCCCCCCTGGCTAAATCCCTGTAAAAGTCGATAAGTCTCGGGGTAACATAGCCTTCAGAATCCGCCATACGCTCCGCTGTGGCGGATCTTACAAGACGGTTTGAAACCACCAGGTTTCCGATTTTTCCTTCTGTAAACAGCCTGGTCATAAGAATCCTTCCTTTTCTTAGTCTTTATTCCCCGCCGGGGCAGGATAGAAAGGATAGGATATACTTCCTGCCGATTCTGGGCAATAGGAGATCCCAGTTGGAAAATCCCAGTTGCCTTGACCTCCTCTTTTCCCTATACTTTTTCCATGGATCTTTTTTCCGCTTCCCCGGCCTCCGGGGAACCTCTTGCCTACAGAATGAGACCCCG
>Ga0067045_1029734_pt1 | contig 18685 bp, 16 predicted proteins | sample TerdegcTABiofilm_FD_59184 | JGI IMG/M metagenome (GOLD analysis project Ga0067045, IMG submission 59184) | Combined Assembly of (Gp0054472, Gp0054536) Wastewater bioreactor microbial communities from Singapore -Terephthalate degrading... | reverse complement strand
AGACAAAATTAAATGGTCTAAGGAGACGACATGAATATCTATTATCCACCGCAATTCTGGAAAAATAAAAAGCTCCTATTTGGGATTACTGGTGGGATTTCTGCCTTTAAATTAGCTGGATATGTCAGTCACTTGGTACAAGCTGGTTCGGATATCCAAGTTATTATGACCGAGTCAGCTCAGCAGTTTATTGGAAAAAATACTTTCAGTGCATTAACTCGTAAACCAGTTTATACTGACTTATTTGAATCCGGAGAAAAGATTCTTCATATTCATTTGATGAGAGAATATGAATACTTCGTGGTAGCACCAGCTACTGCCAATATTATCGGCAAAATGGCCGGGGGGATTGGTGATGATTTGCTAAGCAGCTGTTTTTTCGTTGACCCGAAGAAAGTCATATTCGCTCCAGCAATGAATGTTGATATGTGGCATAATCCAATTGTCCAAGAGAATATAAAAAAGTTGATTGCAATTGGAGTTCGGGTCATAATCCCCTCGTCTGGAAATTTGGCTTGCGGAGAAAGAGGGGAAGGTCGCCTTCCCGAGCAAGAGGAATTTTTAGAAGCCCTTTACTATCTCCTTTGTTCTCCTCAACCTCTTCAAGGGAAAAAAGTACTCATAACGGCCGGACCAACTCGTGAATATATCGATCCCATCCGTTATCTAACCAATTCTTCCAGTGGTTTGATGGGATGTTCGCTGGCAGCTGCTGCTCGGGCTCGTGGAGCTGATGTGACCTTGATTGCTGGCCCAATGTCGGTGAGAATTCCCTCTGGTATTCACTTTCTTCCAATTGTTTCAACCCAGGATTTGAAAACTGCGGTTCTTGAACAATATGATAAAACTGATATTTGTATTATGAATGCTGCAGTAGCTGATTATCGACCTTCAAATATATCAACAGTGAAAATAAAAAAACAAGGTAAAAGCGAATTGATATTAAATTTAATTCAAAATCCTGATATTCTCTCTGAACTGGGACGCCGGAAGGTTTCTCAAGTTTTAGTTGGATTCTGTGCTGAAGATGGAGATATTGTCACCGAAGCTCGTCAAAAATTGCAACAGAAAAATTGTGATGTGATGGTTGCCAATCAAATTTTAACAGGGGAAAGTGGTTTCGAGGTGGATAAAAATAAAGCGTGGTTTCTCAACAAAAATGGTGAAATGATTGATATTCCTTTGATGTCTAAAATGGAATTGGCTGAAATCATTATCAACCAGATAGGAGCTTTTTATTTTTCATAATATGAATTCTGCCTTAGTTGCTCTCCCACTTCCAATTTATAAAATGTTTGATTATGATGTGCCTCAAGAAATGAGCGAGAAAATTCAACCAGGGACAATAGTTGAGGTTGAATTTCACGGTTCGCACCGTTTTGGGTGTGTTTGGTCGGTTTACCCGGTTTTCAATGAAAAAGATTATAAATTAAAAAGCATTCTTTCCTGCCTTGCCCTTGAACCCCTCGCGAGCTGGCAGGTCAAATTGGCCGAACATATTGCTCATCAAACCTTTTCAAGTCTTGGAGAGGCCCTTGAACTTTTTATACCCAAGTATCAATTGTCATGGGAAAAATGGACAAGGCGAAGAATTTTTTTACCAAATGAAGAAAGTGAATATTTTTCTGATTTAAAAAAATATGGTATTGATCCTATTTCTCAAGGAATGAATTTATTTCTATTTAAAGAATTATTCAAACTACCCACCCAAAAAATCAATCAATTGATAAAAAAGAATCGAGCTATCATTGTTGAAGAAGACTACAAGAAAAACCAATTTATCCTCCCCTTGCAAAAATGGGTTCATAAATGGTGGCAGAGAGGAACCGTGGCTGAGAGCCTGCAACTTTTAGGGATGCTCATTGAAGATAGTTTCCATCGAGGTCTGAAAATCTTCATTTTACTCCCGAGTCCAAAGGTTTTAGATTATTTTTTCGAAAATCTCAAAATCAATTTTCCCTTCATTCGTTTTCTTTCTTTTGATGGAAGATTATCAGCCCGAAAAAGAATGCTTCTCTATCACATGGTCAGAGAGGGTCACTTTGATGTTTTGCTGGGCACTCGTTTAGCTCAATTTTTGCCGATTCATCAGGTTGGGGTTCATGTCTTATTCGATCCCGAAGATTTTGGTCATTATTCTGATCGGTATCCTCATTATCATTCTTTCTTTTCTCTCATTGAGAAAGTCAAAATAACTGGTGGAGACCTCCATATCCTTGGGACCATTCCCGATTTAACCCAATATTTTGGATTGCAGGAAGGTTATTTTGAATTTCAAAGATGGCAGAATAAAACATCCAGCAAAGAACAAAAGTTGGAATTAGTCACTTACGATCAAAAAAAAGGCATTCTTTCTCAATTGGTACAAAAAGCTCTTGCTCAAAATATAACCTCTCGTCAGAATAGTGTTATCTGGGTTCAAAAAACCGGATATTCGGTGGCTTTAGGTTGTTCCGATTGCGGTTTTTATTATTCCTGCCCTGATTGCGATGTTGCTTTCAGATTTTATCAGAAAGAGACGATTCTTCAATGCCCACGCTGTGGGAAGAAAGTCGTTCCTGAAAGCTTTTGTCCGGAATGCCATGGACCCTGGATGAAAACTTGGGGTGAGGGCATTGAAAAAGTCTATCAATTCTTAAAAAGAATATTTCCTGGGATATCCATAATCAAAGTTACTTCTGATCAAGAAAGAAGCGAGCTCAATTTCACCACTGTGGAACCGATGATTATTGTAGGGACCTCGGCAGCTTTAAATGAAGAAATTTTAACTCACTCAACTCTTTTTATCATCCATTCTTTTGAAGATTGGCTATTTTTACCGGAATTTCAAGTGCGGGAGAAATTTTATCAGAACATTCAGCGATCCCTCTTTTTTTTGGGAACAGCTCAACAACACCCGACACGAGTTTTAATTGAGACCGCTAAGCAATATCAAAAATTTATCGATCCCTTTTTTCTTCCTCCTTCAGAATTTTATAAAATTGAATTAGAAAAAAGAAAAAAATATGGATACCCGCCCAGTAAGGGGTTGCTCCAAGTGGTTGCTCGTTCACGGAATAAGATGGACCGTGAAATGGTTCTCAATATGTTGAAAAATGAGTTGAATGTTGAGAAGTTCGAAATGAGTGGTCCCTTTCCAGGAGAGAGCCATCTGAAAAAATCAGGATTGAGCGACCAATTCATGATAAAATTTGACCAATCACTTTTGGATACCCTGTATGAGAAAGTGACAGCTTTCATTGAAGCTCGAAAAAACTCCGGTGTTGAGGTTGATTTCAAAGTTTATAATACCTTGCCATATTCGGCAAAGGATAGCCTTTAATCGGGAATTGTATCAATTTATGGGTACCGATGGTAAAGATTAAGGAGTTTTGTTAACCCCTTTTTTCTTAGATTTATTTGCTACTCCCCCCTCACCTCCACCTCTCCCGCCAGGGGAGAGGAAAAAAGAAATATGGGAGAAGGTTGGGATAAGGGTGATAACCTGGTTTTAAATCCAGGTTTCGTGTTGTCAAAGAAAGTTGATCAATGATGTATTGTTGATTTGAAATATAATGAAAAAGGTGATATCAATGGCGGATCTGAATATTGAGATATATGGAAGCCCGGTATTACGGCAAAAAGCTGAACCTGTTCAAAATATTGACGGCAAAGTCCAAAAAATTATTCGGGATATGTTCGACACGCTTCATAAAAACTCCGGTTTGGGATTGGCAGCTAATCAAGTGGGAATTCTTCAGCGTGTGGTTGTTTTAACCAATCCAAATACTGGTGAAGTTATGGCTTTGATTAATCCCGAGTGGAAAGAAATCGAACCGGAAAAAGAAATTGGAGAAGAAGGGTGTTTAAGTGTTCCTGGAATATTTTCGAAGGTGAATAGGTTCCGCAAAATTCAAGTGACAGCTCAAAATGTTCAGGGGAAACAGTTCAATTTTTCGGCTGAGAGCTTATTTGCCCGGATTATCCAGCACGAAGTCGATCACCTCAATGGGATTCTTTTTATTGACCGTTTAAGTCCAACTCGCCGATTTGTTTTAGCGAGTAAATTATCACGAATAAGTTCAAATGGTGATCATGAATGATAAAGGTAGTTTTTTTAGGAACAACCTCCTTATCGGTTGGAGTACTCAGTTCTCTGGTCGATGCTCAATATCAAATTGCTGCTGTTATCACTCAACCTGACCGGGAATGTGGCAGAGGAAGAAAATTGACCCCTCCACCCGTGAAGGTCTGGTCTCAGGATCGTGGGTTTAAAGTTTTACAGCCAGAAAAAGTGAATCGAAAAGAGTTTCTCGATCTCATTTCCGAAATTGCTCCAGATATTCTCATTGTAGCTGCCTATGGACAAATCTTGCGTTCATCACTACTCAAAATTGCCCCTTTTGGTTGTATTAACGTTCATGCCTCACTACTCCCTCGTTATCGTGGTGCGGACCCAATTCGTTGGGCGATTTTGAATGGTGAGAAAAAAACCGGGGTGAGTCTTATGATAATGGACGAAGGAATCGATACTGGACCAGTTTTAGCCACCCGTGAAGTTATCATTGAAGAGTCAGACAACAGCGGTACTTTAGAAAAAAAATTAGGAAAAATTGGTGGAGAATTGTTAGTGGAAGTTCTCCCTGCCTGGTTTGAAAGAAAGATCGAGCCAATTCCACAATCGAATGACCAGGCGAGTTACGCGGGAAAAATTCCTAAAAATCTATTTCAGATCAATTGGAATCATTCAGCGGAAGAAATCGTTCGACAAGTTAAAGCTTTTGCTCCCTGTCCAGGGGCTTTTGGGTATTTTCATCAAAAACGTTTAAAAATTATGAAAGCTCATGTTTATCATCATGAAGAAAGAGCCAATCCTGGCCAAATCATTCGCTATGAACCAAAGGATGGATTATTGGTGGGAACTGGAAATGGGGTATTGGCGATAGAAGAATTACATCCAGAGAATAAAAAAGTTCAATCCAGTCTTGAGTTTTGCTGCGGATACCATCTTCAACCTGGAGATGTTTTTCAGTAGGAGGTATGTAGAATATGTTCTATCCCTTTGATTACACATTTATTTTATTAATACCAGCCCTTATCCTGGCTTTTTATGCACAATCTAAAGTGAAGAGCACCTATGCAACGCTATCGCAAAAGCGGTCTCGAGCTGGTTTGAGTGGCTTTGAAGTTGCTCAGCAGCTTATTCAACAAAACAATCTTTCCCTTCGGGTTGAAGAAACCCCTGGGCAGCTTACCGATCATTATGATCCGTCTCGGGAAGTACTCCGGCTTTCTACCGATGTGGCCAGGGGTGGCTCAATTGCAGACTATAGCATAGCTGCTCACGAAGTTGGACATGCATTACAAAAGCGCGAAAAATATGGAGCTTTTGCTTTACGTTCCATTTTAGTTCCTGTAGCCAGTATCGGTTCACAAGCTGCTTTTCCACTCTTTTTTATTGGTTTAATTTTTTCTTTTCGTTTTCTCATGGATATTGGAATTCTCTTTTTTAGCTTGGCAGTTTTATTCCAAGTGATTACCCTGCCAGTGGAATATGATGCCAGCCGACGAGCTTACCTGGCTCTGACTCATTCTGGTTTGATTGCTGTCGACGAGCAACCAGATATCAAGAAAATGCTCAATGCTGCAGCATTAACGTATGTTGCTGCAACTGCCATGGCCGCTCTTCAATTGTTGCGTTTAATTCTTCTTCGTCAGAGTCGCGATTAAAAAATAAAATTCAAACGACAAATCGTCTCAAGACCTTTCCAAATAATTTTGGAAAAGAACCGAAAGGATTTTTGCCCCTAACCGTGAACGTTCGCTTAGAAGCCTTCCATATATTGAACCGGCTTTTTCGAGGAGAGCAAATTTTTTTAGATAAATACTATTCATCCTCGATAAAAACTGGCCAACTCTCAAATTCGGATCGATCCTTTTTGGTCCAATTGGTTCGTGGAATCGTGAAATTTTATCCTCAGCTTGAAGAAATAGCCTCAACCTATCTCCCGAAACTTAAAAATCTCCCTAAAAAAGTTCAAATCATAATGTATTTAGGGTTATTTCAGCTTTCAGTCGATACTCGTATTCCCGATTACGCCGTGGTATCGGAGACAGTTGAATTAGCTCGACTTACGAATTCCCATCCCTGGATTAAACTGATTAACGCCGTCTTACGAAAAGCTGCGACAGAAAGATCTCGTTGGTGTCAAGAAGCAGAACACTGGAACATGATTCTTCCCCAATGGTTGGAGGGATATTGGAAAAAATTTTTAACCGAGCAAGAAATGAACCAATTGAAAAAATCTTTAATTCTTCCTCCGGTCCTTTATCTTCGCGTAAATACCCTTAAAACAAATGCTCAAAGACTTCTTGAGGCATTATCAAAAAAATATTCTTTAGTGGTTCACTCATATCCCTTGCTGCCTAATGCTCTCCGTGCACAATCGGATTATACCCAATTGGTTCAAACTGATGAATACCAAAAAGGATATTTTTCCATTCATGATTTTAGTTCTCAAGTCATGGTTCATCTCTTTGCTCCCAAACCAGGTGAAAAGATTCTTGATATTGGTTGTGGTTCAGGAGGTAAAACTTTGATGATGGCACAGATTATGAAAAATCAAGGACGCATATATGCAGTAGACGTTAATCAGGAAAAATTAAAAACCCTTGATGCTCTCGCTCGTTGTCAGGGAATTGATATAATCCAAACCATGATCGCTGATGCAACTCAGTTCCTTCCTCAAGAATTATTGAATGTAGATCGGGTTTTTGTTGATGCTCCCTGTTCTGGTTGGGGAACTCTGCGAAGAAATCCCGAAATTCAAATTTTAAGAAATGAGTCTGATAATAAATCTTTTGCTGAAAAACAGCTCCAACTTTTAAGCCACACTTCTGCATTCGTTAAGAAAAGTGGTATTATATTTTATTGCATCTGTACCATCACTCCAGAAGAAACCGAGGGAGTAGTTGAAGCTTTTGAAGGACAAGTTACAAAGGCATGGGAAGTAACCATTCCTGAAGAAAATCAGTTGCAAACTGATTTGAAACCAATTATCATAGCCGATGGGAAATCATTTATGATTTGGCCTCATCATTTTCATTCCGATGGTTTTTTTGGGAAGGCATGGAGGAAACTGTGACTGCAAAAAAGGTAAAAAAATCGAACCTTTTTTTACGAATATTGTTAACGGTCATAGCTTTCGGTTTAGGAGCTGTTCTCAGTGGCTTTTTTGGACTCATGCTCTTACAATATTCTGTTAATGCGACCTCATTATCGGTGCCGGATTTCCGCAGTCAAGACTTAGTAAGCGCAGTGAATTTAGCATCAAAAATGGGTTTACAGATTGAAGTTGCCCGGGTAGAAAACCATTCAGATAAGATGGCAAACCAGATTTTGGAACAAGATCCGGTTCCGGGAACCGAAGCCAAAAAAGGAAGAAAGGTCAGAGTGGTTGTGAATGGACAAATTGGAGAAGCCCAAACCAGCGGAGTAGTGGCCGCTCCAACGGCAACCCAAGCAACCACAATGAGCAGAGTGCCTGATGTACGAGATTTGAGTTTAAATGAAGCACAAACGCTTTTAGAAGCCAACGGATATCGACTGGGTCGAGTGGTGGAAGTGACTCATGAAGAGGTTTTAAAGGGAATGGTTATATCCCAGGATCCACCCGCTGGGAGTACTCTTGCTTTGGGAAGTCAAGTCAGTCTTTTAATAAGTAAAGGTGGTACGGAGATAGCAGTTGCAACTCAACCGGTAAAAATTTTAGTTCCTGATTTAATTGGTTTAAAAGTTGAAGAAGCGAGGCGACTTTTAGCAGAAAGAGGTTTATCGATTGGCCAGATTGAAGAAGTAGCTATGCCCGAAAGAAATCCCGGGATTATTATTGGACAGATACCAGAATCTGGTCAGGAAGTCTCCGCCGGTCAAACAATAAATCTTCAGATCGTTAAAGCTATTCAAGATTTAAAAGACTTAAGCCTTCGATTTGCTTTACCAGATGCCAGAGTTCCCATTACCGTGAGAGTTGTGGTCAATGATGAATTGGGGGAACGGGTGATTTATGAAGAACAACATCAAGGTGGAGAAACGGTAGACATTTCGTCTCGAACCAAAGGAAAAGGGAAAGTCCTGATTTATTTAAATGGCTATTATTATTGGGAAAAAGAACTCTAGAATGTGTAAATAGGTGGTGTTTATGGCACTATTAGCTCCTTCAATTTTATCCTGTGATTTTTCTCGACTTAAAGAACAGTTACTCATGGCTCAAGAGGGCGGAGCAGAGATGATTCATATTGATGTCATGGATGGGCATTTTGTTCCCAACATTACCTTTGGAACCTTAATCGTCGAAGCGGTTCGGAAAATACTCCCAAAAGCTTTTCTGGATGTCCATCTCATGATCCAAAATCCCCAGGAGCGTTACCTCGATTTTATTGATGCGGGTGCTGATAATATAAGTTTTCATCTGGAAGTTGTCCCTGATTTTGATTTCTTAATTAATCTTATTTTGAAAGCTGGTGCGAAGGCTTCATTGGCAATTGCTCCTGGTACACCAGTACATATGCTGGATCAAATTCTACCGAAATTATACATGGTGCTCTTAATGACTGTTAATCCGGGTTTTGGAGGACAAAAAATCATTCCAGGTATGGACCAGAAAATTGTCCAACTGAGGAAAAAAATTAAATCGAAAGGTTTAAATACCTTCATTGAAATTGACGGTGGCATTCATGAAAATAATATTGAATATTTAGCCTCTTGTGGGGCATCAGTGATTGCTGCTGGTTCCCTGGTGTTTTCCAATGAGGATAAAATTACTCAAAAGGTGCGCGAGATCTCGGAGAAAATCAAAAGGTTTTAAGAGTAATAATGATAGAATTTCTGATCTTTTTAAAATAAAAAAAGCGTAAGTTTGCTTACGCTTTTTTTATTTTGCCAGCCTTCAAGCAAGAGGTGCATATGTTCATTTTGAGTGAGTGACCATTCAGCCGAACTCGGACTTTCTGAATATTTGGTCTCCACATTTTCCTCGTTACCCGATGGGAGTGACTAATTTTGTTTCCAATAACCGGTTTTTTCCCACAAATTTCACAGGTGGCCATTCTGAATCAACCCTTTCTGGTCATTTTTCGAGTTTCGAGGAGTAATATAGCACAAAAGAAAAGGTAAATTCAACTCATTCTTCCTCGGTGATGAAAATCTTTCCATTGTTTTGGTTTTCATATCAGGTTACAATACCTTCGGGTGTTTTCAAAATGGAGAATGAAAGAGATCGATTAAAAAAAATCATTGAACAAGAATCTCAGCGATTGGATGACCAAACCGTTTTTGGAGGCTTTCACCAATATGTTAAAAAAATGATCCAAAAACTTGCCATTCCAATTCCTGAAGAACTATTCTTTGCTATCGATAATTATCCTCACCTCACAAAGTTAGACAAACACATTTTCCTGGAAAAAATAATAACATGTATTAATAATCACTCCTACCCTCACTCTGTTAAACCACCATCTCCATCACCGATTGAACCGGTTGATTTTCGACTTCCAGTTCGAACGATAAAAGGAGTAGGGCCAATTGTCGAAAAACAGCTCAATCGCTTGAATATTTCTACTTTAGAAGACCTCCTTTTTTATTTTCCTCGTTATTATCAGGATCGAGGCCAAATTATCCCCATTGCCAAGGTGGGAGGTTCGATATTACAAACCGTGCTGGGGATTGTGGTTCGACATGATAGAGTATCGACCCGAAGAGGGAAATTGTTGAAAATAATCGTCCAAGACCGAACGGGGCAGGTTTCTTTGGTATGTTTTAACCGAGAGTTTTTGGCTCGGATACTTACTCTGGGGAAAAAAGTGCTCATTACCGGTTTTTTCCAAACTTCTTATGGAAAGAAAGAAACCAGTCGATTTGAGTATGAATTGATCGACTCAGAAGACTTTCAATTTGAATCCATTTTACCGGTTTTCAGTTTAACCGAAGGACTTACTCCCAAAAAACTACGCTCACTTATCGATTTTGCCCTGAAAACATCAATATCTGCCTTGCAAGATATTATACCCCCAGCTATTCGAGAAAAATATCATCTTCAAAGGAAACCTGAAGCGATTTTGGAACTTCACCATCCAGTTCGATCTTCAGTTTCCGAATTGAATAAACGCTGTTCCCGTTCGCACATCACTCTCATTTTTGAAGAGTTTCTTCTTTTTGCGCTAAGTTTAAAAATGAGAAAATATCAAATTCAAACTTGGCGAGTTCAACCCATTGTTCCCAATCTCACTTTCATTCATCATTTTATTCAACAACTTCCTTTTGAATTGACTTTGGCTCAGAAAAGGGTAATAAAGCAATTAGAAAGAGACCTGACCAGTGGGAAAGTAATGAATCGGTTGTTGCAAGGAGATGTTGGTTCTGGGAAAACCTTGGTTGCTATCATAGGAGCTTTATATGTTATACAAGCAGGACAGCAGGTTGCTATGATGGCTCCGACTGAAATCCTCGCCGATCAACATTATCAGCGATGGAGCCAAATACTAAAAAAATTTGGAATCAAAGTTGGTTTAGTGATTGGTGGCAAAAAGAAAGGAAAAAATGAATTGGTAGAAAAAATCGGACAAGGTCAGATTGATTTTGTTATTGGAACCCATGCCTTGCTTGAAGGTTATGTTCAGTTTAGTCAATTGGGTTTAGTCATTGTCGACGAGCAACATCGTTTTGGGGTAAAACAACGATCCCAACTTAAGGGGAAAGCGGTTGTTCCCCACCTCTTGGTGATGTCAGCAACACCTATACCAAGAACTTTAGCTTTAACTCTTTATGGGGACCTTGATGTTTCAATTCTCGATGAAAAACCAATCGGAAGAAAACCAATTGAAACGGTCGCTTTTTCCATGAATGAACAAAACCAAGCCTTTCAACGAGTCAGTTCCTTTTTAAAGATGGGACAACAGGCCTTTGTGGTTTGTCCGGCAATTGAGGAAAATGATCTTGAATTAAGTAGTGTAAATGATGTTTACCAGCAACTCAAAAAGAAATGGTTTCCCCACTATTCCGTTGAGTTGATTCATGGAAAGCTTCCTTCAAAAGAGAAGGATAATATTATGAGTCGATTTTCTCGAGGGGAAATCCAAATTTTGGTGGCAACCTCAGTGATTGAAGTGGGGATCGATGTGCCTAATGCCAATGTAATGATCATTGAAAATGCTGAGCGGTTTGGTTTGGCTCAACTTCATCAATTGCGGGGGAGAATTGGTCGAGGAAATCAAGTTGGTTTATGTGTTCTGCTTTACCAGGGGAAGAATCAAGACATTCAAAAAAGGATGGAGATTTTGGTCAATACCGATGACGGATTTCAAATTGCTGAAGAAGATCTCAAGATGAGGGGGCCGGGGGAATTTTATGGGGTGAGACAGTCTGGAACTTTGGAATTTTATATTGCTGATCCTTTCCGAGATTGGGCAATTCTGGAAAAAGCTCATCAGGAAGCTGATTTGATTCTCCAGGAAGATCCTCAATTACAGAGACCGGAAAACCAACTCCTCAAAAGGGAAATTGAAAGGCGATTTTACCGGTTTTTGCCTGAGGAATTCATTATCGACGCTTAAATGAAATTCATTTTTAAAGGGAGAAGAAAAGTTACAGCGGAGGGATTGAAAAAAGAATTAAAAAAGAGATAAGGATGAGCTTGATTATTTTTTTTATTGTTCATTCATCATATCTCATTCTATTTACAGAACAGGTAGGTTTGTCATGGGATACTTATATATAACTGGGGGTTCGATCAGGAATCGGAAAATAATAGGACCTCAAAATCAAAAAACTCGTCCAATGCAATCATTTCTTCGAAAGACCTTGTTTGATTTAATGCCTCAATCATTGGATAATGCAATCATCTGGGATATCTTTGCTGGCTCAGGGGTGATCGGTCTTGAAGCGTTAAGCCGGGGAGCAAGGAAGGTTTTTTTTATTGAAAAGGACTCCAAAATGGCCGATATCATTCAGAGGAATATTCAACTATGTGGTTTTCAGGAGAAGTCCCAAATTCTATTGGTTGATTACTTTGAACTAAAGCGTTGGGTTACGAAAGTAGAACCAGCAAAATTCATCTTTCTTGATCCTCCTTTTCCAATGAATCCTGTTGAAGTATTGGAAAAAATGTATAATTTATATGAATTGGTAAAAAATAGTTTAATTATTATTCGTTTTTCAAAAAGACCAAGTGCTATACTTGAATGCCCTTTTTATAAGGTGATTCTTCAACGAATTTATGGTGAGAGTGTGCTGATGTTTGGTTGCTTTGAATAAAGAGAGGGAGCTCCCATCAAGAGCGAGAATTCGGAATACGTGAAGAAAGGAAGAGATATTTTGATAGCGATTTATCCAGGAAGTTTTGATCCGGTAACCAATGGACACCTTGATATTATCATTCGTGGAAGTAAAATATTTGATGGTTTGATTGTTGGACTTTTAAAAAATCCCAACAAAAAGCCTTTGTTTACTGTGGAAGAACGGGAAGAAATGATGGTGGAAGCAACTAAAGACTTAACGAATGTAACGGTCGAAATTTTTCAAGGCCTTCTCGTCCAATTTGCCCGCCAGAAAAAGTGCCGTGTCATCCTTCGTGGTTTAAGGGCAATATCTGATTATGAATATGAAACTCAAATTGCTATAACCAACCGAAAAATATGCCCGGAGATAGAAACCTTTCTTCTCCCAACCAGCACTGAATATTCTTACTTAAACTCAACGGTAGTGAAAGAAATTGCCCAGTTTGGAGGATGCGTTCGGGGGTTGGTTCCTGAGTGTGTCGAAAGAAAGCTGAGGAAGAAATTTCAGGTTGAGGGTAGGTGATTATTCGAGAATTCCGAGAGAAATGAATCTTTTATGGTAAACTTAAAGTTCACCTCATAGTTTTTAAGAAATGTATGTTTTAAGAGGATAGTGGTTCAATAAAAAACCCAACACAGGGGACTGAGAAAGGAGACATGAATGGAATGAATGTTTTGGAGGGAATCCGTAACCGAGCGAAAAGTCTAAAAAAAACCATAGCACTTCCCGAATATGATGACGAACGAGTTCTTCAAGCTGCTGAAATTGCAACTCGCGAACACGTGGCGACTATTCAATTGATTGGTGATCCAGTCGTTATCGAACAAAAATCAAAATCTTTGGGTATTTCTCTTAGTGGAATTGAAATTGTTGATCATAAAAAAGACCAAAAAAAAGCAGAATATGTCCAATCACTTTTTGAATTGCGCAAAGGGAAAGGTTTGACCCTACAGCAGGCCGAACAGTGGTTGGATAGCACCATGTATTATGCTTGCATGATGCTTTACCATAATCGTGTTGACGGGATAGTTTCGGGAGCTGCCCTTTCAAGTCCTGATGTGATCCGTCCGGCTCTACAGATTATTAAAACAGCACCTGAAGTCAAATTGGCATCGAGTTGCTTCTTGATGGTGGTTCCTGATTGTCCTTATGGGGCAGATGGAGTATTTCTTTATGCTGATTCTGGATTTAATCCCAACCCCTCCTCTGAAGAATTAGCACATATTGCTATTACGACTGCCCGTACGGCAACTCAGCTCTTAGGCGTAGAACCGATTGTTGCCATGCTTTCCTTTTCCACAAAAGGAAGTGCTCGGCATGAATTAGTCGATAAGGTTATCGAAGCGACAGCAATTGCTCAAACTTTAAAACCTGATTTGCTCATTGATGGTGAACTTCAGGGAGATGCGGCTTTGGTCCCCTCAGTCGCAGCGAAAAAAGCTCCAGAAAGCAAAGTCGCGGGGAAAGCAAATGTTCTCATTTTTCCCGATCTCAATGCTGGGAATATTTGTTATAAACTAACCGAGCGTTTAGCACGAGCAACTGCCATTGGACCAATATTACAAGGTTTGGCGAAACCGGTCAATGACTTGTCACGGGGTTGCAAAGCTCAAGACATTGTTGATCAAATTGCCGTCACTGTTTTACAAACCCAATTTTAAATCATTTTTACCAAAAAGTTTTCATCATACGAGGGGAAAGGAAATGTATTGATGCATCTTCATCTTTGAAATAAATTTGAAGGAAAATAATGAGAAAAGGGATGATGGAAATTGAATATTTTGGTGGTCAATTGTGGAAGCTCGACGGTGAAGTACGAATTACTCAGTATGAATGATAATACCGATAATCAAGTTATTGCTAAAGGCTTAGTAGAGAGAATTGGTATTCCGGGTTCTCGCCTTGAATACAAAACCAACCATCAAGTATCCTATTCCAAAGAAAGAGAGGTTCCGAACCATCGTATTGCCTTAGAATGGATCATCGAGGTGATGACTGATTCAGAAATTGGAGTTATCAAGGATCCGTCAGAGATTGACGCAGTCGGTCATCGGGTCGTTCATGGGGGGGAAAAGTTCACTGCTTCAATTCTTATTGATAATGAAGTTTTAAAAACCATTCATGCCTGTGCAGAATTAGCGCCTCTCCATAACCCACCAAATATTTCTGGAATTGAAGCCTGTCAAGCGCTAATACCAAAAGCGCCACAAATAGCAGTATTTGATACTGCTTTTCACGGAACTATACCTGAGTATGCTTTTATTTATGCTATCCCCTATGAATACTATGAAAAATATCGCATCCGTCGCTATGGATTTCATGGTACTTCACACCGGTATGTAGCGGGAAGAGCAGCGAAGATGCTAGGTAAAAACCTTACCGAACTGAGTTTGATAACTTGTCATATGGGAAGTGGGGTTAGCTTTACTGCAATTAAAAATGGGAAATCAATTGATACTTCTATGGGTTTTACTCCTTTGGAAGGTTTAGTGATGGGGACTCGTTCAGGGGATCTGGATCCATACATCCTTCTCTATTTGATGGAGAAAGAAAATCTTTCGACCAAGGATATGGACCAGATATTAAACAAAAAGAGTGGAGTTGTTGGGATATCGGGAATATCAAGTGATACTCGAGATATTGAGGATGCTGCTCCAACGAACTATCGTGCCCAATTGACACTCGACATCATTGCTTATCGAGCCAAAAAATATATTGGAGCCTATTATGCGATTCTTGGAAATCTGGATGGAATTGTTTTCACAGCTGGGATTGGAGAAAATTCATCTTATATCAGAAAGACAATTTGTGAGGGTCTTGAACCTTTAGGAATATCTCTTGATAATGAGAAAAATAAGGTAAGGAGAAAAGAGGCTTTCATCAACTCCGATCAATCCAAAGTGAAATTAATGGTGATTCCAACCAATGAGGAGTTAATGATCGCCCTCGATACTTATCAGATCGTTCATGATTTGGAGAGATGAATATGAAGGTTTATATTGGCGATGTCAAGAAAGAGGTAGGATTGACAAGCCAAGAAAGTCTGAGTAAAACTTTTCCACCGCTTTCATTTGGTGGTGAAAAAATTCCCTTTGCTCAACCGGTTCAGGTGGATTTGACTGTAACCAATTGTGGTTCAGAGTTATGGTTGGAGGGAAAAATTAAAACAGCTTTTATCCTTCCATGTTCTCGGTGTCTCGAACCTTTTATCTACCAGGTTGAAGCGCCTCTCAAGTTGGAATATCGGAATCTTGACCGAATTACCCGAGCGTCTGATATTGAAGCAGAAGCCAAAAGCGCTGATGATATGTATTATTACCATGAAGAGGATGCCGTTATTGATATACAAAGAGGAGTCGTCGAAGCATTATTGATACATTTTCCTATGAAACCGGTTTGTTCTGAAGAATGTCAGGGTTTATGCCCAATTTGTGGAGCAAATCTCAACCAAGGTCAATGTGGTTGTAAAAGATCCACTATTGACCCTCGGCTGGCAATATTAGGGAAGATCGATTTGGAAAAAAAACTTAAGAAATGAATGAAGAAGCGAACCACTATTTTTGGTTTGCAATAACGAATAAAGTATTTTATACTATGTGGCAATCAAATTTTACCTGTATTTAAGGTGATTATTTTTTACTAATAATTGGTTCCTCTTGATTATGAGGAAGATATTCTATTATAATGAGTTTTCGTTTTTGCAGAGATGAGAATGAGCCTGTTTTATCTCTTGCACCAGTTGAGGAGGAAAATACTTACCTCCTCACCCTGACCCTCTCCCACCAGGGGCGAGGAAATGTTGGTACAAGACGCCGAGGAGGAGAGGGGACGAAAAAGATAGGGAAAAAACTCCCCCTCTAGAAAAGGGGGTTAGGGGGATTTGATTTTTTTCCTGTTCCGTCATTGCGAGGAGCGCAGCGACGTGGCAATCTCATTTTGTAAAATCAGTGAGTCGTGAGAAGTGAACCGTGAACCAGAAAAAAAATAAAGCTTTGATAAAAAGATATTATGAAATTACTTATAACTTTCATTTTAACCAGGAAAAAAACAAAAGCACCCTCCCCCGCGAAGCGGTACCCCTCCACGGAGGGGAATTGTTGATTTTATTCCCCCATTGAGGGGGGATTTAGGGGGGTGTGCCTTTTCATTTTTTATTGAATTCCTTTTTTCACCTATTCTGGGATTTTCAAGTTAGAATAGATTACTTATTATGGATGATTGTTATTCAAATAAAACGAATACCTGTACTTGAAAAGTGCACTTTGAAGGGAGGATAAATACATGGCAAATCTTACGAATAAAACTTCACGATCAAACCGTGATAAAAGAAGAACCCATTGGGTTGTAAAGGCTCCAAACCTCATTGAATGTTCCCATTGTCACGCTCTTCGCCTTTCCCACCGGGTTTGTCCAGCATGTGGATATTATGATGGGAAGCAGGTTATAAAAATTAAAGAATAACCGGAGAAAAGCATGAAAATTGCCGTTGATGCATGGGGAGGAGATTATGCCCCGGTCGAAATTTTAAAGGGTATTAAAAATGCGTTGAGAGATGGCTTGGAGTTAATTGTTATTGGTTCAAAACAAAAATTATCTCCTCTCTATAGTGAATTGAATATGGATGAAGATCATTTCCCAATAGAAGATGCACCCCAAGTCATTGAAATGAGAGAACATCCGGCTGAGGCTATCCGAAAGAAACCACAATCAACAATAGTCCGTGGTGTGCAGCTTTTAGCTCAGAAAAAAATTGATGCTTTTATATCCGCTGGGAACAGTGGGGCTTTAATGGCTGCTGCTTGGTTTGGTCTTCAACGAATTGCTGACATAGAGCGTCCAGCGATTGCGACATTGATACCGAATGTCAATTCAAGTACAGTATTGCTTGACGTTGGAGCTAATGTTGATTGCAAGCCTAAGCAGCTTCTCCATTTTGGTGTTATGGGAGCAGAATATGCGAAAGCAGCTTTAAATATCCAACGTCCCCGTGTTGGACTTTTAACAATTGGAGAAGAAGAAGGAAAAGGAAACGAGCTGGTAAAAAATGCTTATCAGTATTTTAAAAAGCGCTGTGATTATTTGAATTTTGAATTTATTGGAAACGTTGAAGGCCAGGATATTGTCGATGGGAAAGCTGATGTTGTCGTCTGTGATGGTTTTACTGGAAATGCCTTGTTAAAATTTGGAGAAGGTCTTCTTGAATTTATTAATAGTATGTTGTTTTTGCATATAACCGATGAGCAACTCCGAAAAAGATTAAAAGAAGTATGGAAAAGATTTGATCGAAGCGAAATTGGTGGCGCTCCTTTATTGGGTGTTGCGGGAATTTGTATGGTTTGTCACGGAAAATCAAAGGCTCGCGATCTCACGAGCGCTATATTCCGAGCTAAAGATTTAGTAGAACAAAAAATGGCAGATAGGATTCGCGATGGTCTGTCAAATCTTAACTATATTCAGTAAAAAGGAAGATACCAAAGTTACTCACTCTCTGGGAACGTTGCTTTAAAGGAGAGTTAATGATATATAAAAGACAAGGGATATTTATATTTAATATTGTAGCTGGCCTGAAATGAAGGAGAAATAGGATGCAAACTCGTGTAACCGATCTATTAGGAATCGATTATCCCATTCTGCAAGGGGGTATGGCATGGGTTTCAACAGCACCCCTGGTTGCAGCAGTTTCAAAGGCAGGGGCACTGGGGATTATTGGAGCCGGAGGAATGGATGCCAATGAGTTACGAGAGAATATTCACCAAGTTCGAGCTATAACTGAAAAACCCTTCGGAGTGAACCTCATGCTTCTTTCTCCCCATATCAATGAGCAAATTGAAGTTGTGAAAGAAGAACGAGTCCCAATCGTAACGACCGGTGCGGGGAACCCAGCTCGCTTAATTGATGATTTTTCAAAAAGCGGGATTTTAACCATTCCTGTTGTAGCTTCTGTTCAATTAGCCAAAAGGTTGGTACGTCATGGGATTCAGGCTATTATTGCTGAAGGAATGGAGTCAGGAGGCCATATTGGTGAAATAACCACGATGTGTCTTGTACCACAAATGGTTGATGCTCTGGACATCCCAGTAATCGCAGCAGGAGGTATTGGTGATGGCCGTGGGATGGCAGCAGCATTTGCGCTCGGTGCAGAAGGTGTGCAGATTGGAACCCGTTTTGTCTGTTCGAATGAATGTCAAATCCATCCTTTCTATAAACAAGCTATTATCGATTCCCAGGATCGATCAACAATAATGACTGGAATGAGTACCGGTCATCCGGTCCGTTGTTTAAAAAATAAATTAACCAGAAAATTTGAAGAATTAGAATCGCTGCGAGCAAGTCGGGAAGAAATAGAGGCTTTGGGATCGGGACGATTACGAA
>Ga0067045_1029733_pt1 | contig 18686 bp, 15 predicted proteins | sample TerdegcTABiofilm_FD_59184 | JGI IMG/M metagenome (GOLD analysis project Ga0067045, IMG submission 59184) | Combined Assembly of (Gp0054472, Gp0054536) Wastewater bioreactor microbial communities from Singapore -Terephthalate degrading... | reverse complement strand
GGGGATATTCGAGAATTCGCGAATTCTTTTACATACCTCAAACCCGTTGAAGGGACCGGGAAGCATGATGTCCAGAATCAGCAAGTCATAATTTGAAGCCTCCAGCAACTCTATGGCGGTTTTACCGTCGGCGGCTGATTCCACCTCATATCCACTGGCTAAAAGGTTAACTTTAACTAACCGTACCAGCCGCGGTTCGTCATCCACAATTAAGATCGTTTTCCGCTTCATGATTAAGCCCCCTAAGACTCCCACTGGGAGCAGTTCTCTTTAACTGCCTGGGGCCCCACAGGCAGCGTAAAGTAAAAAGTGGTTCCCTGGTTTAACTTGCTTTTTGCCCAGATTCTCCCACCATGACTGAGCAAAATCTGGCGCGCCAGGGGCAATCCCAGTCCCATTCCTTTTTGATGTTCCTGGATACCATTGCTTACCCGGAAAAACTTTTCAAACAGACGGTTTAAGTGCTCGTCACCGATACCGATCCCCTGATCGGTCACAGAGACAACTACTTCACCAGGTGCCAGCTTCCCCTCAATTAAGATTTGCGTATTCTCCATGGAATACTTGACTGCATTATCTACAAGGTTGCGAAGCACCTGCTCTATCCTGACGGGGTCTGCTTCTACAACGGGGAATTCTTCCGGGAACAATACGGAAAACTGGTGATTTTTACTGCGGTATGACGGGTCCTTGAGCACTTTATGAACTATATGGGGCAGTACCACCGGTTCTTTTTTCAGCTCGATTTCGCCTTTCCAGCTCAAGGTGGAAGAATCCAACAGGTTGTTTATCAAATTTTCTATATGATCTGTTTCTTCAACAATAATATTGAGAAATTCTTTTTGAACGGCGGGGTCCCAGGTTACATCTTCCCGCAGCAGAGTCGTGACGTAGCCTTTAATACAGGCCAGGGGAGTCCTTAAATCGTGGGAAAGCCCCGCCAGCATTTCCGACCACATTTGCGCCATATCCTCGGAGGGAAGGAAATATGAAGCTGCTTTTTCGGAGCTTTGCTCAACGTCTAAACTGCATTCGATGATGTGGGTTACCGCCTTGAGTATTTCAGTTACAGGAAAAGAATTCAGCAGCAGCCCTTCCCCGCAAGCCATCAAAAAACCCTTCTTGCTGGTCATGGGAAAACAGGTTATTTCCAGATCCGGCTGACCGCACCTTTTGATAACCTTTTGTCTTACCGGGCAATCATAAACATGACATGGAATGCTCTTGTCTTCAAGTGAATCATTTTGAGAACACCAGAGGACATCGACATCTATCTCCGTAGTATCAGCTTTGCTGTTTGTATCTTGACTGTTTAAATGAACTATACAATGCTGCCCTACAATTATTCCGACAGCGCACCCGTTAATCCCCAGAGCTCTAAGCAGCCAGTCCGGAACCCAATTAAACTTTCCATGTTCTTGCAACAGCTTACCGGCAAAGTAAAGCATTTTGGTTGAAATATCAATTGGGTAATCAATCTTTGTATTATTTATTTGCATAATACTTAACTCCTCTACTCATGAATTACCAGCCGTTGTAAACGTGTGTTACAGATATTAATTTATAAAGTTCTCTATCTATGTAAAATTACCTCCTTGAAATACTGTTGCAATCCAGCTGTTCTCAAACCATATTGCTTGATTGATGCCTGGTATCACTGCGGTATAGAGAGGAGAAAATACTTTATTGTTAGTAAATGGTTAATGAGTTAAAATATATTTGTCAAGGTGGTGAAGGTTCAGCAAAACCCCAGGTAAAATCTCAATAATATTGAGGGGGGAATTTTGAAATGAAGTTCTTTGTGGGAGTTACTGATAACAACTGGTATAATTATGCTTTATATATCGGAAATACCTTTGCAGATTATGAGTAAAAAGTATTCAGAATGCAGACAAAGTTCATGGGTGTTAAACCCGCAAAAAGTATTTTTGGTAAGGGGGAAGTGGAATGTCGATTAAAGTGGTTGCTTTTAACGGGAGTCCTCGCCCAAAGGGCAATACCTTCCATTTACTCAAGAAAGTATTGGAGGTTATGGGTGAGGAGGGTATCGAGGGTGAAATAATCCAGTTGGGCGGGAAAAGGCTGGCGGGATGCAAGGCGTGCTACAAGTGTTATCAGACGAAGGACAGGCGATGCGCCCAGGAAGATGACGAAATGAACCTTTTTATTGAAAAGGCACTGGCTGCCGACGGCATCCTGATCGGGTCGCCGGTGTATTTCAGCAATGTTTCTACCGAAGTCAAAGCCTTTATAGATCGATGCGGCATGGTTGCCAAGGCCAACGACGACATGCTCAAAGGAAAGGCAGGCGCGGCGGTGATTTCGGTGCGCCGGGCGGGAGCCACCTTTGCCTACTCCGCAGTAAATTTCTTCTTCGGTATATCGCAAATGATAATCCCCTGTTCCAGCTACTGGAATACAGGTATCGGCATGAATCCCGGGGATGTGCTGCAGGATCAGGAAGGCATGGAAACTTTCCAGACCCTCGGCAGGAACATGGCCCGTCTTCTCAAGCGTATTTTTTGAAACGTCAAAAAGATTGACGGGCAGGGGATGGACACTGTCAGTCCCGTAGAAGTGCAGGCGCAGACACCGGGGCAGTGACTGTGGTTATCTCCTGCCGTCCGCAGCTAAATTTGTTATAAGCGCTTAATCTCTTTGGGTATGTCGTAATTACCGTCTTTGATGAGCCGTACCTGCATGCCGTAACGGGAAAATTTTTGCTGGAGTGATTGGACAGCCAGGCACAGCGATTCGTGGCGGCCCAGGATGATTTTGACCTTGCCGGTATGGGCAGCAGGGGCGAGGCTGGCTCCGTCGAAAGATTGAGCCCGGTCATATAGTTCCAGGGCCTTTTTGTGTTCCACTGTAACTGATAATTCATATTGTTTGGGGCGTTCCAGCCTGCCGTTAAAATAAGAAAAACTGCGGTCGTCGATGCCCCCGAAGCTGTACCAGGAAAAAAGAGCTTTGCCCCCGTTTTTCAGAATAACCCGTTCCCGGGACATTTCTGACCAGTCCAGCCTGCTTACTTTGTATGAGTTGTATTCAAAACCGTTTTCATATACCCGCACTACGGCATAGGCACAGGGGAACTGTACTGTAGCCGGAACTTCCACGTAGGGAAGGTCTCCGGTGTGCAACCGGTTTGTGGTTACCTTGTTGCGGTGAATGTGCCCGGAAAAAACACCCTGCACACCGGGGAATTGCCTGATAATTCGCTGGAATTCCCGGTAATTTTTCAAGCCGAACCATACGTCAATGCCGTTGCAGGGGTGGTGAAGAAACAGGAAGGATGGCCGGCCCCTGCTTTTTTTCAGCATATCCTCAAGCCACTGCATCTGTTCGGGAGCGATGTATCCCCAGTTGTCGTCTTGCCTGCAGGAGTCGAGCAGCAGAAAATCGTAATCCCTGAATGTTGTGCCTATGTAAGTTTTTCCCCGCCCGGCCAGGTAATTAAGAAAACCCTGCTCGCTTAAGCCGGAATCTTTTGAGTATTTGTCGTGGTTGCCGATACACAGGAGACAGGGGGTTGCCCCAAAGCAGGGCAGCAGGTGATCGCGCCATAGCGAATATTGAATCCTGCTGGCAGAGTCAGTGAGGTCGCCGGTAATAACGGCAAGGTCAATGTTTCTCTTTTTACTGTCAAGAATACCCTGGATTAGCAGAGGACTTGCATATTCAACAAGTTTGCCGAAAAAAATCTCATTTATATCTCCTGTGGAGTCTCCACAGGAGATGTGGATGTCGCTAAAAAGGGCATAGCTGAACAGGTGCTTTCCCGCCGGTTTAGGCAGTGTTGTAAAGGAGTTGAGAGGGCCCCTGGTACCGTTGCTTTCCACGCGGTACCAGTAGCGCGTGGCGGGTCGCAGGTCGGGCACTTCAACCATATGGAATTCCGTATTTGTGGCAAAGGTGCTTTTATTTAAGCGTGCCGGCTCTTTTCCAATGTGGATGGTGGAATCTGTACTTTCTTGCGGGGTGACCCAGGTGATCACGGCGTGGTCGTTGCCCACGGTGCATAGCTCTTCATTGGCAATAATTGTCATTCCTGTTGTTCCCCCCGGATAAAGTGAATTTTTTTAGCAGGCGGGAATATTCGCCCTGTTTCCAGGGTGTGGAATTTATGGTTTCAGGTTTTTCCGCGTCAAGATATTTTATTTATCTTGATGGTTGCTGGTTACTGTTATTTCTCCTTTAATTTTGCTTCTTACCGGGAAAAACCGGGAAGGGGCCGGCGCTTAAACGGTGGCAGCCCCTTCCTCTGCCCTCCCTGTTTTTGTTTTGGGGGGCATTATAGATTGACGGTCTTCTCTGTCTGGAGAGCAACAGTTTTCTCCGACTTGGCCTTCACGACATAGGTCCCGGCAGCGACCCTGCCGAAAATGTAAAACCCGCGGGAATCGGTAAAGGTAATTTGCTGGAGGTTTTCCACACCCTGCGGGTCAACCAGGTACAGGCCGACGCAGGCATTGGCAACCGGCGTGCCGTTTTGCTGGGTGATGAACCCGTGCACGGTTGCCTGAGGCAGGGTAAAGTGAAGTCACAAATCCTTGCAGGGCCACGTTAATCGTATACGTGCCGGGCGCGATGTCCTCAAGCACGTAGTTTCCCCTACATTTCATTTTTATGTGTGATGACGGGATTTCGACACCGGCAAAGACGATTATGGCAGATTGCTGGTAAGAACAAGTTATCTCAGCTTCTGCGGAGTTTTTAGTAAGTTTTCAGAAAACGCAGGTTGATATTTCCAAAGTGTATCAAGTATTATATTGGCAGGATGTACGAACGACTTCCCGGGGGGGGTGTTTGTGCCGGAAATATCAAGTAAATCAATGTTATTAGGTCAGTTAGCGAGAATCAGGTGATTAAAAAACATTGTGGGAGTTGATATAATTGAAGAACAAAATTTTTACCGTGTTGCTGTCGCTGGCCGTAGTGCTGATGGTAACCGCGTCTGCGGAGGCTGCCAAGGCCACAAAGCCGATCAATGTTCATTATCAGGACATCACGATCTTTGTGAATGGCAATGCTGTTAATCTGCAGGCGAGCGAGGAGCCGTTTATTTACAATGATAGAACATATGTGCCAATCAGGATGGTGGCGCAGGCGTTAAACTGCAATGTCGAGTGGATTGATACAATCAAAGCAGTGAAAATAACCGGTGCAGCTGATTTAAATTTATTGGCGCAAAAAGACAAAGAAATTCAGGAACTTCAGCTGCAGCTGTCGCAAAAGGAGAGCGAAATCCAGAGTTTAAGGGCTGAAATAGAATCTCTTGAAGGTGATAGTGACGAAATTGGCGCTCTGGAAGATGAACTGACATCTGATTACGACTATTTGGAAGATGTGAAAATTAAAGATATCTCTCTTGATGGTGACGAAGACGATGTTGACGTGGATGTTGATGTTGATCTGGATGACTATGGGGATGAATGGGAGGAACTGGACGATAATGACATTGAGGACTGGGTTGAAGATGTGGTGAGCAGCATTCAGGATAAATTATCTGATGATACCGTGGTTAGCGGCGAGATTACAGATACTGACAGCGGTGATGTACTGGTGAAATTTGAAAAAGACGGAGACGACGACCTTGATGTGGATTTTAAGGATGAAGACTACCGGAAAGGGTCGAACTCCGATGTGGAGGATGTTGAGGACGACCTTAGAGGTGACAGTTTTTATGTGGACGATATACAGTTTACGGTGACGGATATTAATTATGATGATGACGACGACAGTGTTACTGTTAAGCTTAAGGCGGTTGATGATGATGCTTCCTCTGAATGGAAATACTTAAGCAGCAGTGCTATTGAAAGTGACGTCAAGGATATTTGCGAAGATATTGCCGCCGTTTTTGAAGAGGATGCTGATGTTAGTCTTGATAGTGTGGATATTTACTTCTATGATGAAAACAAAGACAGGCTGAGCAGTTTTAGCTATGACGTGGATAGCGGAGATCTGGATTAAGCAACTGCCCGGGGCATGACCTGACTGCCGGTCTTATAATATGGCTGGCGGCTAATTAACCGCATCTTATCCCACGGACGTGACTGGTCCTGTCATATAAGTTTGCTGTCTTGGATAAAATTATGACTGGTTTACAGATGCAACAGGCTTCACTTCGGATTTTTGCGGGACCTTGATTGCCCCGGCGCCACAAGCACGTTGCCTGTGGTGTGAAAGGTACCGGACCGGATGCCGGCGGCACAGACGGCCGGGAAGGACTGCCGGTTCACGGGCGGGATGAAAGCCGCCAATATGCTTAGACATACATGCTCCTGATGATGCAGCACCAGCAGAAGGATGAAAATAGCTGGGGAAGGGTGGTTGTCCCGAGTGAACGACTTGCGTAGCGCCGGTAACAGCACCCGGCGAAGCGAGGAAGCGAAATTGGGGGCGCGGACAGGACGTCTGCGCCAGCCTTCACCGAGCCAGGACGGCGAGTTGAAGGCGGCCCAATTTCGCCCGACGCGAGCCCTGGTGCTGTCGGTGTGGAGCATTGGAGTGAACAGGGATAACCATCCTTCCCGGATGAATTCTATTTTCAGGATAGGGCGGCAGTCAACTTCAATGGTGGATAAGGTGGTTTTATGGTCAAAAGCGGCTATCTTAAACTTCCCCCCGGCGAACTGGCCGGGCGGGCAAAAAAGGCTGTGGCCATGCTTGAAGACTGTACCGTTTGTGCCCAGGAATGCCGCGTCAACCGCCTGAAAGGTGAGAAGGGCGTATGCAGGGGCGGCAGGCTGGCGGCGGTGAGCAGCTATGGGCCGCATTTCGGTGAAGAGGATGTGCTGGTAGGAATAAACGGCTCAGGAACAATCTTCTTTACTTACTGCAATTTAAGCTGTAAGTTTTGTCAGAACTGCGATATCAGCCACTATGGTGAAGGTGACGAGGTGTCTGCCGAAGAACTGGCGGGGATGATGCTTGATCTTCAGAAAAGAGGCTGCCACAACATCAACCTGGTATCTCCGAGTCACTTCGTCCCGCAGTTTCTGGAGGCCCTTGCCGTGGCGGCGGGAAAAGGCCTTGCTGTGCCGATAGTTTACAACACCGGTGGGTATGACTCGCCGGAAACTCTGGATTTGCTGGACGGAATCGTGGACATTTATATGCCCGACATCAAGTTTGCTGATGACGATGCCGGCCGGAAATACTCCGGCTCGGCAGGATATTTCACTGTGGCCAAAAAAGCGGTGAAGAAGATGTACGAACAGGTGGGCGACCTTGTTCTGGACGAACAGGGTATAGCCTGCCGCGGCCTGCTGGTGCGGCACCTGGTCCTGCCGGGCAACCTGGCCCGTTCAGAAAAGGTTTTTGAGTTTCTGGCCGGAGAGGTTTCTAAAAATACCTTCATAAATATCATGGACCAGTATTACCCTGCCTTTAAGGCTTCAAGTTACCCGGAACTGAGCAGGCGGATCACCGGCAGGGAGTTCCAGGAAGCGGTTGACGCAGCCAGGCGGGCCGGGCTTAACAGAATCTATACCGGTTGAACTTCATAAAGGCAAATAAAGAGGATTTACTAAATTTCATGTGGAAATTATTATATATATTGCGTACTTTTAAATGAAGGTAATATTTAGATAATTTCCACAGGTGGGGATATTTATATGGATGGTTATTCAGCGAAATTAGAACTCCGTATTGACTGGTTTGAAGTTGATCTTTTCGGGCATGTGAACAATGTTGCAATCATGAATTATGTTCAGGCGGCAAGGGTAAAGTATTTAGACGACATCGGCCTGATGAGGTCTCAGGCAGAAAAAAAAATTGGTCCGGTGCTGGCCTATATAAATTGCCGGTATTATAAACCGCTGTTTTATCCTGGATATATAACAGTTTATTCAAGGGTCGATCAAATAAAAAATACAAGCTTTATCATTCAGCACAGGATTCATAATGATAAAGGGGAATGTGTGGCGGAGGCACAGGACATTATAGTTTGCTATGATTTTATCAAAAATGCTAAAGTAACTGTCCCGGACGACATCAGGCAACAAATAGAAAGGATGGAAAGCAACAGGTCGTACTTGTGTGCCCAGGCGGTATAGGATAGAGTTCCAATATATAATTACGGAATTGCATTACCTGCAAGGTATTGCGGCCGGAAAGGTAGGATGGTTACTCCGGTCGGTTTATCTTTGTGGTGAACGAAGAATTGCTTCGGGTTGGAGCTTGGGTGTCCTCAGGTATCTTACCCCTGTCCAGGCCAGCACAGCAGCGAACATGATGCGTAAAACTCCTTCGGGCAGGATATGGGCAAGGAATCCGCCCAGGCAGGCTCCTGCAAGGACACCTGGAATTAAGCCCGATAAGGTGCCTGTGCTGACGTTACCCAGGCGCCAGTGGGTAAAAGCGCCGGCTCCCCCGGCAGGGATCATGGCGAAAAGGGAGCAGCCCTGCGCCGTGTGCTGGGTAAAGCCGGCAAGCAGCACCATTGACGGCACCATGATCGTGCCTCCTCCAACTCCCATCATGCCGGAGAGGAAGCCGGTAAAGATCCCTGTTACCAAGAGGACGAGAATTTTGAACCAGTACGCAACAGGTACGGAGATGTGGGGCAGGTAAGGTTTTGAAAGCAGGAGCAGGGTGACCAGGATTAATAACCCGCCGAAAGACCTCTTGAGTTTCCATTCAGGAAGAGCGTTGGCGAACCGTGCCCCCGTTCTGGCGGTGAATATGGCGGTGGATGCCAGAAGCAGGGAGGCCGTTATGTCCACCGAGCCTTTTAAGGCGTAGGTGACGGCCCCGGATATTCCGGTGCAGACGACCGCCACAAGGCTGGTACCGTGAGCCTTATGCTGTCCCATTTTCAGGATGCCCACCATCAAGGGGATCATTATTACGCCGCCGCCGAGACCAACCAGCCCGCCGAATGTCCCCGCCGCCAGTCCGATCAAGAAATTCATTTTCTGCTACCTCCAACAACTGTCCAGGAACAGCTTGCCCGCCGGTCTTACATAGTGGCTAGGAGCTGATTTGCCGTATCTTATCCAACGGGCATGATTGGTCCTCTCATATAAGTTAGCCGTTCCGGATAAAATTATGTTTGTTTAACAGCTGTAACAGGTTTCACTTCAATTTTCTTTTTGAACCTGTCCAAGACTTTAACTGCCCCGGTGCCGAACAGGAGATAGAAAAGCACATTGCCTGCGGCGTGGACAGTGTCGAACCAGACGCCGGCGGCGCAGGTGGCCAGGAAGGACTGCCAGTTCAAAGGCTGGATGAAAGTCGCCCAGGTCCAGATATTCATGATCCCGCCGTAAAGGTAGCCCCAGGTAAACTGGAAGGCGAGCATGGCCCGCTTCCCGGCACCGGGGAAGGCGACCCTGAAACAAGCGGCGGAAGAACCGGCCAGTCCCCAGGCAAACATTTGCCAGGGAGTCCACGGACCCTGCCCCAGGAAAAAATTTGATGCCAGGGCGGCGGTAGAGCCGACCATGAACCCGGCTCTTGCCCCGAAAACATAACCGGAAATGATTACCAGGCACGTGACGGGTTGAATATTCGGCAGGGCCGCCAGCGACACCCTGCCCAGGGCTGCAATCGCTCCCAGGACGGCGATGACGGCGATTTCCCGCGTGGAAGCGCGGCTTTTTTCAAAGCCCCAGTATGAAAAAAGAATGGCGGCGCATACCATGGCCACTGAAAACAGGCTCCAGTCCAGCAACAAGACACTTCCTCTCAAAAGGTGCATTTTTACCGGCTTTTTTTCGCAAAAACGTTCTGGATAGAGGAATGACGCATCTTCTCCACCGCTTCCCGGAAAGTAAGCACTCCACTGTCGATGCCCCTGAACAATTTGCTTATTTGCGGCGCGTAAAACATAGAATTGCCGAGCACAGCGTGCTTGGGCCCGTCGCTGGCGATCCTGCCGTCAAACAGCATCACTACGCGGCAGGCGTATTCTGCCGCAAATTCCACATCGTGAGTTACTAAGAGCACTGTCGTCCCGCTTTCCGCAATTTCCCTCAGCAGGTTGCCCAGTCCGGCTTTTAGACCGTAGTCGAGGCCCCGCGTCGGCTCATCCAGCAGCAAAAGCCGCGGGCCGGCCACCATTACCGAGGCCAGGGCCGCCCGCTGCCTTTCACCGCTGCTCAAGTCACGCGGGTTGGTTTGCCGGCAGCGGTCCAGGCCCAGCTTTTTCAGCAGCCGGTCAACTCTGCCCTCGTCGGGCAAGCCCAGGTTATTCAGGGTAAAGTGCAGCTCCTCCGCTACGGTATCCTGAAAAAGGTAGTCGTTGGGGTTTTGAGAGAGGTAGCCGACGGTGCGGGCCATCTGCTGCGGGGTGGCCTGCCTGGTGTCGCGGCCCATAATGGTCACTTTCCCGCGGTTTGGCTTTAGGAGTCCCGCCAGGTGTTTCAACAAAGTGGTTTTTCCGGCGGCGTTTTCCCCCAGCACGGCCAGGAACTCCCCAGGGCCGGCAGAGAGGTTGATGCCGCGCAGGGCTTCTCTCCCGTTGGGGTAGGCAAACCACAGGTCTTTCACTTCAAAAACCGGCTCCTTGCCGGGTGACGGCCCAGCATGTTCCTGCCGGACCGCCGCAGCGGCCTTTTCCTTACTACCGCTCCAGGTGCTTTTTTTGAGCAGCCTGCGCCCCTCTTTGACTGTCAGGGGTATGACAGGCGAACCGGTGTGGGCAAAGAGAGCGGCAACCGGCGGCACGAAAGGCAGCCCCTTTTTTACCTCCCATGCAGCTATTTCGCCCGGCGGGCCTTCCCGTAAGATTTCTCCGTGCTCCATTACCACCACCCGGTCGGCCAAGTGAAAGCACCGGTCCAGGCGCTGCTCGACCAGGATAATGGTGAGGTGCATTTCCTCATTCAGCTTTTTAAGCAGGTTAAATAAATCCTCTGCGGCAGACGGGTCCAGCTGGGATGCCGGTTCGTCCAGGATGAGCGCCTGCGGCTGCATGGCCAGCACCGAGGCCAGGGCCAGTTTTTGCTTCTGACCGCCGGACAGGGCGGCGGTGAATTCTGTTTTAAGTGAGGTTATGCCGAGAAAGCTCATCACCTCAGCTACCCGCCGGAACATCTCCGGCTGGGGCAGGCCTGTATTCTCCAGGCCGAAAGCCACTTCTGCCTCGACGCCGGTCATGACCAGCTGCTTTTCCGGGTCTTGAAAGACAATCCCGATTTCCCCAGCCAGGTCACGCCTGTTGATAGACTGGATGTCCCTTTTTTTATAACGCACTGTTCCCCCTATCCTGCCCCCGTAAAAGCCGGGGATCAACCCCGCGAGCGCCCGGGCCAGTGAGGATTTGCCGGAACCGGAGCCCCCCGCTACCAGCAGGAATTCCCCTTCCTCTATGGCTATATTTACATTGCGCAGCGCCGGCTGTTCTGTTTCCGGGTAATAGTAGGTCAGGTTTTCCACTTCAAATAATGGCAATGATTGCACCCCCAGCTGAGCAGGGCCGGCAGGGCCAGCCCACCTAAAACAGCGGCAAGGGCCGGCAGGGAGGCGCCGCTGTTGAAAAGACTGCTTAATTCAGGAAAATACGTGTAGGAACCCACGCCGCGCGCCAGGCCGAAAATCGTGGCGCCCAGGGAGAAGATGCTGCCGGCCAGGCATATGCCGTCCCTCGGACGGAAAACGTCCCGCCTGTAGCGGGAACGCGGCCCGCTGCCGAAAGCCCGCGCGTGCATCGCCTCGGCCAATTGGAGGGAGTCTTCCAGGGAAGAGACGAGCAGTATGTTGATCAGGGAAGCATTTTTCGCGGCCCGTTCTCTCAGCGTTCCCTTGCTGAAATCGACCCCCCGCAGCTGCTGCGCCTCCCTGATATTCTGCATGGCGGCGAACATCACCGGCAACAGCCTTGTTGCCAGCGAAACGGCCAGGGCGGACTTGCGGGCGAAGGTGGAAAACAGGCTGAAGAAGCAGTCCGGGTGTACGATGAGGTTGAACAGGCAGAACACGCTCACCATGTCTAAAAGCCGGACGCCCATGGCGGCGCCGTAGGAAATGGCTTCAACGGTGAATATGGGCCGCCCGGAAAGGGGCAGGTCCGGTCCTTCCCACAGCACTGTATTCCCGCTGTGATTTACCAGGGGGTTGATTGCCGTGACCAGTGCAGCCATCCAGAGGGCAACTTTCATATAACCCTCCCAGGCTGCCAGGCCGCCTGCCTCCCAGATGGCCAGGAAAGTCACCACCAGTATGCCGGCCAGATATAAAGGATGAGTAAAGATGACGGTTTGTACAAGCAGAACCGCTGTGAAAGTTACCGATACAGCAGGGTGCAGGCTCTGCAGGAAAAGTCCTTTCTCCTGGTAAAAGAATTTTTGCAGCATAGTTCAGACTCCTGTTTGGAGAGTACGGAGCGGGTCATTTTCATAATCCGGCTATGTCGGTTATTTGGCCCCGTTGGACCAGGTGCCCGGGGTGCCGCATTTTCTGTCAGCTTCCGGTAATGTGTGTGTGCTGTTACCTGCCCGGGCTTGCCAGTTGCTCCCATCTGGGAGGTGGGGCATTTATGCTGCTGCTGTACCACCAGATGACCCTGTCATTGGCTGCTACCGCCCTTTTATCCGCGGCAACCGGCGGGACTTCACCGTTGACTTGGTAGAGCCAGCCGCCCTGTCCCTTGTTATGCAGGCCGGCTATTGCCTCGACAAAACCGGGAAAACGTTTTGAGATATTATACGGGAGCCCGGTTGCATCCAGCGCCCCCAGGGCAGTAAGCCCCCCGGGGTTATTTTTCGAGAGTTTGACTATGCCGGGACCGTAGAGCAGTTCTCTGTTTTCCCCCACCACCGCGATTTTGACCGTCACTGCCTCGCTGCCGGTGGATTCAGCCGGAGGAGGGAGAGAGGATTTGCTGTCTGCTGGCGGAGGAGCAGGGCCTGTTTCTGGCGCCCTGTCGTTGCCTGGCGATTTAGCTTCGCCGGTTTTAATGGGGGGTTGATCGGCTTTCCGGTTTTCCTCCGGGGAGGCCGGAGCGGGAACTGGTGTGGTTGTAACGCTGCTTGCCGGGGGCTGCGGGACCTGGTTTTTGAGCGCTCTGTCTTTGTAGACGGCAGGTCCCAGTAAGCCCAGCAGCAGTAACAGCAGCGGGGCGATGAGCAATAATTTCTTTTTCATGGGCGTATTCTCACCGGTAATTTGGCTGAATCTTGTTCAGCGGCAGATTGTTCTTGGTTGCTGCAAGATGCAGTGCCGGGGGCAGGCAGGCTGCCTGCCCCCGGCAGCTATTTCAGTAACTGGTCAGCGCACGGTAAACCATTGCTGCGCATTCAGCCCTGGTCGCCGCATTGTGAGGCTTGCAGGTGCCGTCGGGATATCCTTTGAGCAAGCCCTCGGATACCACCGCGGCCAGGCTGCCCGCCGCCCAGGGGGAGACTTCGCCGGCGTCGGTAAAAGGCAGCCCGGCACCCGGCAGGTTGCCCTTATTGAGTAGCCGCGCCAGCACAGCAGCCATTTCCTCCCTGGAGACCGCTCTGTCAGGGCGGAAAGAGCCGTCTTCATAACCTTTAAGCAGTTCTGCGCGGGCGGTAGCGGCAACACAACCGGCATACCATTCTGTTCCAGCCACATCTTTGAAGCTGTTATCGCCGGGTGCCGCCGGCAGGTTCAGAGCCTTGACCAGGATATTGCTCAACTCGGCCCTGGTGATTGGGCGGTCCGGCTCGAAAAGCCTTCCGCCTACCCCTTCTATTATACCGGCTCCGGCCAGCAGTTCAACGGGCTCCACGGCCCAGCCGCAGGCGGCCGGGTTGACATCGTCGAAGGATTTTCTCTCCTGCCTGGCAAGGACAGTATAGTCGGAAAAATGGCTGATTTTTGCCATGATTACCCCGCTGCCGGCGTCGAACACCGCCGGGACAGCGGCCCACTTTCCTTTACCTTTGTCGTACCAGGCCAGGGCTAAGTTTTCCGGCCTGACCAAGGGCGGGACGGCCACTTTCAGGGCCAGGGTTACCGGCACGGCGAAACGGGTGTTGTCCGGCCCCAGGCTGTAAACAGGCGCGACCTGCCAGTAGCCGGCAGGCGGTGTCCCGCCGCTGGCCGGTCCAGCCCCCTGAGAGTTTGCACCGGCTTTTTTAACGCTGATCGTCAGACTTTGACTTAATGCCCCGCCGGGGATAACCAGGCCCACCTCGCCCAAGCTGTCGGCAATAACAGCGCCTGTTTCTGCTTCTACTTTTTGGGCCAGGTTGATGGTATTTCTGGCAATTTCTTTGGAGAGGGACGGAAATTTGGTGGCTGTGAGTTCTTCCGCTCTCACCACAGTTACTGCCGGCGTTTTATCCAGGGCGTCTAACTCAACCGCATCTGTATGAATGCCCAGCAACTGGTCCAGGGTTTCCAGGGCTTCCAGCGCTTCCTTTGTGGTTTGCAGGCCTGGCGGCAGGTTTTCAGCGGTTTTTGCACCGGTAGAAGCGGCATTAGTTCTGCTGGTCAGGCTGCTCCAGTCCGGGCCGCTGGAATTGATGTCTTTGCTGTACCACCAGATAACCTGGTCTCCTGCGCTCACCTGCATGTCTTTGCCCGATACAGCCGGTACGACCCCGTTTACTTTGAACATCCAGCCGCTCATGCCGCTGTTGGCCTGCCCCCCGATGCTGCTCACGAACCCGGTGTTTCGGTCGGCATGGTAACTAAGGCCGGTAGCGTGCAGGGCGCCCAGCGCAGTAATCCCCCACTGGCCGTCCGTGCTCACGGTCACGCGTCCCGGGCCGTAGAGGAGCTCTCCGCTCATTCCCACCACGGCGATGCTGACACTGCAGCTATCCTGGACCGGCGGAGGCTGGCCGTCTTCTCTGTCAGAACTGCCCGCGCCGGTTGTCCAGGATGACGGGGCACCGGCGTATTCATCGTAGGTTTTGCCGAGGGATTTCAAGGCGATGAGGGTTTCGGCCGTGGCGAACGTGCTGTCCCACATGGCCTTTATGGCTCCTGTAGCCGGGTCCTGGATGTCGGAAAGATAGGCCAGGCCGTCCTGGATCGAGTTGTAAACGGGATGCCCGGGGCTTTGGGCGCCGTTAAAGTAGCTGAGCGCGGTGAGCACCTGCGCCGTCAGGTCGGGTTCTTCGGGGAATTCGGGGAAAAGGCCTCCTCTCCAGGCTGCCCCGGCGGGCATACCCCGGCTGTTCTTGTGGGCAACTTTGAATGTGTTGAGGTAGGCAAGAGCCTCGCTCTGATCAATATCGCCGAGCCTGCCTGCCTTGCCCAGGGCGGTCAACACGAGAACATCATCGTAGATGCTGCTGCCGAAGTGTATTTGCCCGGGGGTGGAGGTATCTTTTTGGGCTATTATCGCGCCGGCGAGGGTATTGATATCTGCTGAGGCGGGGCAAACGGCGTGAAGGACCGTAAGTTCCTTGGCCAGGGATACGGCGTCTTGTTCTGACGGGCTTGCCGCCGCAGCACCGGCCGAGGCGACCACCGCCTCTTTTAAAGAGATACCTCCGTATACCCAGCTGCCCGACGAAATGTCCTCACCGGCGGCGACCAGCGCTTCCACGCAGCGGTAATCAAAATTCCAGCCGGTTGCGACATAAGGCATGCTTCCACTCAGGTAGCCGTTTTTAAAGTAAGAAACGGCAAGATCAATGGAATTTCTTACCTGGTCATATACGGCGGTGCCGACGGTGTCTGCCTTGATTGCTGCAAGAGCCTGCAGCGGCACTTTGGTGCCGTACTCGTTGGCATATGGTCCGAAGCTGCCGTCGGCGTTCTGAGTGGACGTTATATATGTGATTAAACTATTGTTCCCTGACCCGGCAGTTGAAAGTATGTCACCATAACAGGGCTGTAAGGGGGCGCCCAAACTGGTTGCAGCGGCGCTCAGCAAGCTCAGCAGCACCAGCAGCGCCAGAGCTGTTTTCATTTTTTTAAAAGTGTTTAAGTTTTTAATTGAACTCTACCTCCTTTTACTGGAATAAATTAAAAACCCTGGCTTTTTTAAAAGCCAGGGTGAAATGAATGAGCTGATCTAAGGCGAAAAGCTCACCTTAACCACTGGCCTTTACTCGGAAGACCGCGGTAAAAACACTATGCAGGAAGGTATCCTGACTCGTGGTTCATGGCATACTTCCCGCCTTCCCAGGTACCTGAAACCCAGTGGCATATTGGGAAGCCGCTCCCCACTTACAGTGGCCGGACCGTCCGGGATTTGCACCCGGTTCCCTCATCAGCCCCTACATAGCCGGGGCTCCTGTATAGCTTTTACTTTTTCTCCATGTTAGCACTATTTTATAAACTTGTCTATAAAAATTTTTTAAACTTTGAAAATCCTTCTTTTAAGCAATTCCTGCATGACCAGGCCGGCCACGAAGCCCGCCCCTATGTTCCAGAGGGAGAAGCCGGCGGTTACCAGAAAGGTGTAATAATCATTTTTCTCCCTCCCGACATCCCGGGACGAAACAGCCAGTTCCAGGCCGGCAAAGAATAATAGCACGCCCAGCACACTCGTAGGAAATATTTTTAAGATCAACAGAACCGAATTGCTGAAGAAAAGAGCAATGAACATTAAAAGCGTGCCAAGAATGACTAGCGCGCCGCCGGTGCGGGCGCCGAAGCGTACATGCCCGGCCATGCCGCCGGCGCCGTGGCACATGGGGACCCCGCCAAACAGCGGGGAAATCAAATTCAGAATACCCATGGAGGTGGCAATTTTCTTTTCTGTCACAGGTTTTTCTGCAAATAACCTGTTGTTTTCTGCTGTAATAGCGATTACCGAGTTGCCCAGCGTCAGCGGTACCTGGGGGATGCCCAAAATCAGCGTGCCTTTTATGAAGTCAGTCCAGGTAACCTGTCCTATGACCAGTTCCGGCAGCCGGAAGTTAAGTTTGATACCGGCCAGCTCTTTTGCCAGACCCGGATCTTTCACCAGGGCGATTGTGACTCCGAAAACGATTAAGGCGAACATAGCAGGAAGACGCTTGCTGGTTAGCAGGATGAAAGCTATTGCCATGGCGATTACAGCTACCAGGAAGTCCGAGCGCATCATGCGGATGCCTTCCATCATAAACAGGAAGCCCAGACCCAGAACAATTCCTCTAATTATCGGTTTAACGGCTAATCTTGAGATGATGTCCAGGGCGCCGGTCAGACCAAGCGTTAGCCAAAAGAGGCCTGTGAAGATTCCCGAGCCCCAGACCATGCCCGGCGTAATTGCAGTTGCCTGGGCAATGGCAGCTCCTCCGATGGCTTTCATGGGTTGAACCGGTATGGGGGTTCGGTAATAAAGCCCCGATCCGATCATTAATATGCCGAACATAAACAGCACGCCCAGTGGGTCCATATTCATTACGGTTATGTACCCCACTACGTAAGGAATCAGTGTCCCAAGGTCGCCGAAAGCGCCTGCCCATTCAGAGCGATCAAAGCGGTTGCGGTTGGGGCGGGCCGGTTTAGATATGGTTTCTATTCCTGCTGTTGCTGCCACATTAAGTCAACTCTTTTTATTTTAGACTCCCATGCCGCTTGTGCGGCACCAGCAGAGGATGAAAATAGCTGGGGGAAGGGTGGTTGTCCCGAGTGAACGACTTGCGTAGCGCCGGTAACAGCACCTGGCGAAGCGAGGAAGCGAAATTGGGGGGCGCGGACAGGACGTTCGCGCCAGCCTTCAGCGAGCCAGGACGGCGAGTTGAAGGCGGACCAATTTCGCCCGAAGCGAGCTTCGGTGCACATCTTACGCGGAGCACCGGAGTGAACAGGGACAATACCCTGCCCGGGTAAATTCTATTTTCAGTATAGGAAATTATAAGATTGCTGGATACTTACCGGTATAGTATAAATACTACATGCATGCCGGGACAACGTCAAATCCAAAAACACTGAAAATTCGCCTTTTGTAAATAATAATTTTTTGAAAAAAATTTTAGATGGAGGTGTTGACAAAGTAAAATTATTAATTTATAATGATTACAAGTTAATAGGAGATGTTAATTTATAATGATGATAAACAAATTAAAAAAACTGGGGCTGAAATTGACTCCCCAAAGGCTGGCTATTTTAAATTTTCTTGAAGGTAATACTAAACACCCGTCAGCAGAGGAAATCTATAATCAGTTAAAACCCGAGTACCCCTCGTTGTCTCTTGCCACGGTATACAATACTCTTGAAGTGCTGGCCAGGGCGGGAGAATTGCAGGAGGTAAGAATCAAGGCGGACAAAAGACATTTTGACCCCAACCCTCTTCCCCACGGCCATTTCTTGTGCCGGATTTGCGAATCTGTGCATGATTTGGAGGCCGGTGCTGTGGAAATACAGACACCGTTTAATATAAACGGCTATCTGGTGGAAGAATTCACACTTTATTATTATGGAATCTGCCCGGAATGTCTGGAAAGACATGGAAACAAATCTGGTGAATGATTGCCTTAATAAGGCATTAAACAAAAATTATAATGAACAGGGAGGTTAAAAACTGTGAAAAGATGGCGTTGCACTGTTTGCGGGTATGTCCACGAAGGGGAAACACCACCGGAAAAATGTCCTAACTGTGGAGCTCCTAAGGAAAAATTCGAACTGATGACCACTTCCGGCCCGGATCTTGTGGACTGGAACAAAATCGGCGTGGCAAAAGGCTCCGGTTTTGAAGGAGATTTAGAGATGCAATTCAAGGGCGAGTGCATGGAGGTGGGCATCTACATCGCCATGGCCCGCCAGGCCGAGCGGGAGGGCTATGCCGAAATAGCCGAAACGATGAAACGGATAGCCTGGGAAGA
>Ga0067045_1029735_pt1 | contig 18689 bp, 17 predicted proteins | sample TerdegcTABiofilm_FD_59184 | JGI IMG/M metagenome (GOLD analysis project Ga0067045, IMG submission 59184) | Combined Assembly of (Gp0054472, Gp0054536) Wastewater bioreactor microbial communities from Singapore -Terephthalate degrading... | reverse complement strand
CATACAAATACAGATGCACCCGCTTCCAGGTGTGATATCGCTTTCTATACTGTAACCTTTTATAGCTTTTTACAGGGATCTTTTTATACGAAAACACATAGTTTATGAAATTAATAACAAACGTATGAAGCGATAGATTACGGATAGCAGCATTTTCTTTTAAAAGCTCTAAGTGTTCATAGGCAATACAGGTGGTTGTTTCTATATTCATATGTTCCCTCCAAAGCATATATATGTTATGCTACAATACTACTATCGAAAAAAAATTCAACTACAAAATGTATATAGTTTTAAAAAGTATGAGCAATTAACATAAAGACGACGTCAAGGAGGCACGATGTGGCAGGATGAATACTTTTGGATAATAGACAGGATGATTAAAAAGCACACTGTGAAAGAATGATATAAAGAAGGAATGCTACACTGCTGTATGAGATGGCTAAAAAGGTGGGAATTGAGCATATAAATGCCTACCTTACAAAATATTGTATAAATAACTTTATAGAAGTATTTAATATATGAAAGAAGAAAAGAACAAATAGGTTTATTGCGAATGTTTTATTAAGACTATGTCATTGCGAGCTTCACATTATAGGGACGAAACCTTGCAATGAAATGGTCGCCATTACGTCATATCAATCGAAGCGAAAATATCTGGTGGTTGTTGTTACGTCATTGTTAACAAAGGGGAGGAATCTTAAGAAGCAGCGATGCTTTCCATAGCAAAGTAGGATGACCACGTCCTAATTACATCAAGTCTCGCGATGATAATTTTGCCATATACTAATTACGATTCCCGATGAAATCCTGATGTAACCGAGAAACAATTACATGGTACAAAAAAGATTGTTTCGTCATTCCGATAAAATTAGGATGCCTTGTAATGAAGTCTTAGCCGTAACCTCGATTTACGACTTTATCGGAGAAAAATCTTTTCATAATAAAATTATGATAAGACCGCATGCTGCCCATATACCGGATGTCGCAGTGCTGCTAAATTTACCAGGCAGCTTGCAAATGCACCATACGAAAGCCCGGCATGCTCAGCTGTGTAAATTGTTGATGTATCAGGGCTGAAGTCTGGATTGGGGTTAATATCAAGAATATAGAAAATACCATCTTTTAAGCGAATATCAATGCGTGCATAATCCCGACAGCCCAGAGCTTTGTATGCTTTTAACGCTGTTTCATTCAATATAGATAGCTGGGCGTTGTCAAGTTGTGCAGGAATTTTTAACGTTATATTTTCATAATGGGATGTGCCAGGTTTGAATTTTGAATTATAGGTACATACTCTATCTTTGATATCATCAAATGCGCTGAAATCCATCTCTGCGGGAGGAAGAGCATGGATAACGCCATTGCCCCATAAAGTCACATGAAACTCCCTGCCATCAATAAAATCTTCAACAATAGCAGGTTGCTTGAAATTAGCAAGAATATAGTCAATTCTGTCCAGAAGTTCCTTTCTGTTAAATACAACTGAATCTTCAGTGATTCCTAAGCTGCAATGTTCAAATGCAGGTTTTACAATTGCAGGGAATTTATCCCAACCAATGGCGCTGGTGTCACTGGCTACGATGCCATCTGGTGTTGGGATATTTTGGATTTGTAATAATTTTTTTATTGCAGCTTTATTCCAGCAAAGGAAGAGAATATCAGAAGGAGAGCCAGTATATACAAATTGTTTATCTTCAAGAATCTGAGCTACAGTATGTTCGCTATGATCAACACCAGGCAAACCTTCGCACCAATTGAAGAGGATATAGTCATTGGGGTTGTAAGATTTTAGTACTTTGTCTAAGGAATGATGGGTAACTGGAACATCAACAACACTATGGCCTTCATTCTGTAATTCATTAATAAGTATTTGTGCTGATTGATGTGCTGTTTCCTGTTCATGCAATTCCCATTGTGGGTCAATGTCATGAAGCAAAAGAACAGGAATATCTCTACGTCGCTTTGCTGGTTCCATTTCCTCTCGTAAGTATAAAAATTTTGAAAAAGGACTATATAAATTATATCGATTAAAATTAATAAAATAAAAATCATTTTAATGTTGTAAAGCAAAAAAATATACTATGTAATGAATTTTATAAAAATTTTATTCATGGATGAAATATATCCCAATGTGATGAGTATATTACAATCAAATACATTTAGAGGGGAAAGATTCAATATAATGTAAATGTTCTTTATGCCGAAAATTTGAATAATATACCAGAGTACTCATCTACTACTATTGAAATTTATTCCAATGATTAAAATACAAATATAATTTTCTCTTGAGGTGTTTGTCTATGCACCACCCGTATTGTGAAAATTCTGATGGTGAAATTTTTATTTTTGTAAGTATCTTTTTATTGAGCATGAATCAGAATTTATACAGAAAATGTTGAGTATTTTGTAGAATATAAAATACCTGATAGTGAATCTTACAAAAAATATGATGTTATGCTTGTAATTAATAAATATAAATTAATAAAAAAGAGAAATAACTGGTTTAAATTTTCACCTGTAACATATTACTTCATGCTATCACATCCATAGAAGAGTTAAAAGAACTCCCAGGAAAGTATATCTAGTATATTGAAAAAATTTTTTACATGCCAAGTTCATGACAAACCTCTCCTTTATGTTTTATGGTATAGTATACTGTAAAGAATGCAAATACCAAATTCCGGGCAGTATAGTATTTTGATATATAACTAAAAGCAAATAATTTTAATTTTATTATTGACAAATAAAGTTAACGCTGTTAAATTAACATTGTTATTTTAATAAATTGAAAGAATCTAGTTTAGGGAAGATAAAGTATCAACCTTAACTCTGATTTAAATGGAAGCAAGGAATGATTATTATAGCAGTAATTTGGGATTTGACCCTGAATAATACTTTGTTAATCACAGTTTAGGGGAAGTAAAATAAATGCCACGTACAGCTCGTAATATAGAAGAGGTGGATATCTTCAAACAGCAAATTCTTGATGCAGCAGTAAAAATAGTTATCAGGGAAGGGTTTTCCAGGCTAAGCATGCGAAAGATTGCATCTGCATTGGGTGTTACTGCTACAACATTGTATAACTATTACACCAACAAGGATGAATTGTATTTTTATATTCGCATACGAGGATTTGAATTGCTGTATGGACTGTTCGAAAAGGCATATATATCTGCTGCAGATATCAGGGATAAAATAAAATCTCTGATTAGATCATACATTGAATTTGGTATTCAATATCCTGATTATTATGAAGTTATGTTTTTAAACAGGAATGTGCCAAAGTTTCTGGATTGTATTGGTACACCGTTAGAAGTAGTAGGCGCAAAAGAAAAAGAAATAGCCTTAAAACCGTTTGCTTTTGTTATAGAGAAGCTGCAGCAACATTGTGGGCTTGATCCAGATAGTGCATATATAACAGCACTGCAATTATGGATAGAATGTAACGGCGTTGTGAGTTTATATAACAGCAGGCTTATACGAGAGGTTCATGATAACCCGCAACGTTTTGTAGATAGTTATGTTAATATAATTGCACAGAGGTATGTTCCTCTGGACATTGAATGATGGAGGGTCATTATGTTACTTTTCACATCACAAAGCAGATTGAGCACAATTGGCACGGGTATTTTCATAAAATCATTTTTGAAATTCATTGCGTTTAATTTTAATAACCGCAGATCACTGAACCGATACCTTAAAACAAAAGATGGCTATCTCAATTTTACAATTGGGTTGCGTACGGAAGATAATGGAATTGTATGCAGCATTGCGTTTATTGATGGCAGGGTTACTGTATCGGGAACTATCGCCCCTGATGCTAATGCTATTTTGATTTTTAAAAATGAAGATGCTGCACGCAAGCTTTTACTGGGTACGCCTACTGATATTATCTACATGCTATTAAAGAGTGATGTGCGTATTGATGGCAGTATTACCTATTCCAATATATTCTCATTTTTTATTTCACTACTTTTTAATACTGTTCAGAAACGTGCAATGAAAAAGGAGCGACAGGCTGATGAAAGGAAGGTTAAAAAAGAACATCCTAAACCACAAAAAGAGCTAAGCGATGAAATAATAAAAAGACGAAAGGAACGCCTCAAAGGGAAAAAAGAAGATCCCAATGTGTTATTTCTGGAGGATCCGTATCTTTCACAATATTGTCTTGATGATTTCCCACGAATAAAAAAATTTCTTGATGACCATTTAACTAAAAAGCCAGCTATCTGTGCTGAAAGGGCAATTCTTTTAACTCAGTGGTACAGGGAACATGGTTTTGACACTGACAACAACGGAAACCCGTCGGAGCCCGTGCTGCGCAATGCCTATGCATATAAATATATGATGGAACATAAAAAACCTGTGATACAAAAGGATTCACTGTTGCCTGGAACAACCACCAGCAAACCCATTGGAAGCCCTATCTTCCCTGACAGTACAGGCATCATGATATGGAATGAATTGCTCACCATTCCATATAGAACATACAACCCTTTTGATATTGATGACCAAACTCGTGAAGTTTTGCATTTTGAAATACTGCCATACTGGTTGCATCGTAATTTTAAAGAATGGGTAAGGGAAAAATATAATAACCCTTTATGCCAGCAGCTTGATGAACGATTTGCTCTGTACTTTGATTGGAAGCAGGCAACTATCTCTCATACCATTCCAAATTTTCCCAAAGTGATGGCAATGGGAACGTCAGGGATGATTAATGAAATAAAAGCCGAGCTTGCTAAAGATTGCTCACAGGAAAAGCGGCATCTTCTTACTGCTATGATTGCCTGCCTTGAAGGTATTAATGGGTATGCAAAAAATCTTGCAGCACAAGCTTTAAGCGATAGTAACCAGGAAAAAAATCCAATCCGCAAACAAGAATTGCTGAAAATAGCTGATATATGTAGCCGTGTACCAATGAATCCATGCACCACACTGCACGAAGCACTGACTGCAATGTGGATTACATGGATAGCCCTGCATAATGAAAGTCTTAATGCAGGTTTATCATTGGGACGATTGGATCAATGGCTACAGCCATATTTTATCAATGATATGAAAAACACTCCACCAGAAAAGCGGGAAGAATATATAAAACAGGCAATAGAACTTGTTGCTGATTTTTACATGCGCTGTACCGATCATTTTCCCCTGACTCCTGATTTAGCCAATTTCTATTTTGGTGGCAGTTCATCTGATCAGGCTATTACGTTAGGTGGAGTAACACCAGATGGCAGGGATGCAGTTAACGATATGACCTACATTTTCTTAAAAGTTACTGAGATGCTTTCAATTCGTGATCCCAATGTCAATGCCCGCTATATGCCAGGTGTCAACAGCGACACCTATTTAAAGCGCCTGTGCGAAGTAAACCTTATCACTGCAGCTACTCCCTCCATGCACAATGATGCAGCCATAATGAAGGCTCTGACCCCACTGGGATATGATATCCAGGATATACGTGACTGGTCAGCAACAGGCTGTGTGGAGCCAACATTATCGCATAAGCACTTTGGACATACTAATATGCAGATGATGAATATGGTTGCAGCATTAGAGATGGCACTTAATAATGGTTATCATCCACTTACACGGCTTAATATAGGACCAAAGACGGGAAGGCCTGAAGACGGGGATTTTAAAACCTTTGATGATTTCTTTGATGCATTTACCAAACAGTTTGCCTTTATTATTGACCAGTCTATCGATTATAATAATAAGTTAGCCGAAGCTCATCAATATTTACGACCCACACCGCTACTTTCAGCGTTTATTGAAGGCTGTTTAGAAAAAGGAAAGGATGTGACAAAAGGCGGTGCCAGGTATAATAGCTCTGGTACTGCAATCATTGGCCTTGCTGATGTAACTGATTCCATGATGGTTATAAAAAAGCTAATTTATGATGAAAAGAAGTACACATTTGCTGATATAAAGAAAGCTGTTGATAGTAATTTTCAAAATGATCCGGTATTGCTTGCAACTGTTCACACAAAAGTTCCATTGTTTGGTTCAGGTAATGAAGAAGCTGTTGCAATGGCAAACAGGATTGCTAAATGGGCTCATGACTATTTTGCAAGTATTCCGCATTATCGTGGTGGCACCTATACTACTGGGTTCTGGTCAATGTCAAATCATGTTGCATTTGGCACACTTACTGGAGCATTGCCTTCGGGAAGATTGGCAGGAAAACCGTTTACACCTGGATTAACGCCTCAACCATTTGCTTCTAAAAACCTATTGGACAATATCAGAGATGTTGCAAAATTGGATCCGGTTAACCTTACTAATAATATAGCATTTAATGTTAAAATAGTTCCCTCTGCAATAGAATCGCGAGAAAAGACTGTTACTGATATGTTCTCGTATGTGAAGACCTATTTCACATTGGGCGGGATGCAGATGCAGATGAATGTTGTTACATCCGCAGTATTACGCGATGCAATGGCTCATCCAGAAAACTATCGCAACCTTATTGTGCGTATTTCAGGATACAATGCCTATTTTGTTACATTAAACCGTCAGATGCAATTAGAATTAATTGAGCGGGCTGAATATGGAATATAAACGTAGGATAAAAAGCAAATGAAAACGTTAATACTGGAAATTAAAGGTAATTCACTTGATGATGGACCCGGTATTAGAACGGTTGTGTTTTTTAAAGGTTGCCCACTAAACTGTGTATGGTGCCATAATCCGGAAAGTAAAAAAGCAGTCATTGAATTATCCTGGGATAAAAAGGAATGTATTGCTTGCCTGAGCTGTGCAAAGGTATGTCCTGAACATGCCATTGATTTGAAAAATCAAAACTTTGTGGACAGAAAAAAATGTACGCTGTGTTTTAGGTGTGTTGATGTATGTCCATCAGGTGCCATGAGTACCGTGGGGAAGCTTATGACTGTTGAAGATGTAATGCAGCTTGTGTTAAAGGATAAACCATTTTTTGATACCTCAGGTGGCGGTGTGACGCTTTCAGGTGGTGAACCATTGATGAATATTGTATTTGCATCTGAGTTACTACTGCAGTGCAAGCATAACAACATTCATACGCTGGTAGAAACCAGTGGATATTTCAACTGGGATGAATTTGAAACCTGCATTGCTCCTTATTGTAACACAGTGTATTATGATGTCAAACTCATTGATGAAGAAGACCATAAAAAATACTGTGGCGTTTCAAATGCAAAGATATTGTCAAATTTTAAGAAGCTCGTGTATCTATCGCAAAACATAGGAATACAGGTTGTGCCACGTATACCGCTGGTCCCAGGAATTACAGCAACAGAAAAAAATCTTACAGGAATAGCTGAATTTGTTTATGGCTGTGGTGTTAATTCTATTGAGCTTTTACGGTATAATCCTTTATGGCCAGAGAAGTGTATGAAGATTGGCATCAGTGGTACAATTGATAAAGCGTTTACACAATGGATGTCCCATGAAGAATATGAACGGTGCAAAGAGTTATTAGGTAGAGTTGTCAAATCGTAAAAAACCAGATGATAGATTATAAATCACGTTCCAAATGACAAAACAGAGTAAATATTACATATGAAGCAACAACTATCATAAGCATATCTACTATATAAACAATTTTGCAAAACATTTTTTGCAGTAATATTGAAAAAAACTTGTTGAAAAAAGTGGGGCAACGTATATTTGTTTATTATATGGAATATAATAGTATATTTAAGGAAGGATATAATATAATGGGATATGCGTTAAAAGTATATGAAGCATTTAAGGATGATGAGATAAAGGCAAAAGTACTGGCTGAATTTATTGAAAAAGTTGAAGAAGCTATAAATAATAATCAGGTAGCAACCCAGCAAGATTTACATGTTCAGGAATTAAAGCTAACAAAAGAAATAAAAGAAGCTGAGCTTAGATTAACAAAAGAAATAGAGAAGGTTCGGGCAGATCTTTCTGTAGAAATTGAGAAAGTTAGGTCAGATCTTTCAGTAGAAATTGAAAAAGTGAAATCAGATCTTTCGGTAGAAATTGAAAAAGTGAAATCAGATCTTTCGGTAGAAATTGAGAAAGTGAAATCAGATCTTTCCGTAGAAATTGAGAAAGTAAAATCAGATCTTACGGTAGAAATTGAGAAAGTAAAATCAGATCTTTCGGTAGAAATTGAAAAAGTTAGAGCAAGCCTTTCAATTGAAATTGAGAAAGTGCAAGCCGAGGTACAACGTGCAAAAGTAAGTATATTAAAGTGGCTTATAGGGCTTTTACTTGCCCAGACAATAACTATTATAAGTGCTATGGTGGGTTTGTTTCAGATATTAAAATAGTGGTTTTGTAAAAGAAAAGTTATAGTATAGAGTTTTGATAAATTTATGCCCAGTTAAATTTCTTCAAATCTGTTTGTCTTCAATGATCTATAAGCAGCTTCAATGAGTGCCAGTTCTTTGCGTATGCGCCTGTAATCCGGTTCCCAGGGTTTTTGTGTGCGATAGTTTTCAATGAAAGATCTATGCATGGCACCAAAGCCTAAAAAGTCCTTGAAAGATACACTCATTGCAAAACGATTACCTTTTACAATAGTAAAGAGTCCATTGCTTTCAAAGGTAATATTCCCTTCGGTGCCATAGATTTTTGATAAAGCCATTCCTTTAAATGTATTGGGAACAAACCAGGAATGAAACAATGTGCCAAAAGTGCCATTGTCAAATTTCACCGCGATATGAATAGTATCTTCAAACGGTATATTTGTTTGATACACAATATCAGCTTTTATAGCTTGAACGGCAACAGGGGTAGCACCTGCAAGTGATACAAGTTCATTGACCCAGTGGCAACCACCTTCAAGCAATGCACCACCACCCATAAGTGCTGCATCAGTACGCCATCCTGCAATAGTATCGTGATTGTGTTTCGTTAGCCGTATATACAAAGGTTTACCAATTGATCCTATGGCTATATGTTTATGAATGGTTTTTAGAAAAGGCTTAAAGTAATAATTTTCAGCAACTGTAAATCGAACATTGTTTTTAATAACAGCTTTTACAATAGCATCAAATTCTTTCAGATTGCGTGTTGCAGGCTTTTCAACAATGACATGCTTTTTATTATTGGCAGCTAAAATTGCTAGGTCTTTATGATATGCATGGGGTGTTGCTATAAATGCAATATCACAATCAGATTGTGCTGCTTCTTCATAGCTTTGAAATGAAACACCATTAAATTGTGCTGCATATTCCTTTGCGTCTTTTTCATACAGGCTTGAAAAACCCAAACGAATATCAGGATACATCTTTCGTATAATCTTTGCGTGACGCTTAGCTATATATCCGCATCCAAAAAAGCAAATGAAGGGTAAATTATCATGTTTCATAGCATTACCTTTTTAGTATGATGTCTGTTACACGCAAAGCATTTGCTGCAATAGTTAAACTTGGATTAACCGAGCCACCGGTTGGCAGCACACTTGCATCGGTAATATAGCAATTTTTTATATCCCACAAACGGCACTCAGGAGTAACTGCGGAAAGGTTGCGGTTGTTGCCCATCCTGCAGGTGCCCAGTGCATGGGAAAATGTTACTATTGGCATATAGTAAAAAATTTTTGCGCCTGCCTGCTTCAGTATGCGTTTTGCCACATTGTACAGCGCATTGCGTACAGCAATATCGCGAGCATGATATCTGTGGTAAATGGCAACGTTGGGCATACCAAATGTATCTTTTGAGTTAGCACAATACACTCGATTAGCATACTGCGGAATATCTTCGGCAATGACTAATTGGTTAATAAGAAATTGTGAGAATGTTGCAGCAATATTTTTTAATCCAAACGGTGCATTAGCTTTTATCACGCCTTTGCCCGGTGTGGCTATATCCTGAATAATGCCCCAGTTACCTTGTGGAGAGCTTTTACCGGAGCTATCGCCAAAATAATAATCAGCGATAGCAACCCGCTTGGCCAGTGTGTTATCAGGGTTTGCTATATAGGGAACAACTCCGCTTACCACTCCGTTAATATGCCGCATCAGGTTGTGTCCAATGTGACGGGTTGCAGAACTAACGCTTTCAATGCCCGAAGCAAGTAACAAATGTGGTGTGGCGATAGGCCCTGCCGCTAGTATGAGATATTTGCATTGTATGATATGACGCTGCCCGGTTGCCTGATTAATAATGTCAACTGATTGAACTTTGTTTTTGGCAAAATTAATTTTTACTGCACGATGATTATCAAGGACAATAGCCCCGTAATGTATTGCTTTTGGCAAAACCGAAACGGATAAGTCCATCTTGGCCTGGATTTTGCACAGATAATGGTCGCAGGTATTACATAGAATGCACGGTGTGCTGTTACATTTGCCCGTGAAATTAATGGCCATTGGTATGTAAAATGGATGCAGTCCCAGCCGTGTTGCAGCATCCCAGATCATTTGTGAAGGGCGTGATAATTGCAGAGGTGGCTTTTGCGGATAATCCTTTTTTCGTGGTGGTTCGGTTATGTCCTGTCCCCGTATGCCGGCAACGCACTGTAGTTCTTCAGCTTTGTCGTAAAAAGGTGAAAGAGTTGAATAGTTAAAGGGCCATGCCAGTTCAGTATTGCGTTTATCGGTATCAGGTTGTGGTGGTCCTTCAAAATCCTGAACTCTTAGCCTGAATGCTGCAGCACCGTAAAACGTTGACATGCCTCCAACAGTATCATACGGCCAATCAGCTTCAATTTCCCCTGCCTGATCAACTAAATAGGGTGTGTGTCCCTGATATAGTGGTTTTTCCTGAAGATGCAATGCAAATTCGTCCCAGCAGCTATCATCGCGCTTTACCCACACACCACGTTCAACAATGCACACCTCTTTTCCTGCTTTTGCTAACTCATATGCGGGGAATGATCCTCCAAAACCACTGCCAATGATTATATATTCATACAAAGATTTAATTGTTTTCATAATGGATTATTGTACAGTAACTATCGCCCTAAGAAATAATGCCAAGCTGATACATACGCACTAATAAAAATACAAATGCACCACCTTCAAGTATCCATGTCCATGCCTGTACATAGGTGCCAACAAGTGCATCCCAGCCTGAGTGACCGGTATCAGCCCATAGGTTAATAGTAAATCGTTTATTGGTGAAGGGCATAAGAAGTGGCAGCCCAACACTACTTGGCATGTCAGCAAGAAAGTGCACAATAAGGCTTACAAATGCCAGTGCTGCCCAGGCGCTGTTAAATGGTAGCAGTATTAGAGCAACTGCAAATGCAAACACCAACGAATGTGACCATGTACAGTGAAATGAATCCTTTGCCCAGCCTAACTTGATGGGGATAACATCCAGATTGGGAAGCCAGTGCGCACCAAACGCCACCAGAATGCTTTCAAGTGAAAATGCCTGCATTGCACCACCGGTTATTTGTGGTGCATATGACGATATGATAAATGATACAGCTACATGTCCTAATTGCATTGTAACCTCCGAATCAGAATATGGTATGGTTTACTACTACATCATTGTACTTTCAATTTAATGCACTCATGCAGTTCTTTTATTGTGTATAAAAATGATTTTGTATCCGATAGATCCTGGAAAAAGTAATCAGGTTTGTGCTGTAACAGTGTTTGAGCATCTGTCCATCCCGTTGCAACAGCAACCGTTACTGCACCTGCTGTTTTGCCACACTCAATATCATAGATGGTATCGCCAATTATAATGAGGTCTTCTGCTTCAAATATAGTGCCTGTTAAGGAATATAACCTTTGAAGCGCTATTGTGGGCATTTCATTGCGGATGTGGGTATCATCAGCAAATACACCCATACGGAAATAGTTGAAGATGTCAAAATGCTGTAACTTAATCAAAGCGCCCTGATAAAAGTTACCGGTTAAAAGACCTACAATGATATTATCATATTCAGTGAGTGCTTGCAATAACTCATGGATTCCGGGCAAAAGAATTGCTTCAGCATGGGGCATTGCATTTTTTAAGTATGTAAAGTATCGTTGCTTAAAATCCTCTATATGAGCAAAGATAGTTTCTTCATTAATACCATGTGGCATCAGTGATTGCATGAGTATAAGAGGATCAGTGCGCCCTTGAAAATTAACTGATTCCATATCGCCAGCAGTACCATATACCTCAATGGCAGCCTGAACCATTGCCTGTTTGCCTGCACCGTGTGTTTTGAGCAATGTTCCGTCTATGTCAAAAAGTATTGCTTTTATGACTTTTTCTCCTCATAAAAATTAATTTTTAAAAAGCGTTCTCTTGCTGCACGGGGTGCCGGGTCAAAAAGCATAGCAATGCCTAAGCCAGGAAGAAGTGATAGAGTATACAGCCATATAGCAAGCCGTATGGTAAAAGGTCTTCCGGGTATTTCAAACACCAGAACAATTAATATAGCGATAATCATTGCAAAAAACATACCAAGTACAGGTGTTCGTGGCAACATGGTTCATTCCTTATTTTATAAATTTGTATTTAAGAATATCAATAAACAAGTAATAGCACATAAAATCAATAAAAAAAGTTTTAAAAAAAGTTTGACTTTTTTTTCTCAATTTATAATATGTACTTAAAGTCTATATTAAGAAAGAGTAAAATGAATATTATGAAGATACATAGTATATCAACAAAAACGCTTGTTGCATTGATAAGGGCAATTATTGGAAAAGATGATTTTGATGATAATGAAGCAATAATGCAGATTAAAGGTTATATTGAGCTTACTCCTTTTTACGTTAAGCTGGCAATACACTTCAGTGTGGTTTATTTCAATGTACTATCGCTTATAAAAAAACAAGCAATGCTTTATTCCCTTGCTGGGGATCACATAGTTGAACTTTTAAAAGAATGTGAAAAATCATTTTATGGGCAAAGTATTATTATGATAGTAAAACTTATCAGTACTCTGGTATATTTTGATGATGATATTCATGCAGCTCATATTGGGTATACTCATTTAGAGCATTGTAGAAAGGTGATAGCATGATATACTCACAAAACGATTATAAAAAGTATAATTCATTTGAAGCTGATGTGTGTGTTATAGGCAGCGGAGCTGGTGGCGCTGTTGTAGCATATGAGTTAGCTTTGATGGGTTACAGTGTCATTGTCATTGAAGAAGGTGGCTATTATACAACAAACGATTATGATGGAAAGCCTTTAAAGAATATGAAAACAATGTGGCGTGGGTCAGGTAGTACTGTTTCATTTGGCATTCCTCCAATTTCAATTCCTACCGGCAGATGTGTTGGTGGTACAACCGCAATTAATTCGGCAACCTGTTTTCGTACGCCAGAACATATTATTATGCGGTGGAAAGAAAATTTACAGGTTGATATAGATTACAAAAACTTGGAACCATATTTTGAAAGGGTAGAGAAGATTATTAATGTGACGGAATTATCCTGGGATGTCCTGGGTAACTGTGCAAAGATTATCAAACGAGGTGCTGATGCATTGGGTTTACATTGCAGGCCATTAAAGCACAATGTTAAAAATTGCAAAGGGTGTGGTACATGCCAGTTTGGCTGTGTTGAAGGAGCAAAACAAAGTACCGAGGTAAGCTACATCCCACGTGCATTGCAATATAATACTCAATTGCTTACTCATTGCAAAGCACAAAAGATACTCTTTAAAAACAATAAAGCATATGCTGTGCAATGTAATGTTATTGGTGACAAAGGGGAAAATATTGCACAGTGCCTTGTGAAAGCAAAAATCATAGTCTGCGCATGTGGTACAATGATTACGCCATTATTGCTCAAAAAAAGTGGTGTTAAGAATAAACATCTTGCCAAACACCTCCAGATACATCCATGTTCGCGTGTTGTTGCTCTGATGGAAGAAGTAGTTAATGGTTGGGTTGGTGTTTCACAGGGTGCATATATTGATGATTATGCAGATGAAGGTATTATGCTGGAAGGCATATTTGTGCACCCATCAATATTAACTGCATCGTTGCCAGGGGTTGGGAATGAATTTTTTGAGCTGGCACAGCAATTTTCGCATATTGCTGCATTTGGGGTCATGGTACATGATACCGGTCAGGGAAAGGTTTTTGGTTCACTGGATACGCCGTTATCATGGTATAATCTGAATACACAGGATATTGAAACATTAAAAAAGGGTATAGCATATTTGTCCGAAGTTTTTATATCGGCAGGAGCAAAAAAAATATTTACCCCTATCGCTTCATTCCTAATGATACATTCAATGGATGATGTTGTTAAACTTAAAATGCATACCATAAAAAGAACGCACATACCTGAAGTATTTGCATTTCATCCATTGGGTACATGTCGCATGGGTGGCGATAGTAACTGGGGAGTAGTTGATAGCAATGGCAAATGTTTCAACACGGACAATCTGTATGTTGCCGATGGCAGCATTGTGCCAACATCACTGGGAGTAAATCCGCAGATAACAATAATGGCACTTGCAACAAAGATTTCGCAGCATATTGCAGATGATCTAAAAAAGCAAAAGTAAAGAGTACATTATTTAGGAAGACCTATGCACTTTAAATTTAACAAAATTATGCAAACAATGATTGTACTTATAGTAAGTTTAATTATTGTTTATTATAATGCATATACTAATAATTTCCCTTCGGATTTAAGTAAAGAGGATATTAACGCGTTAAAAGCGGGCAATAGTATTATAAAAAAATATAAACAAAAAACACAGGAAGGTGAGATAGCGCGTGTTGTTGGTGCAATACTGATACAAAAACCTGTTGAAGAAGTGTGGAAATGTATTCTTGATTGGGAACATATGTCCAACTATGTTGATGGTCTGGATTATTATAAACTAATAACAAAAATAAATAGCACTACATCTGTCATTGAGGGTCAGATACATGTTACATTTTTAAAATTTAGATATACACTTATAGTACAAAATCAAAAAAGCAATTATTTTCAGAAATGGCGATTGCTATCGGATGATGATATAAAGTTATATAAAGTTACAAATACAATTAATCCCCACAGTAGTGGAATTAAAAATATTGAAGGATATCAATATTGCATATCAATGGATGACAATACCACCCTACTGTACTATGCTCCGGTTGTTGAAGTTTCAGTGCCTGTTCCAGGGTTTGTGGAAAACAGCCTTACAAAAAAGAGTATAAAAGATTATCTATATGGCATAAAAAACTATTTAGAAAATGGTAAATAATTGTATTTAATGTGTATGCGGTACTTTATAATATCATTTTGATGGTTTTTTATTCTGTCATTTCGAAGGAGCGAAGCGTTTTGTCATTTCGACGAACGAAGTGAGGAGAAATCTTAACGTGATAAGCAAAGATTTCTCGCTGTGCTCGAAATGACAGTGTGGTGTAAATATTCCGGGTCAAGCCCGGAATGACGTGAAGCAATAAGTCATCCTGAACTTATTTCAGGATTGATTCAGTGCAGTCATCCTGAACTTGATTCAGGATCTATAATGGTGAGGATAAAGATTCCGGGTCAAGCCCGGAATGACGTGTAGGAAAAGCTTCTTTACACTGTAATGGTTTAAGGGGGAATATATGAATAAAGAAAAATTGCTTAATCTAATAAAAATAACAGGGCTTGTGTATGCAATTGCGTTTGTTATTACCACATGTGTCTTTATTTTTTTTACACCACAACTTATGGCTATTATCAATGAACTATCGCAAAAATTGTTTCCATCACTTCCTCTGGCACACCAACAAAGTCAATTTTACACTATATTAAGTGTATCTATGATGGCAGGGGTAACTGTATGTTCATTGCTGCTCTATAAAAATGCTGAACGATATAGTACTATGGTAATACCTTTAGCAACTATGAAATTTACATCATCTGTATGTGGTTTGCTTGCTTTTATATCTGGATTTGTGTACACTAATAACGCAAACAATCTTGCAAATTGTATTATTTTTATAACCGATTTCCCGTTAGGGGTGTGGGTGGTTTATCTGTACCGATTGCTACAAAGCTATAATGAATTATAAACTTAGATGTATTAACAGTAACTATCGCACATATTTTATGCTTGGAGTACTCTATGGATAAAGAAAGTTTAATTGCCAGTGCAAATTATACACGCTACAGGCCAGGGAAGAATGGTCACTACGAAAGCTTTTTTGTGCGCGCAAATCATCCTTACCGGCCGTTGGCATTCTGGATACGCTATACTATTTTTCAGCTTGCAGGAAAGCCTGATAATGCAATGGGCGAATTATGGGCTATTATTTTTAATGGTGATACAGATAATCATATAGCATTGAAGGCTGAGTATCCAATCTTGCGTTGTAGTTTTGCACAGGATGATTTTAACATTGTTATTGGTGATGCGGTATTAACGCCGGGAACGCTCAATGGTTGTATTAGCTATGGATCGCAAAAAATACAATGGGATGTAACCTATACCGGCAATGAAGAGCCCCTTTTTTTATTTCCACCAAAGCTATATGAAACAAAATTGCCTAAGGCAAAATCATTAGTTGGATTGCCCAATGCAATGTTTAATGGCACAATAAATGTAAATGGAGAAACAATTACCATTGATAACTGGGTGGGCAGCCAGAACCACAACTGGGGGTCAAAGCATACAGATCATTATGCGTGGGGCCAGGTTTGTGGATTTGATAATGAACCTGACGCATTTCTTGAACTGGCAACTGCACGGATAAAGTTAGGTCCGCTGTGGACACCATTTATGACTCCAATTGTTTTACGATACAAAGGCAAAGAGTATGCATTGAATTCACTGGGTGAAACATTATGCCGAGCCCATTTTGGTTATTTCTACTGGGATTTCAATGCCAGATCAAAGGACATTAGCTTAGCAGGTTCAATCTTTGCACTTAATAAGGATTTTGTATGTTTGCCTTATTATAATCCGCCAGGGGGAACAAAATACTGCCTCAATACAAAGATTGCTTCATGTGAGCTTGTATGCACTATTGGGAGTGAGCAATTTTCTTTAAAAACAAAAAACCGTTGTGCGTTTGAGATTCTTACTGATGATACCAGCCACGGATTGCATCCAATAAAAGAAATTGCAAAAATTACATAATACAATATTTTGGGCGATAGTTACCGGAAAAGGGCAATTGATGGTAAATGGGACATCGGTGCTCGCAATGATAGAGTGAAAACACCACGACCCGAGGGATGCATTACGTCGTTGTTAAAATGTCATGAGAGATACGTCATTGCGAGGAATCCCGAAAGCATCGGGATGACGAAGCCATCTCAATTGATAAAGGGTGCAAGTCGGTCACCTCGATATGCATGCTTAGCACGGACTCGGAGACCGGTATCCACAAAAAGTTCGTCGGGTGTTTCGAGTAAAATAAGGAATGTATCGAGAGGAATTTGCCGGGTCTTGTGATGACGGTGTATTCATTGCGACGGGGTTTTGGGCAAATGGGTCAGAGCACTAAAAAAGAGAAAAAAATTCTTGCACTTGTATAAAGTGTCTGAAATTATTGAGACGATGAGATACATGATATTTACAGTAAGTATGATTTTACTGGCAGCCATGCTATATGGCAATGGCCATTCGCAGGAACTATCGCCCATAATTAAAGTGTACCAGCTTGCTCCAAAGGATAGTTTTTTGGTACAATGGAACTGGATAACAGCGCTAGATTACAAAAAAATTTCCGATTGGGGTAAAGTATATTATTGTAGCGTAAATTACGATGATAAGCCAGTTATTGATAACTGTGCCTGGTTTATTTCAAAATATGGCTCCAGGATTGTCTTTGAAAATTTAACTGAGAGTTCATACTACCTGCATATAAATTTTGTGACTTTTGATCATCCTGAAAAAACACCCATTGATGCTTTGTGTGTTATATCCTGTAATAACAAACCTGTTAAGCAACTTGCATTCAGTGAAATGACAATAAAAAACAGCACTGTTGTACTTAACATTACTCGTGAATTTATTGTTAATAAAACATTAACTGTGGAATTTAAAGAGTATTCTTCAGCAGGTGGCTTTTTTGGTGTGTGGGATATACTATTGAGCACGTTGGATACATTGCCTGATGCTATTGAAATGAAAAAATCAGAGCCAGAACAAAAAACAATGAAGCAACCACCTGCAAAATTGATAAAACCAAAATCTATAAAAAAATAACTTTTTTTATTGACCATTTTGCATATACTAACTTTTTTGACAAAAAGGTATTATACTAATTTTTTAAAAATTTTTGCCTTTGTTTTGCACTACATTTGTATTGTAGTGCATAAGAGGGGTAATAAGAAAATACTTTAAAATTTTGTATTTTTTTTAAAATTTTGTTAGATAGTTTTTAAAGTATTCATATATTGATAGTAGTGTTTTGCATAATAATATCTGTATACGAGGGTGTAGATTATGCCAAATGATTTTGAAAAAGAATTTGATGATGAAGTATATGAAGATGATTTCTATGAAGAAACATTTGATGATGAAGAGATGTTAGAAGAAGAGATGCTTGAAGATGATTTAGTGGAAGAAGATGAAGTGGAAGAAGATGAAAAACAAATAGCAGTGATTTTAGCCTGCGATGATTGCGATTACCGATGGGAAGATGTCATTGTAAAACATAAAGATGAAGATATTGAAGATCTGGAGATTATCTGTCCGATGTGTGGTTCTACTAATATTACACAGATATGAGTCAGCAATATATTCGCATCAAAGGTGCCCGTGAGCACAATTTAAAAAACATTTCTATTGACATTCCACGAGAGAAGCTG
>Ga0067045_1003548_pt1 | contig 18698 bp, 24 predicted proteins | sample TerdegcTABiofilm_FD_59184 | JGI IMG/M metagenome (GOLD analysis project Ga0067045, IMG submission 59184) | Combined Assembly of (Gp0054472, Gp0054536) Wastewater bioreactor microbial communities from Singapore -Terephthalate degrading... | reverse complement strand
AGGGAACTGTTTGAGGCGCAAAGCGCCGAGTTTGACCGAACCCGAGGGCGAATGAGCTCGAACAATTATAAGGCCGAACATGAGCCGCGTTATATGCCCAAAGGTCGCCGAAGGTGAATTTGTTCATGACATTTCACCGCTGGTCACCAACAGCCTGCAGGGAGGTCTGGATTTCAGACGATCAGGTAGATCTGAGTCATAACTATCTGGACTTTGACGACGGCTCCCAGAATTTAATCGACCTCAAGACACTGCAGGCCAACGGTGTCAATGTTTTGAAAAGCAATACAGTGAAAGCTGTCGTTACTGTAAGCTTTCTGTAGTGAATTCCTTTGTAAGCTTGTTTAAAGCTTTTTTTTCGATACGTGACACATATGACCGGGATATGCCAAGGTTCCTGGCTATTTCCCGCTGGGTTTGACGTGCGCCGTTCTCCAATCCGAATCTGAGCTCCAGAACTTTCTTTTCCCGGCGTGTCAACTGGCCCACTTTTTCCCGGAGACGATTTTGCTCGAATCTGTTTTCCACAGTTTCCGCCACAACTTCGGGATGTGTGCCTAAAATATCCACTAAAGTAATCTCATTACCTTCTTTATCGACTCCAATAGGGTCGTATAGGGATACTTCAGCCTTAACTTTTTTTATATACCGTAGATGCATTAAAATTTCATTTTCAATACACCGTGCCGCGTAGGTTGCCAGCCGGGTCCCTTTACCGGGGTTGAAGGTGTTAATCGCCTTGATTAAGCCGATCGTACCAATAGAAATCAAGTCTTCCGAATCTTCTCCTGTGCTGTCAAATTTCTTCACAACATGTGCTACCAGGCGTAAATTTCTCTCAGCTAGGACGTTGCGCGCTTCCTCATCACCACCGGTTAAAAGGCGGAGGTACTTTAGTTCTTCTTCCTCGGATAACGGCTGCGGAAAGGAATTGTTTGCAATATACGAAACGAGCAACAGGAGGCCGTTGACCAGAGATACCACGGTCAGAGCCCAGAGACCGGACAGCATCTACATTTATCCCCCCTAATTTATTGATGAATCATGCATATAAAATAATAATATGAGCGCACTGCTTATATTGGTGCAAGTCCTGTATTAAAATTGTTAAAATAAAGGGTTTTTTGTCTTGCCGGAGAAGCATTAATTTGTAACAATGTTCAACTATCGTTTAACCGGGTAAAATAATTATGTTATGGTTATTTACATTATGAAAGGTGCAGTAAAAGATGATTCAAGCCACCGGGGTAATCCTGGCCGGCGGAAAAAGTGTTCGTATGGGTACCGATAAGGCATTCCTGAAGGTAGGGTCTCAATGTATGATCGAACACATAGCCGGTGAATTAACAAAAGTATTTTCGGAGGTTTTGATTTCCGGGGGAGACCCGGCGACTGGCAGTCGCCTTGGGTTGAGAGTCCTTGATGATCTGGTTGAAAGCAATAGTCCACTTAGTGGCATTCACGCTGCGCTTCACGGAGCGCTATATGACAAGTGCCTGGTAGTTGCCTGCGATATGCCTTTCGTCAGCGCGGACCTGGCGTGCTTTATGATAAAGCAGGTGGAAGGATACGATATTGCCGTGCCGCGCCATGGAATTTATCTTCAGCCTCTGTTTGCCGTATATTGCCGGAGTTGTTTGCCGGCAATCGAAAAATCCTTATCTTCAGCCAGATATAAAGTTGATGATTTTTATCCGCTGGTAAGGGTAAATTATGTTAGTATGGAAAGTTTTTGTTCAGAAGCCGATATTGATACTGTTTTTTTCAATGTCAATACGCTGGTGGATTTGAATAAAGCAAGAGAGATAGCTAATAAGAAGATACGCAACTACTTAGTAGTCAGTAGTCAGTAATCAGTAGTCAGACGCCCAGAAGCTTTGCTTCGCATGAGATGAATGGAAATGGTAATTGTTTCTAGGTCAGAATTATTTTTGGGTGCAACTCAAGGGTTTAAAAACCCTAAAGGAATGCAAGAAATCCCTACTGAATTCTTAGTAATTCTGAATATTGAATTCAGAATATCTGAATAGTAACAAAGATACATATATTCTTTAGGAAAGGTAGCGCGGGGTTTGTTGAAAGTATTTTATCCAAAAATTTATGTGTCGTCGGTAACAGATATTCAAATTGAATGGCTGAAAGAACTGGGGATAAAAGGAGTTCTTTTCGATTTGGACAATACCATTATCCGGAGGGACTCATATCAATTTCCCCCAGAGGTTTCAAAGTATATTGATGAGCTTCGCCGGTATGGTTTTAAAATGGGCATTATCTCCAACAACAGACGAAAACGGGTGGGAGCTATCGCGGGGTTGCTGAATATTCCTTCGGTTCACCGTGCGATTAAACCGTGGGTCAAACCGTTCCGGCGGGCTTTGAAAATGTTGGGGACCTCTGCAGAAGAAACTGCGCTGGTTGGCGACCAGATTTTTACTGACATTTTGGGTGGGAATCTGGCGGGTTTGCATACTATATTGGTTGTTCCAATGCAAGGCAAGGATTTCTGGGGTTCGAGGCTGATTAGCCGCCCGTTGGAAAAGCTGATACTAACCAGATTGAGCAAGTATACGGAGGTTATTTATGTTAACCGGGATTAGCGGCCGGACAAAGGTATACGGGATTTTTGGCTGTCCCGTGGAGCATTCTTTTTCCCCGGTAATGCATAACGCTGCTTTTAACGCGCTTGATCTTGATTTTGTGTATGTGCCTTTTCTGGTTGAACCCGGCTGTCTTCCAGCAGCGGTAGAGGCGGTTAGATCGTTGGGGCTGGCCGGAGTAAACGTTACTATTCCTCATAAACAAGCTGTGTTGCCCCTTTTAGATGAAATTACTGTAGAAGCCCGTCTGATTGGTGCAGTCAATACGATTGTCAACAATTCAGGGCGCTTGCTCGGCGATAATACTGACGGAAAAGGGTTTTTACGGGCTTTGATGGAACAAGCCGGGTTTACGCCCGCAGGTAAGACAGCCTTGCTTCTGGGCGCGGGCGGCGCGGCGCGGGCTGTGGCGGTCCAGTTGGCCCTGGCCGGAGTGAGGAAAATGTTTTTATCCAATCGATCAAAAAAGCGGGCGGATGCGCTGGCCGGTCTGCTTGTTGAAATGACAGGGCCGGCAGTGGAAGTGGTCCCATGGCCTGGAGACGGGGAAAATTCTGAGATGGCCGAGGTGCTGCGGTTTGTCGATCTGGTAGTACAGACCACCCCGGTGGGAATGTACCCGGAAGAAAACTCAACCATTCCGTTACCTTTTTTATTGTTTGGCCCTGGGCAGGTGGCCTGCGATTTGGTTTACAATCCCGCTGAGACTCTTTTCATGAAACGCGCCAGCCAGGCCGGCGCGACTACCTTAAATGGTCTGGGGATGCTCTTGTACCAGGGGGTCTTGTCTTTTGAACTGTGGACCGGCAAAACTGCTCCGGTAGAGGTAATGAGGGAAGCTCTTAATGAAGTTGTTTGTCAGCGTTTTCGTTCTTGAGTGGACCCGGTGCAGGCCCGGCGTTATCCCCGCTCACTCCGATGCTTCACGCCGACAGCAGTATGGCTGGCTTCGGACCGGACTAGCGGCGCTGCAAAGGCGGCTTCGGTGACCTGTTGGCTTACAACGCGGCTCATGTTCGGCCCTTATAATTGTGCGAGCTCATTCGCCCTCGGACTCGGTCAAACTCGGCGCTTCGCGCCTCAAACAGTTCCCTCGCTTATCCTCGGGCTCACTCGCTCTTTGAATTAGGCCTTAAAATCGCCGCTAGTGTAAGCCAACAGGTCATTCAGCCAGATAACGCCGTGCCTTCCCTGGGATGGCTTTACTAAGTGCTGACGATATAAATAAATTGTACTGGAGGATCGAAATTGTTGAGATATCTTACAGCGGGGGANTCCCACGGTCCGGTTCTTACTGCGATTATTGAGGGTATACCGGCCGGTCTTTCCTTGACCGGCGAATATATTAACAGGCAGTTAGCCCGCCGCCAGGGGGGGTACGGCCGTGGTGCCAGGATGAAAATTGAGAGCGACACTGTGCGTCTCCTGTCGGGAGTGCGTGGGGGCCTGACCCTGGGCAGCCCGATCACTCTCCAGGTAGAAAACAAGGACTGGGATAATTGGTCTGAAGTAATGTCGCCGGAACCGGACGGGCGGGTGGAAGAACGGGTGGTCACACGGCCGCGGCCGGGTCACGCCGACCTTGCGGGAGCCATCAAATACCGGCACAGGGACATTCGCAATGTGCTGGAACGCTCCAGTGCCAGGGAAACCGCCGCCCGGGTGGCGGTGGGCAGTGTAGCCCGGAGGCTTCTGGAAGAGCTGGGAATCGAGGTTGTAGGCCAGGTAGTCAGGATCGGGAGCGTGGAGGTTGAGGTGAAGGGCCTCAACATGGAACAGTTGGCAGCCAGGCTGGCCGGTTCGCGACTCCAGTGTGCCGATCCCGTAGCGGAACGGCAAATGATCGTTGAAATTGACCGGGCACGGAAGGCAGGAGACACACTCGGCGGTATTTTTGAAATCAATGCTTACGGTATTCCCGCCGGCCTGGGCAGTTACGTACAATGGGACCGGAAACTGGACGGCCGCCTGGCTGCCGCCGTCATGAGCATCCAAGCTATAAAAGGCGTGGAAATTGGATTGGGGTTTGCTGCAGCGGGGCAGGCGGGATCGCTGGTACAGGACGAAATTTTTTACAGGCATGGCAGGGGATTTTATCGTAATACCAACCATGCCGGAGGTATTGAAGGCGGCGTGACAAATGGGGAGGTGTTAGTATTGCGTGCAGCCATGAAACCGATACCGACACTTTACCGGCCTTTGCAAAGTGTAGACATAATAACCAAAGAACCCTTGGAAGCATCTGTCGAGCGTTCTGATGTTTGTGCTGTTCCTGCTGCCTGTGTGATTGGTGAGGCGGTAGTAGCCTGGGAGCTGGCCAAAGCCTGCCTGGAAAAGTTTGGCGGTGACAGCCTGACCGAATTAAAGGAAAATTGGAATGACTACCTGTTTTATCTGAGGCAGGTGTAGTATTTATTGAAAAATATCGTTTTAATTGGATTCATGGGAACAGGCAAGTCTACTGTCGGCCGCCGCCTGGCACACCGGCTCAACCGGAAATTTATTGACACCGACACAGAAATTGAAAATATTACCGGTAAAACTGTGGCTCAGATTTTCGCCCGCTGCGGTGTAGTCCGTTTTCGTTCTGAGGAATCGCTTCTGGTCAAAAAACTGGCCCTGCAGGAAGGGCTGGTAATATCAACCGGCGGAGGGATGGTTTTAAACCCGGAAAATGTGCGCCTCCTGAAAAAAAACGGGGTTTTAATCAGACTTACAGCCTTGCCGGAAATAATTTTCAACAGGGTGAAAAATAAAAAAAACCGGCCCCTGCTTACCAAAGGTAACTTGAAGGAACAGATTGAGAGTATGTTGAAGGATCGTCAGGGCGCTTACGACGCAGCCGAATATACAGTGGATACCGGCGCCCTCTCTCAGGAGGAAGCGGTTGAAATGATCGTCCGGTATCTCAAGGAAAAGCAATATTTATAGGAGTTATAACGGTCATGGAGACAATAAAAGTTGATCTGGGGGCCAGGAGTTACCCAATCTATATAGGTTCAGGAATTATATCAGATCTGGGCAGTTGTTTAAAAAACCTGCCGGTTGGGAAAAATGCGCTGCTGGTTACCAATCACACAGTCAGGCGATTATATGGACTGGATGCTGAGAAAAGCCTTACGGAAGCCGGTTTTCGCGTAACGGTTGGAGAAATTGGTGATGGTGAGCAGTATAAGACACTAGCCACAGCCGGGCGCCTCTATGATTTGGCTTTTGACAGGGGGATTGATCGAAAAAGCCCGGTGGTCGTCTTGGGCGGCGGGGTGACCGGGGACGTGGCGGGTTTTGTTGCGGCCACTTACTTACGCGGAGTACCGTTCATTCAAGTACCGACGACGCTTTTGGCCCAGGTGGACAGCAGTGTCGGGGGTAAAGTGGCTGTTAACCACCCCAGGGGGAAAAATATTATCGGCGTTTTTTACCAGCCTGGCTTTGTTCTGGCGGATGTGGCTTTATTAAAGACATTGCCGCCACGTGAATTGCGCTCGGGGTTGGCCGAGGTAATTAAGTACGGTGTAATCTGGAGTGGAGATTTTTTTGCCTGGCTGGAAGAGAGCATGGAGGCGCTTCTGGCAGGTGATACTGAGGCGCTGATCCATGTTGTCCGGGAATCCTGCCTGATCAAGGCGAAAGTAGTGGAGAAAGACGAAACTGAAGGAGGTTTGAGGGCCATCCTGAATTATGGTCACACTGTCGGCCACGCCGTTGAGGCGCTGACCGGGTATGGGACATACACCCACGGTGAAGCGGTAGGTATTGGTATGGTGGCTGCAGCCCGCTTGGCCGTGACGCTGGGGCTTCTCAAAATGTCTGACCTCGGCCGGATCGAGACGCTGATCCGTCGTGCCGGCCTGCCGCTTGAAGTGCCGAAAAACCTTACACCAAAAGATCTTATAAATAGTTTCCACCACGATAAAAAAGCAACCGGCGGACGTCTAACGTTCATTCTTCCCTTACGTATCGGCGAAGTGCTGATTGAAAAGGATTTGAGCGAGGAAATGATTGTGAAATACTTCAATCAATAACCAATAACAGAGTTCAACTGGCAGGGGCAGTTAACTGCCCCTGTTGTTGCTAACGGACAATCCAGTTGCTGCCGTTGTTATTATCCCAGTTGTTGGCAGAGTCCTTAAAGCAAAAATTTATCTTGTCGTATTTTAGGTTGATATTTTTTTCCCATCCCCTGAAAGTTTTGTTCATTTTTTCTGTATGAGTATCCATCCAGCGGTCACCAAAGCCGTAATGCAAATATACCTGGTCGGCGCCTGATTTTGCAAGAAGACCGTTATAGCAGATGGTAACATCGTTACTAAAATCGTTGGCTTTTACTTCCACGCCTTTTTGAAAGTCGTTCCAACCCTTTGCCATCTTATATTCCTCCTTTATTTTTGTTGAAACTATTTATTATATTGCTAATAAACATAGTTTTTATGACTGTTTATTAATGTAAATTCGGCTTTAAAATCAACTCAACTATAAAATTCATATAAAGGTAAGAAGAATTTCTAGTTTTATCTGTAGGGAAGGAATTAAGAAAACTGATGTAGAATAATTATCCAAAATAAGGATTCTTGGTATTATTATTTTTCCATCGACGGTATTGTCAGAAAGGGATGTTATGGACGGTAGAGTTATAGAGGGAAAAAAATCCTTGATCCTAGTGGTGGACGATTCTAAATATATGCGGTTCAAGCTGCGCCAGGTCCTGGAAAATGATGGTTATACGGTTATTGAGGCAGAGAACGGCGTCCAGGCGCTGTCTGCTTTTGAACAATACCGGCCGGAGATTATTTTGATGGACTGCATGATGCCGGTCATGGATGGTTTTTCTGCCTGCACCCGGTTACAAGAACTCCCCGGCGGCGATCACGTACCGGTGATCATGATTACCAAACTTGATGACGACAAAGATGTAGACTTGGCCTTCAAAGCGGGGGCTACCGACTATATAACGAAACCCATTCACTGGGCGGTTTTGCGTCATCGCGTGCGCCGGATGCTGCATGCCAGGCATGCTGAGGCTTCACTGGAACAGAGTGAAGCGTTCAACCGGACGTTGATCAAACATGCGCTCGACGGTATTATCACCATTGATGCGCACGGTTTAATTCAATCATTTAACCCTGCATCGGAACGTATCTTTGGCTACCGGTACTGGGATGTGATCGGGCAGGACATTAACCTGCTGATGCCTGATTTTTACAGCGAATATAACACCTGCTCCACCGGGGGCCAATCCGCCGGGAAATACCAGGGGGCCGGCGCGATCAGGGAAATCTCCGGGCGAAGGAAGGATGGTTCAGCCCTCATTCTAGAATTAACAATCAGCGAGTTTTATTTCGGCGAGCAATGGTTAACCGTTATCTTGCGTGATATCACTGAACGTAAGCGGGCGGAAGAAGCGTTACGCGAAAGTGAAGAACGTTATCGTGCGCTTACCGAAAATACTTATGACCTGATCAGTGAGATTGACTCCAGCGAGCGGTATTTGTACCTGAGTCCTAACTATCAGGATGTCCTGGGTTATGAACCCGGTGAGCTTATAGGCTATAGAGTTATCGATCTAATCCACCCAGAAGATAGTCCCGCTGTCAAGGCAGCGTTCAGGAGAGTTTTTGAGCATAGTACAATAGGACAGGTCCTTTACCGGTTTATGCATAAAAACGGGGAGTTGCGCTGGTTTGAGAGCACAGGCAAAACATATCAAACCGCGTCTGGCGAGAGCCGGGTAGTTTTTGTTTCGCGGGATATTACGGAACGGCAGCGTTATGAAGAGACGATCCGGCACCAGGCTTTTCACGACGCTTTGACCGGCCTGCCCAACCGGATGCTGTTCAAGGATCGTCTGACCCTGGAAATAGCGCACGCAAAGCGCAGTAAGCAGATGCTTGCCATACTGTTTCTTGACTTGGACCGGTTTAAACTGATTAACGATACACTGGGGCATGGTGTGGGTGACCAATTGCTGAAAATAGTTGCCGGGCGACTGATTGGATATGTGCGTGAAGACGACACTGTCGCCAGGTTGGGGGGCGACGAATTCACCGTATTGTTACCTGAAATAAGCCAGGAAGAAAACGCAGCCAAGGTTGCCCGCAAAATTCTTGAAGCCATTAGAGAGCCGGTATATATTGGTGATCACGAGCTTTATATCACCACAAGCATCGGTGTTGCCCTATATCCAAATGACGGTGAGGATGCTGAAAGTTTGCTAAAAAATGCTGACACCGCAATGTACAGGGCCAAGGAAAAAGGAAAAAACAACTACCAGCTTTATACCCCGGCCATGAACGCTAAAGCCTTTGAACGGCTGGCTATGGAAAACGGATTGCGTCGCGCGCTGGAACGCAAGGAATTTGTATTATATTACCAGCCCAAAGTTAATATTAATACAGGAAAGATTATCGGCATGGAAGCCTTGTTACGCTGGCAGGCTCCTGACCGGAGCCTGATTCCACCAGGGGATTTTATACCCCATGGCGGAGGATACCGGGCTGATTGTACCAATAGGAGAATGGGTACTGCGCACCGCTTGCGCTCAAAACAAAGCCTGGCAGGACGCAAGTTTTCCGCCCATACGGGTAGCGGTAAACCTTTCGGCGCGCCAGTTTCAATTGCAAAATTTAGTGGAAGTAATATCACGGATATTGAAAGAAACGGGATTGGATCCGTGCTGGCTGGAACTGGAGATAACCGAAAGCGTAGCCATGCAAAATGCCGAATATACCGTTAAAATGCTGCAGGAATTGAAAGAGATGGGTATCCAACTGGCAATAGACGATTTTGGTACAGGTTATTCATCACTCAGTTACTTAAAACGTTTTCCCATTAGCAAACTAAAAATTGACAAGTCTTTTGTTAATGAAATCGGAACTGCTCAAGACAATGAGGCGATTGCCTCAACAGTTATCGTGCTTGGACAAAGCCTCAAGCTCGGAGTGGTTGCAGAAGGTGTAGAGAACGAAGTACAGTACGATTTTCTCAAGCAACATCAGTGTGATGAAATGCAAGGTTTTTTATTCGGGAAACCTGTTCCCCCCGAGGAGTTTGAAAAATTGATTTTTCGCTGCACATAAAGCTTCGCCGAAGGGGTAGATAAAAGTCGGCATCTTCTTTAATTTTGGAGGGATAAACTTTGGTTGAACAAATGTATTTCAAGGCCGGTGAAGGGAGATTCCAGGTTGACCTGCTGGTTTCGGTTACCGGGGACGGTTTGGTCGTGCAGCTTTTCGGCGGTGAGAGGACGCATGTCGGGGCGGTTGCAATCAGTTTGCCCAGGCCCAGCCTTAGCGACCCTGCCAAGATAAGTTGCAACACAACTGTTGTTCCCCTACTTGGCCACAAAGATGACGAAGTAGCCAAGCCCGTTGCTGAGGAGATAGCCGTTGTCTGCGGCAAGCCTGTGCTGGTGGTTGCAGGCATACACGTGGATAATGCCGGGCCGGAAGATATCAAGGCGCTGGTAAGTAACTGCCATAGCGCGGTGCGGATGTTGACAGGCAGTTTAACAAAACAGAGATAAATATTTACCATTTTCATCCATCTGATGGTGAAGCGAAGCTTCATGGGCGTCTGAATTCTAAATACCTGAATAGTAACCAAAAATTATAACGAACACGAATAAAAGTACCACGAATAAAAGTACTTAGTATAGATAAAAATAATACCAAATTTAGGGGGAGGTGATCCAATTGGCCGACATTAAGTGCACCGTTACCGAGTGCAAGTGGAATAACTCGGTGGAATGCCACGCGCCGATGATTCAGGTGGACCGGAACGGCGCAAGCAATGCCAGTAACTCCGACCAGACTAAATGCGAGACATTTAAGGCAAGGTCATAAAGAAACAGACTGGTAAAAGCCAGTCTGTTTCTTTGAGTTGTTAAGAAATTATGCTAAAATAGTAACTACTTAGTAGTCAGTAGTCAGTAATCAGTAGTCAGTATTCAATAGTCAGAATGAGAGAATGGTTTATCGTCTTCAAATTACTTTGAATACTCATGAGTTACAAGGTTTTGTTGAAGAATGCCGATATTACCTGATTCTTCCGAAGGATCTTGTTTACGGTGATAATGTTTATAACTGCCCGGAGGATGGAATGATCAATCCAGTTGCCGTTCATATCGGACCTTTAGCTATTTACTGGTATGGAATTATTATGACCGCCGCTTTTATTATTGGTGCGGCGCTGGCTTACCATTTTGCCTCAAAGAGCCGTATCGATCCCGAGCATATTCTTAATTTATTGATTTATATTATACCTGCCGCAATAATCGGCGCCAGATTGTATTATGTCCTTTTTCGCTGGGAGGATTACAGCTACAATCTACTTGAGGTATTCGCCATCCGGCACGGTGGGCTGGCCATACACGGCGGCCTGTTGGGGGGAGGGCTCGCCGGTTTCTTTTATGTGAGAAAACACCACCTCAACTTTTGGGAAATAGGGGATGTTATTGCGCCGTGCATTGTTCTCGGACAGGCAATTGGCCGCTGGGGCAATTTTATTAACCAGGAAGCTTTCGGAGGTCCGGTCTCCAGGGAGTTTATCAGCCGGTTCCCCGCTTTTATTCAGGAGCAGATGTTTATTGGCGGGCAATACTACCACCCGGCATTTTTATACGAATCATTATGGAACTTGTTCGTTTTCGCTTTTTTAATGATTTACCGCAAGCGGGCAAAGTTTCACGGTCAAATCCTGTTATACTATCTGGCCTTGTATTCCGCCGGCCGCTTTTTCATTGAAGGGATACGTACCGATAGCCTGATGTTGGGGCCGTTCCGGGCAGCCCAACTCGTCAGCCTGATTTTAATCGCCACGGCAACCGTTTTGCATATAAGGAAAAAACAAGATAAACATAAAATTCATTAGGATGAGCATACTTAATAACAAGGAGTTACTATTCAGGTATTCAGAATTCAGACGCCCATGAAGCTTCGCTTCACCATCAGATGGATGAAAATGGTAAAGATTTATTTTCAGGGCAGAATAATTCGAGATAATAAACCGTTCTCTCATTCTGACTACTGACTACTGACTACTGAGTAGTTACAACAAGGATATTGATAAACAACAAAATGGGGGATTGAAAATCTTGATTTCCGGCCTTTTCGAGCACAGGGGGAGCGAGTTGCTGGCGCGTGAGCAGGTTTCTTTTTATGTCCGGGACGCCCAGAACGGGACTATGGAAATGGGCAAGCTGCTTCAGCAAATAGCATCTGCCGGACATCCCGACATTTCCCGGGAGTGTACCCGTCTTTTGCAACTCAACGACCGGGTGGGTGATATTTTGGAGCAGGTTCAAAAGTCTTTGAAATAGCCTGGTATAAGCCTGGTTGACAAGATAATTATTTACAAGTAAACTAAGAGTAATGATGAAGGAAAATAGCTGGCATAAAATACAGGTGAATTTCACATACCGGTACAGTTCTGGCATCACCGTTAGTAAAGGAACTAATTGGCGAGACCTTTAACATAACTATCTTGATCTAAAATAGTTATGTGAAGGTCTCCTTTGTTTTTGGTTAGAAAGGGCCGAACATGAGCCGCGTTATATGCCCAAAGGTCGCCGAAGGCGAATAAGGAGAGGGTTGAGTTGTTGGTTTTTCTGGGTGCCACATTAATGGTGGTATTGGCGGAAATGGGAGATAAAACACAGCTATTGGCGATGGCTTTTGCCACCCGCTTTCCCGCCAGGGACGTTCTTTTGGGAGTATTTATCGCAACGATGCTGAATCATGCTCTGGCAGTTGCCTTGGGGACTTACATGGGGACGTCTTTCAATTTTCAAGTCATTCAAATAATTGCCTCAGCATCGTTCATTATATTTGGCTTGTGGACAATCAACGGGGATCGTTTACGCGGCGAGGAAAAGAGGAAAACAGTTTTGGGTCCGGTCGTAACTGTGGCGATAGGCTTCTTTTTTGCGGAAATGGGTGATAAGACCCAGTTGGCAACAATCGCCCTGGCGGCAAAATACAATGCTCCAGTGGCGACCCTTCTAGGAACGACGACCGGGATGCTGATCGCCGACGCCATCGGAATATATATAGGTATTTTGGCGGGTAAAAAAATCCCGGAAAAGCTGGTCAAATGGATCTCGGCTTTGATCTTTATAGCCTTCGGTTTTATAGGTTTATATACTTCTGTTCCCAAGGAGTTCATTACCTTGCCCTATATGGCGGGACTTGTTATTGTAACAGGCTTGGCAATTTGGATGATTAAAAGAGTTGACAACCCCTACAACTAGCTCGACCCGTATATTTCATGGATGAAAGAGATTGTCTCTCAAATATAACAAATACTACCCAAGTATCTGGCTGCATGGTATAATGAGAATGTTTGATTGGCGCATCCGGATGCTCTAAGAGAGTTTCCTGATATTCCTGTGGATAGAGGACAAGCCTTTTGTGACTGCGCGTGTTTTGTGATAAGGAAGGGGGTTCCCTGGAACAATAAGAGTGGATGTTCTTTGTCCTTGGTTAGTAATGGTTTAGGAAGATGAAGAGTTTTTCGAGGGTTTTCAAGGTTTATTGAAAAAATGCAGAAAGGAGGTCTTATGTCATGAGTATAGCTGTTAACGCTCCAATGGCGGGGAAATTGGTTTCCGTAGACGTTAAGGTTGGTGACAAAGTAAAGAAGAACGATGCCGTCGCTACCCTGGAAGCCATGAAAATGTTTATTAAAGTGTTTGCCCCGGCCGACGGTACTGTAGCTTCAATTAACGCTGAGGCAAATACAAACGTTGATCCGGCTACAGTTATTATGACATTAGAGTAATTATTCATTCGTACCAGGTCTGAAGAAGGAAAAAATGATGCCGGCTGGCCGTCACCACGGGTACCCCTTCCTTTGATGATGCCTGCGAGACGGCCGGCAGCATTATTTTGATTCGTTGTATTTAATTCTATGTATTGGCGGTTAGTATGGAAATAAAGGAATTACTTGCCGGGCTACTATTGATTATTAAGTCTAACATTATTCTTTGTGGGAATATTGCTGTGGTTATCGCCCTGGCTTGTTGTAATTTGTCCGTAAAACAAAAACAGACAGCTATTTTGATGGGCGCGGGGGCCATAATCCTGCAGGTGTATTTGACAATAATCTTAGTTAGTTTATTCAAGATTCCTTATTTGCATACAATTGGCGGGTTATTCCTGGGATGGCTTTTAATAAAACTTTTAGTTGAAGATAGAAATAATAACTCAGAAGTATCCGGCGACATGACAAAAGAAACTAGAATGATTATTATTGCTATCCTGATTATGAGCATGGGTAACACCCCTGCTGTGGCGGCGGCTAGTAATGGAAATTTATTGTTATTAATAATTGGTTTAGCGCTATGTATGCCAATTATTATCGTTAGCAGTAAAATAATCGTTTGGTTGATGCAGAGAATTCCGGTTCTTGTCTATACCGGCGCCGGCTTTATCGCTTGGAAAGCCGGGGAGATGGCGGTTAATGATGTAAATCAATATGTGCCTCAGGATCTTGTATGGATACTTCCCGCGGTTATGGTGCTATTTGTTACCGGTTATTCCTGGTATAAAAATCGTAAGAAATCCCGGAGGGTTGTTGAAAGTCCGGCGGTGGAATAGCTTTTCTTAGGCGCAAAATAGTCTAATAATTGATAATACTTTTATTATTAACAATAATTTAAAAGGGGTAAATATTGTGTCTAGTTCGCTTATATAACAGTTAAATAACTTTTGAATTAACTAATTATGGTTAGTAAATAGGGGGTAAAAATATGGTTGATTGGTTGGCAGCGGTAAAAGTGATGTTTGACGGGTGTAATATCTGTGTTTCTTGTGCTGGCGATCCTGAGTGCATCAGTCGATATAGCTGGCAGGATAATCAATAGTATAGTCAATAAGCAGAAGGAAACCGCATAGAGTGAAATCTTTAAGGGGGAATGAGCGTTGGATATAATAGTAAACATATTTAAGGATATGGGTTTTTATAGTCTGACTGTTGGTAACGTGATCATGATGATTGTGGCTTTAGTACTTTTGTATCTGGGCATATTCAAAGGTGTAGAGCCATTATTGATGGTACCTATTGCCTTTGGTGTGTTTGCTACTAATTTTCCGCTGACAGGGCTGTTGGAGGAAGGTGGATTGTTTAAGATTTTTTTCGATAGTGGTATTAAGAACGAGCTGATCCCCCCAGTTATTTTCCTGGGCTTGGGTGCAATGACAGATTTCGGTCCAATGATAGCCAATCCTAAAACGCTTATTTTGGGAGCGGCTGCCCAGCTAGGTGTTTATGGGGCTTTTGCCTGCGCCCTCTTGTTCGGATTTTCCATAGGGGAGGCAGCGACAATAGGGATTATCGGCGGCGCGGATGGTCCCACTACAATTTACCTGGCTTCCAATCTGGCGCCCCATATCATGGGATCGGTTGCGGTGGCGGCGTATTCTTATATGGCCATGGTGCCCATCATTGTTCCGCCTGTTGTCAAGCTCCTGACTTCGAAGAAAGAGCGGATGATCAGAATGGTCCAGTTAAGGCCGGTAAGCAGAATTGAAAGAATAATATTCCCGGTTCTAGCCTCATTAATCATCATATTGCTGGTTCCCAAATCCGGCCCGCTGATCGCCATGTTTATGTTGGGTAACCTCTTTAAGGAATGCGCTGTGGTTGAACGGTTAAGAGACACTGCAGCTAATTCGTTGATGAATATTGTAACAATTATCCTGGGTGTTAGCGTGGGTTCAACCATGACTGCCGAAGTGTTTCTGACCAAACAGACCATCTTTATCTTTATCCTGGGTTTGTGTGCCTTTGCCTTTGCTGCTGCAGGCGGGACAATCATCGCCAAGATCATGAACCTCTTCCTCAAGGTTAAGATTAACCCGATGATTGGCGCGGCTGGGGTTTCGGCAGTGCCTATGACGGCTAGAGTTGTTCATAATATGGGAACCGAGGCCGACCCTCAGAATTACCTGTTAATGCATGCCATGGGGCCCAACGTGGCCGGTGTTATCGGCACTGCTGTCGCGGCAGGCGCTTTTATTTCAGCTATTAAATAACATCGCTGCCCCCAAGAACAAGGTTAACCCTCGGTTAGAAAAAAACCGCTCTCAAACGGAGCGGTTTTTTTCAATATATTGCCATCATTGCTTTTGGAAACTTTTCAGAATATTAGTTGCGATAATCATTACGCCAAGGGAAATCATAGTTAATCCCCCAGCCACAATAGTTAACAGCCAGCCAAAATTCATATCCGGCATTTCTGTCATTGAAAATCACCTACTTAAAACATATTATTATAAAGCCACACCCATACCCTGCAGGGCGCCGATAACCGCAATCATCACGCTGGCCGCCAGCACCGAGCCAATCTGTCCGCCGGTGTTCACGCCCATGGCATGCATCAAGAGGTATGTTTGCGGGTTTGCTTCGGTCCCAACCTTGTGCACTACGCGGGCAGCCATCGGGAAGGCTGAGATACCGGCAGCGCCAATTAAAGGATTGACCTTGACCCTTGAAAAGATGTTCATGATCTTGGCTCCTATGACGCCGAACGCCGTATCACCGCAAATCGCTATAAAACCGAGGGCGAAAATACCCAAAGTTTTCGCTGTTAAGAACACGTCTCCATTCATGGTAGCCCCGACGGTAATCCCAAGGAATAGGGTTGTAATACTGGCAATTTCATTTTCAGCCGACTTCACCAGGCGGCCGACCACCTGGCACTCTCTCAAAAAGTTGCCAAGCATTAAAGTTCCCATTAAAGGCGCGCCCGAAGGCGCAATCAGCAGGGTAACGACCATGACGACAAGGGGGAATAATGTTTTTGTAGTTTGAGAAACAGGCTTGAGAACCTCGTAAGACATCGGCATTTCCCGCTCTTTTTTTGTCGTAAAGAGCTTCATGACCGGCGGCTGGATGATCGGCACCAGTGACATATAAGAATATGCCGCCACCGAAATGGGACCGAGCAGTTCCGGCTTGAATTTTGTCGTCACATAAATGGATGTGGGCCCGTCGCAGGCGCCGATAATGGCCACGCAGACCGCTTCCAGCTTTTCATAACCCAGAAACAGAGCCAGCATCAGGGTTAAAAAGATACCGAACTGGCCCGCGCCACCCAGCAAAAGAATCCTGGGATTTTGCAGCAGCGGACCGAAGTCGGTCATGGCCCCGATGCCAATGAACAACAGGCAAGGGAATAACTCATTGCCGACTCCTGCATTATATAAAACATCCAGGATTCCCTCGTCGACAAGTTTCGCGCCTTCATTCAACGGTAAAAGGCCTATATTATTGAGAATATCACGGACACTGTCATGAAACACATATCCTTCTCTCGGCACGTGGATTATCTCGGTTAAAGGCAAGTTTGCCAAAATACAGCCAAAACCGATTGGTACCAGCAACAGCGGCTCATAATCCTTGACAACCCCCAGGTAGATTAAAACCCCGCCGATAATCAACATCACCGCGGCCTGCCAGGTGAAGTGCGTAAACCCGCCAAAAACATTGAAAATAAAATCATGATTAGTTATAACATCAAGCATTTCGTTTTTGTCACCCCTCATCTCAGCATAAAAATACTCAAAATGGCCACCAGCTAACTGGTTGAGCTGATAGTCGATCAAAGAACGCTATTTAGTAGCTGAACTTTCCGCAACTTCCCCGGCCTTCCTGCGGCTTTTTACCCGCCAGCCGTAAAAGCAAACAAACACCGTGATAATCGCGGGAAGGATCCATTCCAGGCTTTCGGGCACGTTTAATATTGAATGGGGTATATTGATGCTCCCCAATTCTTCCACACCGACTTTATAAAGTTCGGCTAATTTTTCATGATCGAAGTTATAGATTAAAGGCGCGATTTTTTTGTCCCCGTTAATCATTTCCCCGGCCGTCCAGGCAATCAGGCCGGCGCCGATATAGACAAATGGCGGAAACTTATTCATCAGCCAAACAAGCAATTGACTGCCGACAATAATAATCGGGATACTGATTGCAAGACCGATTATCAACAACGTATAATTTCCCTTACTGGCTGCCGCCACGGCAAGCACGTTATCCAGGCTCATGATCAGGTCGGCGATAATGATCGTCTTAATTGCCGTGATCATATTGCTGGAAGCTTCCATCTCATCTTCATCTTCTTCTTCAACCAAGAGTTTGATCCCGATCCAGATCAGCAATAAACCTCCGACTGTTTGCAAATAAGGAATCTTCAAAAGCATTACCGCGACAATGGTCAGGATTACTCTTAAGATAATTGCCCCCGCGCTGCCCCAAAAGATCGCCAGCTTCCTTTGCTTTACCGGCAAGTTCCGGCTGGCCAGGGCGATCACCACGGCGTTGTCCCCGCTCAGGACAAGGTTAACTACACAAATCGTCAATAGCCCGGTAATAAATTCTTGTACTCCCATGCTATTCCTCCCCTGTGTTTATATGTTTTAAAAAATGCTGACGGCCGTCTCGCAGGCATTCAGAAAAGGAAGGGGTACCTGCGGTGACGGCCGGCATCATTGTTTTTCTTTTGCCTGGCCGCATGAAGAATGGATAAATTACTCCAGAGTCATAATCATTGTGGTCGGATCAACATTCGTACCAGCCTCAGCACTAATTGCCGTTACAGTTCCGTCAGCCGGTGCAAATACTTTGATTAACATTTTCATGGCCTCCAGGGTAGCGACGGCATCGTTCTTCTTTACTTTGTCGCCAATCTTGACGTCGACGGAAACCAATTTCCCCGCCATTGGAGCGTTAACAGCTATACTCATGATGCGAAACCTCCTTTCTCTCAAAAAACTCTTTATCTTTTTAAACCTTATTATTACTTTTGTAGAGACAAAAAATCTTCTACATGTATTGTTTCAGGGATCCCCTTCCTTATCACTGAATACAAAATACACCTGGCCTTTAGTATNAAAGAAGCAATAAACGTGCCAGGCGATTTATGCCCGTAAATTAAATAAAANCNAATTTTTATATAAATCAATGACTGCAANATTGCATAGATAACTGCAATTTTGCATATATTCCACCTGCATACTTGAAGCTGCCGCAGTTATTTCAATTCATCAAACGCTTGATATTTTCTGGTATTGTGATAAATTACTACTATATAAATTATAACTC
>Ga0067045_1029731_pt1 | contig 18711 bp, 14 predicted proteins | sample TerdegcTABiofilm_FD_59184 | JGI IMG/M metagenome (GOLD analysis project Ga0067045, IMG submission 59184) | Combined Assembly of (Gp0054472, Gp0054536) Wastewater bioreactor microbial communities from Singapore -Terephthalate degrading... | reverse complement strand
CAATAATTATTTTTAGATTTTTAATTGCTTTCTGGTCAATTTTCTGAGCAGCAAGACTAACCGCATAGGTTTCTAATTGCAGTCTAATATTTAAAACATCTAACAGGTCTTGAGGAGAAACCTGATTTACTACTATACCAATATTGGGAATAAGCTTTACAAATCCTTCAGCAGCTAATAATCGAAGGGCTTCTCTAACGGGTGTTCTACTGATATTCATTTGCTCAGCGATTTTCTCTTCAAATAAGCGGGTATCAGAAACTAACTTCCCTTGAATTATATCACGCTTGATAATACGATAAACTTTCTGACTTAATAATTCATGATTTTTAATCCTTGGAAAATTAGCCATAATAATAAAGCTCTTTTTTTATATAATTTATTTCATAATTCAGCTAATTATTTTAGAAGATTAATTGTATACATTATACATTAATAATAACAGAAATATACTAAAAATCAACAGGTACATTAAATATTTTTGGTAAATATTTTTAATTCTAAAGTTAAGTAAATTCTATTATCTTGAATTAGATTTTATTATACCTGTGCTATAACTTCTATAAAATTAAAAAGTAGAATAAGATAAATCTAAAATAGCCCTCAAAGATCTTCATAATAAATAAAAGATCACCAAATATGTCATGGAAGACCGATTCACGATTGCCCCACTAAATATTAGTTAATAAAGAAATTCTCTTAATAAAGAGATGGTAGCTTAGATGATGGCCCAGAAGTACCAGACGAGTTCTCTTAAAGCCAGCCGTCTCCTAGAAAAATTGGCATTTACTTGGGCTTTCTTAACCTATCCTTGGCATCACCTTGGTGGCAATTTAATCTTTTACAGAAAAACTGTGATGGTCTCTAATTTCTTCAAAAATTTTTTTTCTTAATTTTTAATTTTATGGGTTATGGGGAGGATAAATCATATCCATAGAAAATAATTAAAGTGGGAAGCAAGATAAATTGATTGGCGTTAATTTATCTCTTTAAAAGTTGACGGGCTTTTTGAATGGACTCTTTCACTCTCTTTAAAGAAGTTCCTCCGTAAGAATTCTTTACCTTTATAGCTTCTGCAGGTTCTAACTTTTTTAATACATCAAGGTGAAAATCTGGGTGAAAAGAGTTTAATTCTGGAAGGGTTAACTCTTCCAGGGTTTTCTTTTTCCTCAAACAATAAAGAACAATCTGCCCCACTAATTTATGAGCCTCTCGAAAAGATAGTCCTTTTCTTACCAGGTAATCAGCTAATTCCGTAGCGGTAGAAAAATCTCCTTTGGTAGCTCCTTCTATCCTTTCCTTATTTATCTGCATGGTTTCTATCATTTTGCTCATTAAGAAAAGAGATTTTTCTAAAGTGGAGGCTGTATCAAATAAGGGCTCTTTATCTTCTTGTAAATCATGATTATAGGCTAAAGGGAGGGCTTTTAACATCACTAAAAGGTTAATCAGGTTTCCATAAACCCGGCCAGTTTTCCCCCTGATTAGCTCAGCAGCATCAGGATTTTTTTTCTGGGGCATTATACTACTTCCTGTGCAGAAAGATTCATCCAATTCAATAAAATCAAATTCCTGAGAGGACCATAAGACTAATTCTTCCGCTAACCTACTAAGGTGCATCATTAAAATAGCCGAATGGGATAAAAATTCTACTATAAAATCTCTATCACTTACCGTTTCTATACTATTTTCTGAAATTAAACTAAAATCAAGCTCTTTAGCGACAAAATCTCTCTCAATAGGAAAAGAAGTACCGGCGAGGGCAGCTGAACCCAAAGGAAGAACGTCAATTCTTTTATATAAATCTTTTATTCTTCCTTTATCTCGTTCAAACATATAGAAATAAGCCATTAAATGATGGGAGAAAAGAATGGGCTGAGCGTGTTGAAGATGGGTATAACCAGGCATTATTATGCCTAAATTTTTCTCAGCCACATCTAAAATAGTTTTTTGTAAATTCTTTATTAGATTAGTAAGGTTGGAGACTTCTTCTTTTAAATACATTCGTTCATCGAGTACAATCTGATCATTTCTGCTCCGGGCAATGTGTAGTTTACCGGCTATCTCCCCGATCTTTTCTTTCAATTTATTCTCCACCCAGGTGTGAATATCTTCTGCCTGAGTGGAAGCGATGTCTATTTTTTTCTCCTGTACTTCCCCTAAAATCTCTTGCAAACCTCTTATTATTTGTTCTTGCTCTTCTTTACTTATAATATTAACTTTGCCTAACATCCGAGCATGGGCAATGCTACCCAAAAGATCATATTTAACCAACTTTTTATCAAAAGAGAGGGAAGAAATAAATTCCTCCATCTCTTGGTTGAGATTCTTATTAAATCTTCCCCCCCATAATTTCTCCATGTTTACTCCTCTTCTGGTAAGTATTCAATAAAATAAATTGATAAACTATTCTTTAATTTCAGAATGATTATAGATATTATATTATTTTTCTCTAGATCATTTTCTATTGACTAAAGAATATATCTTGGTAGGTAGACCCCAGAGCTCAATAAATCCTTTGGCAAAATCTTGACGGAAAGTATCACCCTGGTCATAAGTGGCTAAATTAAAATCGTAAAGAGAGCGCTCAGATTTTCTCCCCACTATCTCACAACTTCCCTTAAACAATTTTACTCTAGAGATTCCGGTAACTTTTTCCTTAATAACTTTTACAAATCCATCTAGAGCCTCTTTTAAAGCAGAATACCATAGCCCATAATAAGTTAATTCGGCATATTTTTGAGAAATTACTGATTTGAAATGGAATAACTCCCGGGGATAAACTAATTCTTCTAAAGCCCGATAAGATTTAAGTAAAATTATTGCTGCTGGACATTCATAGATTTCTCGTGATTTTATTCCTACTAGCCTATTCTCTACCATATCAATTCTTCCTACGGCATTCTCTCCACCAATCTTGTTCAAATTTAAAATCAAATCCACCAGAGAAGTCTTTTCCCCATTAATACTTTGTGGGACCCCTTTTTCGAAATATATCTCTAGATAGGTGGGCTTATCTGGTGCCTTCTCTGGGTTAATTGTCCATTCATATACTCCTTGCTGGGGTGGTTCTTTCCAGGGGTCTTCTAATATCCCACATTCAATAGATCTACCCCACAAATTTTGATCTACACTGTAAGGATTATCTAAATCTACTGGAACAGGAATTTGATGTTGTTGAGCATACTCAATCTCTTCTTCTCGAGTAAGTCCCCATTCCCGGGCAGGGGCAATTACCTGTAAGCTTGGATTTAAAGCAGCAATAGATACTTCAAATCTTACCTGATCATTTCCTTTGCCAGTGCAACCATGAGCAATTGCCTCTGCTCCCTCTTTTTCCGCAAAGTCTACTAATAATTTGGCAATCAGTGGCCGGGAATAAGCAGTAGCCAGAGGATAGTGAGATTCATAAACTGCACCTGCCTGCAATCCGGGTATAATATAATGATAAGCAAATTCTTCTTTGGCATCTATAAGATAAGACTTGCTTGCCCCAATCTTAAGCGCCTTCTCTTTAATATATTCTAAATCACTATTTTGACCTACATCCACAGTTACCGCAATCACTTCCTCAGCATATTTCTCCTTTAACCACCTTATAGCTACCGAAGTATCCAATCCCCCTGAATAGGCTAAGATTATTTTTTTAAATTTTTTCATTTTTTTCCTCCTTAAAAAATTATTTCGTTTAATGTAAAAAAAAGGTGCCTGGCACTTTTTTTTACATCTGGGTAAAGATTTTGTCTAGAACTGCTATTAAATAATCTATTTCTCTTTTTTCAACAATTAGAGGAGGGAGAAAGCGTAGTACTTTCTTTGAGGTACAATTAATCAAGAAACCTTCCTCTAAACATTTTTTTACTATTTCCTCACCCTCTTCATATAACTCCATCCCGATCATTAATCCCAATCCTCTTATCTCTTTAATCCGATGGGGGAATTTCACCTTTAACTCTATTAATCTATTTTTAAAGTATTCTCCCTTTTCTGTACATTTTTCTACCAACTTTTCTTCTTGTAATATCCTTAAATTAGCCAGGGCAGCTGCACAAGCCAAAGGATTTCCTCCAAAAGTAGTGCCATGATCTCCTGGTTGAAAAGAAGCAGAAACTTCCTCTTTAGCTATTAACGCACCAATGGGTATACCCCCTCCTAACGATTTAGCTACAGTTAAAATATCTGGCTCTACCCCATAATGCTGATAGGCAAACATTTTCCCCGTTCTTCCTAAACCACACTGGATTTCGTCAAAGATGAGTAGTATCTTTTCTTTTTCACATAATTCTTTAATTCCCTCTATAAATCCCTTATCAGCAACATATACTCCCCCCTCCCCTTGAATGGGCTCTAAAATGATGGCTGCTACTTCCTGATCAAGAGCCACCTTCACTGAATGTAAATCATTGAAGATAGCTTCCTTAAACCGGGGTAATATTTCTAGATAATCCTTTTGATACTTAGATTGTCCAGTAGCAGCCAAGGTGGCAATAGTTCTTCCATGGAAAGAATTTTTCATATAGATTATCTTGTATCTATTTTCTCCTCGGTTTTTAAAATACTTAACGGCAATCTTAATTGCCCCTTCATTCACTTCTGCTCCGCTATTTGCAAAAAAGACCTTATCCCCGCAGGATAATTCTACTAAACTTCGGGCTAAAATTATTTGAGGCTCATTATAATAAAGATTGGAACAATGAATGAGTTTTTTAGCTTGCTTATTAATGGCTTGAACCAATTCAGGATGACTATAACCTAGATTATTTACTGCAATACCACCTACAAAATCATAATACTCCTTCCCCTCTCTATCCCACACCTTCATTCCTTTACCTTGCTTCAATATCATCTTTGGTCTGGTATAAGTTTGCATTAAATATTTCTTTTCCTGTTCTATTAATTCTTCAGTATTCATTATTTTAAACTCTCCTTTCTTTTCATAATCTTCTTCTTCCAATCTGGATCTTAAATAGTCAACGATTTGATTAATCCTATCAAGAGGTAATTTCTGTCCCGATTCCACTATCGGTGAAAATCTCCAGTAAAATAGAATGAGGATAGGTCCCATTTAAAAAGTGAACCTTGCTTACTCCTCCCAAGAGGGCTTGCACAGCTGAATCAACTTTGGGGATCATTCCTTTTTGTATAATTCCCTTCTTAATTAATTCTTTCGCCTGGGTGATATTCAAACTACTAATTAAAGTAGAGGGATCAGAAGAATTCTCAAATATACCATCTACATCAGTTAAATAGATTAACTTCTCAGCATCCACGGAGATGGCTACCTGAGCCGCAGCAGTATCAGCATTAACATTGTATCTAATCCCTTCTCTATTTACTCCCACTGTAGCAATTACTGGAATATAATCCTTTTCCAATAAAAGATTTAATATTTCAGGATTTACCTTCTCTATCTCGCCGACCAGACCTAATTCCGTTAAGGGATGCTTCCGCACGATTAAAAGCTGAGCATCTTCTCCACTAAGTCCAATACCTTTTACTCTATCCCCCGGCCCTTCTGATATAAATAAATTAATTTCCGCTACCAATCGCGTATTAATCTTCCCGATTAAGACCATCTCAGTGATCTCCATCGTTTCTTGATCAGTTATTCTCAAACCATTGACGAAGTGAGGTATCTTATTTCGTCTTTTCATCTCCGCTGATATCTCCGGGCCACCACCATGAACAATAATCGGCTTCATCCCCACATACTTCAAGAGAATGATGTCTTCAATAATCTTTTTCTCTAACTTTTCATCCTGCATCGCACTACCACCGTATTTTATTACTACGATTCGGTTCCAGAATTTTTTAATATAAGGAAGGGCTTCTAAAAGGATTTCCCCACGCTTATCTATCTCTTTATCTTTTATCATTGTTGTTTGCCACCTCTTTTCTTTTAATTGACTAATTGAATTAGTCGCTAGTGAATAGTATTTAGTTAAGATAAAAAACTAAAGCTAAAAGCGAAAAACTATCGCTTAAGATTTAAAAACCTCTTCTCTTATAAAAAATTTTTTAGCTAATTTTTTTGTGGGGTTTGATGAATTGAACCTCTACCTATTACTAATCAATCACTAATTATCATTCCGCCCCTCGCTGTACTAACTGTACTTAGTATTTATCTTCACATAATCATAAGTCAGATCACATCCCCAGGCGGTGGCCTTTTCCTTTCCCATTTTCAAGTCAATAGTAATTTTAATTTCCTGGGAAGAACTCAGGTAATCATGCAATTCTTGACGCGAAAATTTTAGAGGTTGTCCACCTTCCACAATCTTTTCCTTTAAATAAAGGTCTACCTTCTCTGGATTTATCTCTACTCCCGAATATCCCACTGCGGCCAGTATTCTACCCCAATTGGGATCTCCACCAAAGATGGCAGTCTTTACCAAAGGAGAATTAATTACTGCTTTAGCCACCCTTTTTGCTTCATTAAAAGACGGAGCATTTTTCACTTCTACTTCAATCATTTTAGAAGCTCCCTCACCATCTCTGACAATACATTTAGCTAAATATTCTCCTACATAATATAAAGCCTTTAAAAATTTAGAATAATTTACATCTCTTTCTATAATCCCCGGATTTCCAGCCAACCCATTTGCCATTACGATTACCATATCATTGGTACTGGTATCACCATCTACGCTGATCATATTAAAGGTCTTTTCTACTACCTGTTGTAAAGCCTCTTTGAGTAATTCTTGGCTGATAGAAATATCGCTGGTAATAAAAGCTAACATAGTAGCCATATTTGGATTTATCATTCCTGAGCCTTTAGCCATCCCTCCAATTTTTACTTCTTTTTCTCCTATCCAAAAAGTAAGGGCAATTTCTTTTTTGAGGGTATCAGTAGTAAGAATAGCCTCTGCTGCTTCGGTCCCCCCGGTGCTACTTAATCCTGAAATAGCCTCTTTCAAGCCATCTTTTATCTTTTTTAAGGGCAAGGGTTCTCCAATTTTACCTGTAGAAGCTATGGCAATATATCTATGATCGATGGCCAATCCCTTAGCCACATAGTTTATCGTCTCCCAGGCATCCTCTAACCCCTTCTTGCCAGTACAAGCGTTGGCTATTCCACTATTAATTAAGATTGCCTGAAGTTTTCCCTTCGATTTTGCTAAATTGTTTTCAGTTACTATCAGGGGGGCAGCTTTAAATTTATTGGTGGTATACATAGCAGCTGCTTCCGCTAACTTTTCAGAATATATGAGGGCTAAATCTTTTTTATTTACCCTAATTCCACATCTTATCCCGCTTGCTTTAATTCCCTTAGGGTAAGTTATACCACCAGTGACTATTTTAAAATCTTTATTATTTTCTATAATCTTCTGCATTCCAGGATACTCCTTTTCTCTTTTTTGATTAATCTTGGCAAAATAGGTTAAATCTGGATCTTATAAAAGCTGGTCAAAATTCCAGACCACATGTCTCTGGAAAATTATACATAATATTCATATTTTGAACTGCCTGTCCGGCCGCGCCTTTTACTAAATTATCAATAGCTGAAATAACTTTTATCTGCTTTATCCTCTTATCTACCCGGAAACCAATATCACAATAGTTTGTTTCGGAAATAAATTTAAGCTCAGGTAGGGCTGGTGGCTCAAAGATTCTGACAAATGGTGCTTGATGATAGAATTGATTATAAATTTTTAAAATCTCTCCTTCTTCTTGTACCTCTTTTAGAGTTAGATAGCAAGTTGAAAGAATTCCCCGATTAAGTGGAAGAAGATGAGGTGTAAAAGAAACCGTAATGGTTTTATCTTTTTCCAGATTTTTTTTACCAAAATAAATGAAAGATAACTCTTGCTCGATCTCTGGAATATGATTATGTCCAATAATTTTATAAGCTTTAAAATTTTCATTGCATTCAGAAAAATGAAGATCGAAAGATAAATTCCTTCCTGCTCCAGTAGTGCCAGACTTAGAGTCAATGATTATCCCTTCTTTCTTCACTAAATGATATTTCAATAAAGGAGCAATCCCTAAAATTACACTGGTAGGATAACAACCTGGATTAGCAATAAAAGAGCTATGCTTTATTTTCGAAGCATAAAGTTCTGGCAATCCATATACTACTTTCCTCAATAACTCCTTACTCTCTGGAGAGTGTTCCTTCTTATACCATTCCTGATACACTAAGAAATCTTTCAATCGATAATCCGCACTTAAATCAATTATTCTTAGTTCTTCTCTTTCCTGAAACAATTCAGGAATTACCTCCAGGGAAACTGTATGAGAAAGAGCAGTAAATATCAGGTCAGAATCCCGGGATAATAATCTTGGATCAAAATCGATTAACTTTCGATCTACTTTATTTAAAAATTCCGGGTATACTTCAGTAATAGTCTTGCCATGATAAGAAGAAGAGGTCAGGTGGATAAGTTCTACTCGGGGATGTCTTATTAATAATTTAATTAATTCTTTTCCGGCATAACCTGTTGCCCCAACTACACTAACTCTTATCTTTTTCAACTTACTTTCACCTCTCTATGTTTGAAATAAAAAAATCTCGTCCCCTTTAATCTTTTACTGATTAAATCAAGGACGAGATGATACTGTTGGCATTTTCCCGTGGTGCCACCCCGATTGAGTAAATAATCTTTCCCTGGAATGTAAATAAAAGTGCCTGGCACCTTTTTTACCAGAAATAAAAAATCTCGTCCCCCCCGATAATCTTTATTATCATCAAGGGACGAGATTTAATTCTCGTGGTGCCACCCAGGATTGGATAAATTACTTACCCCACTCATTAGAAGTGCTTTAAAGGTCACTAACCTATCTCTTTGTGAGGTTCTCTTTTCAATTATTTCCCTCCAGATACTTTCACCACTTAGTATCTTTCTCTGAAAATAAGCGGGATATAATTTACTTTTCCTCATTAATTTTTATTTTTTAATATTTTGCATTATATTAACTGATTACTTCTCATTTGTCAAATTTTTTATTAATTGTTCTTAAATATTTTCACAGAAATTCTTATTTTTTAAAATTCCAGTCTTCCAGTTAGGTTTTTATCCATCAATGCAATCGGGATCTTCTTTTAAATTAATAGAGAGGGTTGTATTTTAACCCAAGGATACATCCAGGATCATCATCAAGGTAAATCCAATCATCACTCCCATAGTCGCTAAATCAGAATACCCTTTCTGCTGTGATTCAGGGATTAATTCCTCAACTACGACAAATATCATCGCACCGGCAGCAAAAGAGAGGGCATAGGGAAGAATGGAACGGACAAATATAACTGCCGAAACACCAATAACACAAAAGATGGGTTCTACAATGCCAGAAAGTTGTCCATACCAGAAACTTTTCCGAGCAGACATACCTTCTCTTCTCAAAGGCAAGGAAATCGCCATCCCTTCTGGAAAATTTTGCAGTCCGATACCAATAGCTAAGGCAATAGCGGAAGAAAAAGAAGAAGCCGGCAAGCCAGCAGCTACCGCGCCAAAAGCTACTCCTACTGCTAGACCTTCTGGAATATTATGGAGGGTTACTGCCAGGATAAGCAGGGTGCTCCTCTGCCAGACAGTGGGAACTCCTTCCGCCTCCTTTAAAGATAATCCAGGGTGTAAATGAGGTAAGACAGCATCGATAACCCGAAGAAAAACTCCACCCAGCAGAAAACCGATGGCTACCGGGACCCAAACAGGCAAATTTTCCCCTTCACCCATGGCAAGGGCAGGAGCCAGCAAAGACCAGTAACTCGCTGCTATCATTATTCCCGCTGCAAATCCCAACATGGTATCGAGCAATTTTCTACTTATTTCTTTACTCAAAAAAACTGCCCCCGCTCCCAGTGCGGTCATCCCCCAGGTGAATATACCGCTAAGGAAGGCCTGGATGACTGGATGAAGATTATTTAATATATTTAATATCACGATATATTTTCACCTATTTATTATAATTTCACTTCGGTCCCTACATGGCAGAAAAAGAAATGCTTGCCAAATTCCTGGAATAAACGTATAGAAGTTTCCAATCCAGTGCAATGAGAAGTGCCAATTTTTTCTATATCCAATTTCTTTAAGGCTTTTATACTCTCACTTTTGGTTTTCTCGGATGCCGGACCAAGATGAGTTCCTCCTAAAAGGGCATAAATATGTTGTTGACCAGTTTTTTCCATAGCATAATTAATAATATTTATAATCCCTGAGTGGGAACAGCCCAATATAATAACCAAACCTCTTATAGTATTGACTATCAAGGTTTGATCATCTATAACTATATCCTGCTGGTATCCCTTTTCACCCTTTAAAACTAAATCTGGATCACCTTTCTCAAAAGAGGTTTTGCGGGGCACTTCTCCACTCAACATTAATCCTGGAACGATTTCCGTAAACTCAGAATTAAACACAAAATCTGCACCCTTGCCTTCCAATACTTCCCGCCGAAAAGGTATACCAATATTATTCTCTACTCCCTTACGAATATTATAACTATTTTTAAAAAGATCAGGATGAGCAAAGACTTTAACCTTCCCGGTATATTCAAGAACCTTCAGTAAACCACCGGTATGATCATGGTGGTGATGGCTTAGGATAATACCTTTAATCTTGGTCAAGTCCTTACGAAAATATTGAGCATTGTTAATAATAGCCATTCCCTGTCCAGTATCAAAAAGAAAATTTCCATACTCTGTTTCTAGGTATACTGACTATCCATGTTCGGCAATAGCACCAGTATTAAAGAATACACAATTTTCACATAGAACCGTTGCTCTCAATTTTTTTAATTTTATTTCTTCGGTTAATTTCATCCTCAATCTCCTTAATCTTAGCCTCCTAATTATCTAACTTGATGGTTACCTTTTCTAACAGGCAGCGACCACTCCATCTGCCCGCGGTTCGGTTGCCCCCACCAGCACGCCTCGGGAATCTCTCCAGATAATTTGACCTTTGCCAAAACTATCAGAACTTAATTCCACCTGAATAAGATGCCCTTTGCGAGTTAATGATTCTGCTATAAAATGGGGAAAAAATTTTTCCACCTTTACTTTTTTCTCTCCTATCCATTGCCAGCGAGGAGCATCTAGAGCAGCCTGAGGATTAAAATGAAAATCAAGCATATTCATAATTATCTGAAGTTGCCCCTGAGGTTGCATATATCCTCCCATAACTCCGAAAGCCGCTATTATCTCTTTTCCGCTGGTTAAAAACCCTGGGATTATAGTATGATATGTCTTCTTACCTGGTTTCAGACAATTTATTTCCTGAGGATTCAAAGAGAAAGTACTTCCTCTATTCTGTAAAGCAATGCCAGTATCTGGTATTACTATACCCGATCCAAAACCACCATAATTACTCTGAATATAGGAGACCATATTACCTTTATTGTCCGCAGTAGCCAGATAAACCGTTCCGTTTGCAGCAGGTTTTTCGGAACAAGGATTTAAAGCTAGTCTACCAATCAACTTTCTTTGTTCTTTCGCATAACTAGGAGTAAGCAGTCTTTCTATTTTTATTTTCATCTCTTTCGGATCAGTAATAAATTTCTTCCCTTCCGAGAAAGCCAGTTTCATTGCTTCAATCTGAAGATGGTAGGTTTCTGGATCGTCCTGGCTAAAAAACTTAAAACCATTTAAAATATTTAAAGCCATCAAGGTAATTAAACCCTGCCCATTGGGAGGAATTTCCCAGATGTCATAACCACGATAACTGATCTTGATCGGTTCTACCCATTCGGGTGAATAATTTTCTAAGTCCTCTCTCCTTAAATATCCACCGCTTTGTCTGGCGAAAGTATCTATCTTTTCTGCTAATATACCACGATAAAATGATTCTGCCCAGGAGTCAGCAATCAACTGTAGGGTCTCCGCCTGTTGGGGCAACCTCCATATCTCTCCAGGCTCAGGAGCCTCTCCCCGGGGAGCAAAGGTTTTAAACCAATACTGTAAGGATTCATCTCTGTTTGTGGAATATTTTTGTAAGGCTATTTTCCATTGAGTGCTCACGATCGAAGAAACTGGAAATCCCTGTTCTGCATAATATATGGCCGGTTTTAATATCTCCCGAAAAGGAAGACATCCAAAGGTATGAGTAAGAGTAGCCCAAGCTGCCGGGATTCCAGGAACAGTGACAGAAAGCCAACCTAATTCAGGCATTTTTTCGTAACCAAGGTTTTTAACTACTTGCCAGGAAATACTCTTAGGGGCTGGCCCACTAGCGTTTAATCCATAAAGTTTTCCTTGATGCCAGATTAAAGCAAAGGCATCTCCACCTATACCATTAGAAGTAGGCTCTACTACCGTAAGGCAGGCTGCAGTGGCCACGGCAGCATCTATAGCATTTCCACCTTTTTTTAAAATATCCAAACCTGCTTGAGCTGCAAGATATTGAGAGGTCACTACCATGCCATTTCCCGCATATACTAATCTTCTTCGAGAAGGATAAGGAAAGAATAAAGGATCAAAATCCATTTGACTTTACCTCTTAAAAATTTTTGGGTAAGGGTTCCTTCTTCTAACCCCTTTTTTAAAAAGAATAGAGATGTTGATTTAATCTACCGGGATTAAAAGAATCCTAGATTTCAAGTTCAGCAATAACCCTAATATCTATAAACCAGGAAATTGGCAAGGCTTCCCATAAATTACAAGGAGGACTTTCAGGAATATTAGCACATATTCGGCAATCTCTTGCAATTTATTCTTTCTTTAGGAATCCTCCCCTTTCTTGCCTATTTCTAAAGTCTCTTTAGTATATCGTTTCGCCAGACTTAGAATTGCCTTCGCGCAGATAAGCATGGTCTTTAATTCCACTTGCTTATCATAGTCCCTAGTTCCTTATAATAATCCAAGCCTCTGATGGCTTTTTTGATATCCTGAATAATACCAGAAAATCCCTGGTAATAAATCTTATCATCAGCTACGGTAGGATCAGAAGCTCTCTGCTCTATAAATCCAGTAAAGATACCTGTCTCATAACAATCTTTCCACTCGGATGACCTTTCTGGGAAGATTCGAGTACATGTTGACCTATTCCCCCAAGAGGGGATAATTTTTTAATAAATCTCCTTAACTCCGGAGCTACCTATAAGAGATATCCTCTCCCGTTTATAAATTATCTCCAGGTCTTCTAAACTATGATAGCTTAATTCCGAAAAGGTAGGATAGCTGGCCATTTTTCTTCTCTTTCTCCTCATATCCACTCTCCCTTGCCCACATTATTTCTTTATTCTCTATTAAGTGTGGAAAAGCAAATTTACGAAGTACAGGATAGAAAAAAGTATCCTTGAATATTAAAACTTATTTTCGCCCCTCTGCTGTTTAAACTTATTCCCGAATTTTCCTTTGAAAATATTGCAGGATACCCTGGGCAATCTTTTCCGGATTAAAACCAAAATAATCAGCCACTTGCTGACCAGGGGCACTCTTCCCGAACGATTGTATAAATAACGGTAAACAAGAACGGGATAAAAGCGGGTACCATCCTTCCCCCGTACTGGTTTCAATAACCACTTGCAGCACTCCTTCGGGGCCTAATACCTTGTCCAGATATTCTTTCCCCTGATTCAAAAATTCTTCTCGATCCGGAATAGAGATGACCCGACTGATAATACCCTTAACCTTTAAGATCAGACTCACCTTTACTGCCATTGCCACTTCACTGCCACTAGCGAGCAGCACCACCTGAGGTATTTCTTTCTCCTGGTGGGAGATGATATAACCTCCTCGGGAGAAGTCCTTTACCCCTTGATGTTTTTCTAAATGAGGTAAGTCATGACGGGATAAGATTAAGGCGACCGGTCGGTGGATATCTTTCAAAATCTCCTTCCAGGCTAACTTTACCTCTTCTTCATCAGCTGGCCTGATGACTCTTAAATCGGGGATCATCCTTAATGATTCAAGTTGTTCTACAGGTTGGTGGGTAGGACCATCTTCTCCCACAAAGATAGAATCGTGAGTAAAAATATAGATAACTGGAAGCCTCATCAGGGCGGCCATTCTTATAGCGGGTCGCATATAATCAGAAAAAACCAAAAAGGTAGAACAATAGGGCCGGAATCCCCCATGCAAGGCGATACCATTAACTATAGCCCCCATAGCGTGCTCTCTTACCCCGAAAAGGATATTCCTACCTCTAAAATCATCCTTTTGCACATCTTTGTATTTAATCAAATAGGTCTTGGTAGAAGGATCTAAATCGGCTGAACCACCAATAATATAAGTCAATTGATCAGCGATTTTATTTAATACCACAGAGGAAGATACCCTGGTGGCGGCTGGAGATTTTATCTCGAAACTATCCAGAGCTAAATCTGAAGGAACAGTCAGATGCAAAGCTTTTTCTAATTCTTCTTTAAGTTCAGGATATTTTTTTGCCCATTGATTAAACTTATCCATCCATTCTTCTCTCTTCTGAATAAGTTCTTTCTTCCTCCTTTCGAAAAATTTTTTAACCTCTGGGCAGATATAAAATTTTTCCTCTACCGGTAAACTTAAATTTTTCTTTAAACCTTTTACCTCCTCTTCACCCAGAGGTGCTCCATGGCTGATATGCGAATCCTGTTTACTGGGAGCGCAATAACCAATGTGAGTTTTAACAATTATTAAGGTAGGTTTATCAGTAGTTTCTCTAGCTTTAATAAGGGCAGCCTTAATCTCTTCAACACTGTGTCCATTAATAGAGTCAATCACCTGCCAATGATAAGCTCGAAATCTATCCGCCACTGATTCAGTAAAGGTAGCTTTAGTCTCTCCAGAAAGACAGATTCCATTATCGTCATAAAGGGCAATTAATTTCCCCAAAGCAAAATGCCCAGCCAGAGAAGCAGCCTCGGATACAATCCCTTCCATCATGCAACCATCGCTTAAAAGGGTATAAGTATAGTGATCAATAATTTTATAATCCTCAGTATTGTATCGAGCAGCCAACATTCTTTCTGCCAAAGCCATCCCCACTGCATTAGCAAAGCCCTGCCCTAAGGGCCCAGTAGTAGCTTCTACCCCAGGAGTATTCTGATATTCAGGATGACCAGGAGTTTTTGAGTCAAGTTGACGGAACTTCTTTAAATCTTCCAAGGAAAGATTAAATCCGGAAAGATGAAGTAAGGCATAAAGCCAGGCTGAACCATGACCAGCAGAAAGGACAAAACGATCTCTATCTAACCACTCAGGTTGTAAAGGATCAAATTTTAAAACTTCACCAAATAATACTGCTCCTATTTCTGCACAACCGAGTGGTAATCCCGGATGACCGGAATTAGCCTGTTCTATCATATCTACCGCTAATCCTCTTACTATATTAGCAATCTTGTAAAACAATTTATCCTATCCCCTTTCAATTTCCTTTTTTATTGTCATTATTTTACCTATATTCTTTTTTATTTACAAACATTTTTTGCAATAAAAAAGCTCTCTTCTTAAGATGGGGTAAATTTCAAAAAATTTTAAAAGAGAGCCGGGAACTAGTATTAATAATAGATGATATATAATAATAGGCCTTGATCAACGGTGATAATAGCCTTTTCCTGTTCAATAATATTACTGATACCTCTACTCTTATATCGAAAAAGTAGATCAGAATTAAGGGAATATCTACAGCCGGAAATGCTCACTCCCTTGACTACCTCATCTAAAGGAATCAAAGAAATTATCGCTCCTTTTTTACGGAGAAAAACTTTTTTTCGATCCACTAAACCCATCTCTAACCCTGGCTCCTTAAAAAGGGCTTTAATGCCGTTTTTATAAGCATATTCCAAAAGAAAAATATTGGTCAGTTGTTGATCTAATCTTCCACCTTCAAATCCGATAATAATAATTTCTTTCCACCCTTTTTCTTTACAATATTTCAAGGCGAGTTCGCCATCCGTTTCATCTTTTTCCTGGGGGTATCTTATAATTTCACTTCCTTTTTTTTGAAAAAATTGGAATTGTTCTTCCGTTAAAGAGTCAAAATCGCCAATAATCACATCAGGATAATGCCCTAATTCTTCTAGTAATGCAGCTCCACCATCAGCAGCAATATACCGAACATTCTTTCCCTCGATAATCCTACTATATTCCTCTTTACTCTTTTTTAGGCTACCATTTAAGACCAGTACCGCCCTGACTTTTAACATAAATAACCTTTCTTCTTCATTCTCTTTTCCCTTCAGCAATAATTAAATGATTGAGTAAGGGTACAATAATAATATAGCTTAAAAGTAGTGCTGGTATTAGGTAAGTAATATTATAGATGGCTGAATATATCCAAGGGTTTTGCCCTTCGGGTGCATATTGGGCAAAAAAGATGGCTCCGGAAAGAAAATGGCTAAAAAATCTAGCTAATCCTCCCAGGAAGACTGCCAATAATAGCCAGCCATAAGTAGGCATCTTCTTCTTTAGGTCGATCTTAGAAGAAAATATGCCGGCCAGCCCAACTAGTGCATAAGGTAAAGGATAATCTAAAACTAATTGGACAGGATGGACAATATATGCCCCCAGTACTAATTGTAACAATCCATATAGTGCTCCTGCCATTAAGCCTGGACCTACCCCCCACCGCAAGGCAATAATCAAAATAGGCAACATTTCAAGGCTCACTGAACCACCTTGAGCCATTTTCCATAAAGGAAGAAAATTAAAAATCGCCGATAAAGCAACTGCCATACCAATCTCGGTCATTATTCTTATCTGGTTTCTTTTCATTCTTTTTCCCCTCTTTAAGATTTAATTTTATAAGCAATAAAAAAACCATAGACCTGATCTTGCCTGATCAAAATCTATGGTTCTAAATAAATACATCAATAGTAATTCCCTCCGCTGGCATTACCCAGATCAGGTTCCAAGGGTCTGTTTATTAAAAACACTCTCAGCTTTAATAAGCTCCCCTACTACTTTTATTTTATTTTTAAAATTAAAAAACTTAATCTTTATTCTTTCGATGAATGGATTATTTTTTTAAGTCCAATATGCTAATCCTGGCAAAATTATATCAATTCATTATCATTTAATTAATCTATTTTCGATATTCATTTCTTGGCTTGGGTGGACGAGCTTCGTCTATTTTTAAAGGACGACCAACGAATTCAGTGTTATTTAGAGCATTCTTGGCTTTTTCTGCTTCTTCAGCGGAAGACATTTCTACAAATCCAAAACCTTTGCCTTCAATAATGTTGACACTCTTAACTTCACCATAGCTTGAGAATAACTCTTTCAATTCGTCATTGGTTACTGAATACTTAAGGTTACCAACATATAGCTTGTTGCCCTGCATACTCACTACCTCCTTTTCGTTATTATTTCTCTTTAGTCTAATAACGTTTCTTCAGGAGGTAGAACAATATCTATTTCCCACTCCCTTAACGATAACATTATTAAAAACCAAGAGACCCTTATTAACAATCTGTTTTAGAGGAATTTATTGATTGTTTATAGCATCTCTCATTTTTACTTAGATTATTCTATATATAGTTTACTCCGTTTCTACCTTTTGTCAACTTTTTCGTCATTTTTTATTATGAGAATATTTACTAAAAACAGCTTATCTCAATCTTTTTGCAGACTTATTTATATCGCTTGTCTTATTCTTTCGTTTTTTCTAAAATCTTGATTACTTCTGGTAAAAAAATACATACATCTTCCCGAACTAATACTTCTGCTTGGTCATCCAGATGGGTGGGCATAAAATTAACTATAATCAATTTTCCCCCGTTATCCAGACAATACTCCGGCAATAAATTAACCGGGCTAACCTGCAAGGAAGAACCGATTACCATCATTAAATCTGATCTCCTGGATTCAAAAATAGCCTGTTCCAGATTAACCAGCATTTCTCCAAAAAGTACTACCTTTGGTTTAAATACTCCGCCACATTCACAATAGGGAATTTTTTCTTTATTATCAAGTTTATTGATTAATAATTCTGCAGAGATTATCTTTTTACATCTCTGACAAATAGCTTCTCTTAAACTACCGTGTACTTCAACCACTCTCTTTGATCCTGCCCTTTGATGAAGATTATCAATATTTTGAGTAATTAAACATTTTAAATAATCCATTTCTTCCAGTCTGGAAATAGCCTTATGGGCAGGGTTGGGAGAGGCTTGCCACAGCATCTCTATTCGAGGTCGATAGAAATAATAAAATTGCCGAGGATCTTTCATAAAGGCCTGGATAGATGCAACTTTAATAGGGTTTACCTTCTCCCAGATACCTTTACCTGGAGTTCTAAAATCTGGGATTCCTGAGCCAGTACTCACTCCTGCGCCAGTTAAAATAGTCAGATAATTAGATTCTCTAATTAAAGCTACTATCTGAGATACTTTTTTCTGGTCAACCACTTTTTTCATGAAGGATCCTTTTATGTTTAATAATATATATTTAATGGTACTAATTTCGAGCCATCTTTACACTTTAAACTAAATTAACTTAAAAAATTGGTTCTGCATGTTGTCTTTCCTCTAAAATAAGCAACTAAAAAATAAACTATTGGAAGAAGAACATCATACCTGACCAAAAATAACATGTTATTAACTTTAATTATATTGTATATTATACTCTAACATTCTCATAAAAACAAAAATATTAACAGTACCGAGAAACTATTAAAATTATCCAGAATCCTTATTATGAATGGTTAAGCTTAAATACAGTGTGTGCTATATTTTCTGTAAAAGTAGAATAAGTTAATTAAGATAAACTTGAAATGGGCCATCAAGAACCTCCATAATAAATAGATGATACTCTAAAAAAATTAAGGAGGATAATTCAAGATGACCCAACTA
>Ga0067045_1029730_pt1 | contig 18724 bp, 16 predicted proteins | sample TerdegcTABiofilm_FD_59184 | JGI IMG/M metagenome (GOLD analysis project Ga0067045, IMG submission 59184) | Combined Assembly of (Gp0054472, Gp0054536) Wastewater bioreactor microbial communities from Singapore -Terephthalate degrading... | reverse complement strand
TCCAGACGAGCTGGCTGGCGCGGTACCTGGAGCAGGCCCTGGCGGACGACCGCCTGGGCGTGCCCGCCGCGAGCCGAGCCCAGACCGTGGTGGTCGACTACTCGCATCCTAACCTGGCCAAGGAGATGCACGTCGGGCACCTGCGGAGCACGATCATCGGCGACGCCCTGGTGCGGATCCTGGAGTTCCTCGGGCACCGGGTCATCCGCCACAACCACGTCGGCGACTGGGGCACGCAGTTCGGCATGCTGCTGGCCCACATGGACAGCCTGGAACAGCAGCAGGCAGCCGACCTGAGCACCCATCTGGCAGACCTGGAGCAGTTCTACCGGGAGGCCAAGAGACGCTTCGACGAGGAACCGGGATTCGCCGACCTGGCCCGCCAGTACGTGGTGCGCCTGCAGAGCGGCGACCCCTACTGCCGGCGGGTGTGGCAGCGCTTCATCGAGGAATCCTTGCGCCACTGCGAGGCGGTCTACGCCCGCCTGGGGGTCACCCTGCAGCGCAGCGATGTGCGGCCGGAGAGCGCGTACAACGACGATCTGCCGGCCGTCATCGCGGAGCTGGAGGCCAAGGGACTGCTGCGCACCTCCGAGGGGGCGCGGTGCGTCTTCCTGGAGGAGTTTCGCGCCAAGGACGGCCAGATCGTGCCGATCATCGTCCAGAAATCGGACGGCGGCTACCTGTACGCCACCACGGACCTGGCCGCCGTGCGCTACCGGGCCCGCCAACTGCACGCGGATCGCATCCTCTACATCGTCGACGCGCGCCAGTCGCTCCATCTGCGGCAGGTGTTCGCGGTGGCCCGTGCCGCCCAGTTCGCCCCCGACACGTGCTCGCTGGAGCATCACCCCTTCGGCACCATGCTCGGCGAGGATGGCAGGCCGTTCCGCACGCGTGCGGGCGGCACGGTCAAGCTGATGGATCTTCTCGACGAAGCGGAAGCGCGGGCGCTGCGCCTGGTGCAGAGCAAGAACCCGGAGCTTCCTGTCGCGGTGCAGGAGCAGATCGCGCGGGCGGTCGGCATCGGCAGCGTCAAGTATGCCGACTTGTCCATGAACCGCACCACCGACTACGTGTTCAGTTGGGACCGGATGCTGTCCTTCGAGGGCAACACGGCGCCGTACCTGTTGTACTCGTACGTGCGCATCCGCAGCATCTTTCGGCGCGGAGAGCTGGACGAAGCCGCAGCCGTGGGCCGCATCCTGCTGGAGGACGAGGCCGAGCGCGCGCTGGGCCTTAAGCTGGCGCAGCTCGCCGATACGGTCGACACCGTGGCACGGGACTGCCTGCCCAACCTGCTGTGCAGCTACCTGTACGAGTTGGCCGAGTCGTTCATGCGCTTCTACGAGGCGTGTCCGGTGCTCAAAGCGGACGAGCCCACTCGGGGCAGCAGGCTGCGCCTGTGCCTGCTCACGGCGCGCACCATCCAGCTCGGGCTGCGCTTGTTGGGCATCCAGACAGTGGAGCGCATGTAGCCGCACCAGGTCGTCACCTGTTCGCGGGGACGTTCCCGCGGCGACACCGCGTCATCCGCCGCAGTTGCAGCCAGAGCAGGCGCTATGCTGGATGTGCCGATATTCATCACGGGGTTCATGGCGGCCGGGAAGAGCAAGATCGGCAGACTGCTCGCCGGGCGATTGGGGCGCGTCTTCCTCGACACCGACGAGATGGTGGAGGCACGCGCGGGGCGATCCGTGGCTCGGATCTTCGCCGAAGACGGCGAGGAGTACTTCCGCGCCCTCGAACGCGAATGCGTGGCGGCGGCCGTCCGTCCGGACGCGGTCGTGGCCCTGGGCGGCGGCGCCATCCTCCATCCTGCCACCCTGGAGTTGGTCCTGCAGACCGGGATCTTGGCCTGGCTGGAGGTGGACGTCGACACCATCCTGCAGCGCGTCGGCCGGCGCCACGACCGCCCCCTGCTGGCCGGTCTGAGTCCGGACCGGAAGCGCGCCCGCGTCGAATCGCTGTTGGCGTCGCGTCTACCCTTGTACCAGCGGGCGCACGTGCGCGTGCGGTCGCACGCGCACAGCAAGCCCGAGGACACTGCGGAGGAACTTCGGCAAGCCCTGGAGGAGTGGTGTGCACAGCATCCCGATCGAGCTGGGTGAACGCGGGTACCAAGTCCACGTCGGCCACGAGGTCCTCGACGAGCTCGGTCCGCGCTGCGCGGCGCTCGGCCTGGGTCCGCGGGTGGCTGTCGTCGTCGATCAGGCGATCGCGCCCCACTACCTGGACCCGGTCTGGCGGAGTCTGGAGCGAGCCGGGTTCCGTCCCCACCGGATCGCGTTCAGCGGCGGGGATGCCGCCAAGAACCTGGCCAGCGCCGACGCCCTGTACGGAGAACTCATCCGCGCCGAGTTCGATCGCCACTGCTGGTTGGCGGCATTGGGCGGCGGGGTAGTCGGCGACCTCACCGGCTTCGTCGCTGCCACCTTCCTGCGGGGCGTCGACTACGTCCAGGTGCCGACCACGCTGCTGGCCCAAGTGGATGCCAGCGTCGGCGGCAAGACCGCCGTCAACCATGCGCTCGGCAAGAACATGATCGGTGCTTTCCACCAGCCGCGCCTCGTGCTGATCGACACGCGGGTGCTCAGCACGCTGCCGCGCCGCGAGCTGGCCAGCGGCATGGCCGAGATCATCAAGCATGCGGTCAGCCGGGACGCCGAGCTGTTCGCGCAGCTCGAACGGGATCTGGAGGCCATCCTGGCGCTGGAGGTCGAGCCTGAGACGCTGGACTGGCTGATCGCCCGCAACGTGGCGATCAAGGCAGCCGTGGTCACCGCCGACGAGCGCGAGGCGGGTCTGCGCGCAGTCCTCAACTACGGCCACACTGTCGGGCACGCCATCGAGACCGCCAGCGGCTACAGCCGCTACCGCCACGGTGAGGCGGTGGCGCTGGGGATGGCAGCGGCTGGCAGCATCGCGGTCCAGCGTCGGCTGTGGAGCCCCGCGGAGCAGGACCGGCAGGACAGCCTCCTGCGCCGTCTGGGTCTGCCGGCCGACTTCCGCGACATGGATGTGGAGCCCATCGTGGCGCGAACTCGCGCCGACAAGAAGCGCACCGGGGGACAGTTGCGTTTCGTCCTGCCGCGGCACGTGGGCGCCGTCGAGATCGTCGGCGACATCGGCGAAGACGAGGTCCGCAACGCCATCCGCCATGTCCAGCGCCTCTGCTGAGACGGCGGCCAGCGGGCTCGCCAGCCACCGCCCGGAGAGGCGGCAGCCGATTGATGCGCCAGGTACCAGCCATGTCTGAGGCCGGCATGCCCAAGGTGCACGTGGTCACGCTCGGGTGCCCGAAGAACACTGTGGACTCCGAGCGCATGATCGGTCTGTTGGCGGCCAACGCGTACGCGATCACCGCCGATCCCGCCGCAGCCGACGTGGTCATCGTCAATACCTGCGGCTTCATCCAGCCGGCCAAGGAGGAGTCGATCGAGGCAGTTCTGGCAGCCCACCGGCTGCGACGCACGGGCCGCTGCCGGGCGGTGATCGTCACCGGGTGTCTGGCAACGCGGTACCAGCAGGAACTCGCCCAGGAGCTGGTCGAAGCCGACCAGATTCTCACCATCGCCCAGGAAGCAGCGATCGTCGAGCACGTGGACCGCGCGCTGCGGTTGCCGCCGCGGCCGCGTTGCGTGGCTGGCGCTCCGGCCAGGCTCACGCCTGCCCATTGGGCCTACTTGCGCATCGCGGATGGGTGCGATCGGACCTGTGCGTTCTGCGCCATCCCAGCCATCCGCGGCTGCCAGCGCAGCGAGCCGATCGAGAAACTGGTCGAACGCGCCGAGGAGCTGGCCGCAGGCGGCGTGCGCGAGCTGGTGCTGATCTCCCAGGACTCGATGCGGTACGGCGCCGATCTGTACGGCAGGCCCCGACTGCTCGCCCTGCTGGAGCGACTGGCCGCCGTGCAGGGCATCGAGTGGCTGCGGCTGATGTACTCCTACCCGGATTCGTGGCGCGAAGAGCTGCTCGAGTTCTTCGCCTCGTGTCCAAAGATGTGCGCGTACGTCGACCTGCCGCTCCAGCACATCGCCGACCCGGTGCTCAAGCGCATGCGGCGCGCCACGAGCCGGCGCCAGATCGAGACCTTGTTGGAGCGACTCCGCCGGCATCTGCCGCACGCAGGGCTGCGCTCGACCTTCATCGTCGGCTTCCCGGGCGAGACAGAGGCTCAGTTCCAGGAGCTGCTCGACTTCGTCGTCGCGCAGCGCTTCGACCACGTCACCGGCTTCATCTTCTCGCCCGAAGAGGGCACGGCGGCGTACGCGCTGGACAACCCGGTGCCAGCGGCCGCGAAAGAGGAGCGGTATGCGCGTCTCACCCAGGCGCAGGAGCGGATCTCCGCCGAGATCAACGCCGCTCTGGAGGGGACCCGGCATCGCGTCCTGATCGACGAGTACGATCCCGTCGCGGGGCTGTACTTCGCGCGCTTGGAGCGCGATGCCCCGGAGATCGACGGCGTGGTGATCATCGATGGGGGCACGGCGACGGTAGGGACGTTCGCCGAGGTGGAGATCACCGCCGGACTTGCCTACGAACGCCACGCACGACTCGTCGGCAGCACGGGAAAGGAGAAGGCAGGCTGAACACGGAAAGAACCGCGCGGCGACCCGCGCACCTCGAGGTCGACGCCGGAACCCAAGAGCTGGTGGTCACCTGGCAGGATGGCGGCACCGACAGGTTCCCGCTGGCCTTCCTGCGTCGACACTGCCCCTGTGCGGCCTGCAAGGAAGCGCGGGAAAAGGCTGCCTCGAATCGCGGCCTGCACCTGCTGCAGGGAGAGGCCCTGACCGCCACGGCAGTGGTCCGCGCCATCGAACGCGTGGGGCGCTACGGCATCCGCATCGTCTGGGCTGACGGCCACGACGACGGCATCTATTCGTTCGCCACGCTCCGCACCCTCGCCGCAGCCCGGGGCTCAGGTCAGTGACGCCGTCTCCCGGGGGGACCGGGAGAGCCATTGCTCGGCGATCAGCAGCAGCAGCGCCAGCAGGAGTAGCTCGCGCCAGAGCTCGCGGCCGTGGCGCAGGGCCAGCACTTGGGCGCCCGTGTCTGCGTCTGGTAGCAGCACGTGCAGGCGGTCCGCGCCGAAGAGCTGTTTCAGGTAGGCGTCCGAGACCGGCTCGAGAACGGACTCCGCCGGATCCACGTTGACCACGAAGCGATCGAACTCGGTGCCCTGGTTGAACAGCCGCCACAGACCCGCCTCGTCGACACGCCCCACTTTCCACCAGTAGCGCTGCTCGCGCAGTTCGGCGGCCAGACGCACGCGCCGTCCGGATGGGGTCTCGGCCTCCACCACGTCGCTGGCTGCCGGCGCATCGCCGCGAGCGCGCCATACGTCGTCGCCCACGGTGTACCGCTCGTGCCGCTGCACGGGCAGGGCCAGCTCCCGCACCAGCCGATGCCACAGCGCCACGAACAAGCCCCGCAGGGGCAGCGCGCTCCATTCCAGATCGACAGGCGTCGTCCACAGGAACACGCGGCCGCGCTCCGCCCGACCGGATACCAGTGCCATCCCCCCGTCGTCGAAGTAGGCCAGAGGCTCCAGGCCCTGGCCGGCCAGCAGACCGAAGGACGCGCTGAAACGGATGTCTTCACCCCCTCGCTCCGGCAGCATGGAGGCGAAGAGTGCCTGACTCGAGCGCTGCGGGTCGAGACGCCGGAAGCCGGCCGTGCGCTGCCCGACGGGGGATCTGAGCGACGCGGGGATCAGTCCGGGCAGCAGCTCGCGGTTGTAGTAGTTCAGATCGGCACCGCCGCCCGGGATCACCAGCAGCGCGCCGCCTCTGGAGACGTACTCCCGGATCGCCGCCGTCCGGCTGCGGTCGAGCCAGTCCACGTTGCTCAGCACCACGACTTCGGCGGTGTCCAGTTCGCCCGCGCTCAGCTCGCCCAGCAGCATGGATCGCACCCGCAGGGCCGGGTCGGCTTCGGCCGCTGCGCCGAGCGCCCGCCGCAGGTAGTAGGTCGCGGCCGGCGTCTCGCCCAGCGCGAGGACGCGGATGCGTTCGGGCACGTCGACCAGGAAATAGCGGCGATTGTCCGGCCACAGCGCATCGTCCTCCAGCTCGACGAAGCCGACCAGCGATCCAGTCCGCCAGGGAGTGGCCGTCAGGCTGACCGTCTGCTGCCCATGCGGCGGCACCGCGACCGCCGTGTGGGCTACTCGTTCGCCATCCAGGAAGAGGTCGACCTCGACCCCGTCCCGGCCTACCGACGAACCGTTGCGGATCGTGACGTCGACGGTCAGGCTGCGGCCGACCGCAGGCATCCATGTCGCCACGTTCGCCTCGCTCACGCTCAGGTTGGGGGCTGGCTGGCCCTCGACGGGAAGGACGTACACGCGCGCCGCGGCCACCGGCAGGGACTGCGCGGCCGGGTCGGGCCAACCGGGGCGCGCCAGGTCGGACACGATGAACAGCTCGCGGTCGATCGCGGGCGCTGCCTGCAGCACTGCGTTGGCAGCCTCCAGCGCCCGGGCCACGTTCGTGCCTTGCTGGCTGGGCTCCCATGCGGAGATGGCTTGGCGCAGCTCCTCGGCATTCCCGCCGGCCAAGGGCGGCCCGGCCACCTCCGCGTACGGCACGATGGTCAGTCGGTCGCGTGCACCCAACAGCTCGACGAGCTCCATGGCGTGCCGCTTGATCTGCCCGAATACCGGCCCTCCGCCGCGCCGCTGGCCGGTGCTGAACGAGCGATCCACCAGGACCGCCGCAGTGACCGGCGCCGACCGCCCACCCCACCAGCCCGCGCCTTCGCGCCAGGCGGGCCGAGCGAACGCCAACACCAGGCACGCGATGGCGAGGGTGCGCAGCAGCAGGACGAGCCACTGGCGGAGCCGCACGCGCCGCATGTGGCTGTGGTGCAGCCGGCGCAGGAAGAGGAGATTGCTGAAGGGGACCGGGCGCGATGTGCCCCGGTGCAGTAGGTGGATGACCAGCGGTGCCAGACTGGCAACGAGGCCGACCAGCACGAGCGGGTTCAGGAATTGCACGAACCGTGGGCCCTGTCAGAGGACCGGGGAAAGAGGCAGCCGCCCGCGGAGCTTCGTGGGCCTGCAGACAGCCCAGCTCAGCTGGCGGCCGGATTCTTCTCCTCTTCGGCCCGAATGATGGCGATGATCTGCTCGGGCGAATCGGCGGCGATGAGCTTCTTCTTGAACTCGTCGTTCTTCAGCAGCCGCGAGATCCGGGCCAGAGCCTTGATGTGCGGCCCGGAGACATTGGCAGGCGAAACCAACAGGAAGAACACGTAGGCCGGTTCTCCGTCCAGCGACTCGAAATCGACGCCGCGACGCTGCGTCCCGAGCGCCGCCGCCAGACGGACGACCGCATCCGACTTGCCGTGCGGGATGGCGATGCCGTCGCCGATGCCCGTGCTCATGATCTTCTCGCGTTCCAGCACCGCCTGCAGCACCTTGTCACGGTCGGTGATGACCTGGCCCACCTCCAGCGAGTCGACCAACTCCTGGATGATCTCCTCCTTCGTGTCCCCTTGCAGATCGACCTTGACCGAACTGGGCGAGAGTATCTCGGTGAGTGTCATGGGTCCTTCTCCGTTGGAGGGCCTTGGCCTTCGGTGCCGACTCCCAGACGCAGACAGCCTCCTGCCTATCGCTGGTCGGTCGTCTCCCGCCCCTGCGCTGCGGCTGCCACAGCGCCGTCGCAGAGGTCGCACAGGCGTGACAAGATAACGGCTTTCTTCGCTGCAAGTCAACACGCCCGCCGGACCGGTCGACGCCGGCGCGCTGCGGAGCGGCTCCGCCGACGCCGTTCTTGACCATGCTCTCCGACCGGACTAGATTGGCCCGGCTATCGCGGCCGCAGCCACCTCTGCAGACCCGCACCTTCCGGCCCCATCGTCCTCGCCGGTCGCGGTGGCCGCCGCCCGCGTGCCTCCCGACCGGCTGGCACGCACTGACTGCTCTGAGGTCGGCCAGGTGCCGGCCGGGTCACGACCACGGAGTCAGGACCACGCCACCCGCGCGCACCGTCTTGTTCGTGGCGTACCACTACCCGCCCGTGCTCTCGGGTGGCGTGGAGCGGACCGTCAAGTTCCAGCGGTATCTGCCCGAGTACGGCTACGGGGTACACGTGGTCACGACCAGCGCCTTTGGTCGACCCAGCCGGCCTCCAGGCGGCTCCTGCGAGGAGGAGGTCGGTGTCGTCCGTGCCTGGGAGCCCATCCAGCTCTACCGGCGCATCGCCCACCGGCATCCGCCGCAGGCGCCGCCGCCGTCTTTCGTGCGCACGCGCCCGGGCGCGCTGGCTCCCGCCAGACGGATGCTGAGCCGGCATGTACTCATCCCCGACGGCCAGATCACGTGGATTCCGCACGCACTGGTGCTCGCCCTCCGCGTCCTGCGCCGTACGCCTGTGGTGGCGCTGTACTCGAGCTATCCGCCCGCCAGCGCTCATCTGCTGGCGCTGCTCCTCAAACGTCTCGCCAACAGACCGTGGGTCGCCGACTTCAGGGATTCGTGGACCCAGGATCCCCTCGACCCTGCCCTGACCGAGCTGCGCTTGCGCTGGGCGTTGGAGAGACGTCTGGAGCGGGGGGTCGTACGCAGCGCCGATCTGGTGGTCGCCGCCACGCGTCTGGGCGTCGAGTATCTGCGCGGCTGGTGCGAGGACCGGCCGGGGCACGTGCGGCTCATCCCGAATGGCTTCGACCCAGAGGACATCGGCCCGCGCACGCCGCCGCCGGTGCTGACAGCCGAGGCCCCCGTCCGACTAGTGCACACCGGAGCCTTCTCCTTGAGCCATCCGCAGCGCACCCCGGCGCCGTTGCTGGACGCGCTCGCCCAACTGGGGCAGCGCGACCCGAGATGGACCCAGCGCCTGCACCTGGTCCTGGTCGGCCCGCTCACGCCCGCGGAGATCGCCGCCGCCACCCCGCTCCAGCGCATGGGCATGGTGACAGTCACCGGCCCGGTCCCACGACCGCGGGCGTTGGCATTGCAGGCCAGCGCCCACGTGCTGGTCCTGGTGGACCACGCCCGCCCCTGGCCCGCTTCCAACGTACCCGGCAAGTTCTACGAATATCTGGGGGTGGGCCGGCCGATCCTGGCCCTGTGTGGACCAGGCATGGTCCAGGAGCTCATCGAGCAGCTTCGGGCCGGCCGGTGCGTGCCACCGGACGATTCGGCGGCGATCGCTGCCGAACTCGCCCGGCTGCACGACGACGTGCGCGCAGCACCCGGCCACTTGGTGGCCAGCGAGAGCGCGCTCGCCCCGTTCCAGCGCCGAGCCCAGGCGGCCGCCTTGGCTCGGTGCTTCGACGAGCTGCTGGCCCGGACGGAGAATCAGGCATGACGATCCGCAACGACGATGACCGTGGTCCCGCCAGAGACGCCGTGGCGCGAGGGGGCTGCCAACTTCCTCCAGCCCGCAAGGCGGCGGGCCGCCAGAGCGCACCGGGCGTCCGGGCAGGCCAGCGATGACTGGCCGTCTGCCTGCCGCGTGGGGCCGACTCCGGCCCACGGCCGTGGTCTTTGCCTTGGCGCTGTGCGTCCGTCTGGGGTACATCGCCGCCGATCTGCCCGTGCCCCCGCAAGACACGCCCGACTACGACGAGATCGCTCGGTCGCTTCTGGAGGGCAGAGGGTTCGTCGCGCGCCAGAACTGGCACGGGTATGCGCTGCGCTCGTGGCGCGCCCCGTTCTATCCGTTCTTCCTCGCCGCGGTGTACGGCTGCTGCGGGTACAGCCACCTGGCGGTCAAGCTCGTCCAGGCGCTGGTGGGGAGCGCCACGGCTGTGCTGGTGTACCGACTCGCGGCGAGCGTGCGTCCGGACGCCGCGCTGCTCGCGGGTCTGCTGGCCGCGGCGTACGGACCGCTGGCCGCTGTCTGCACGGAGGTGATGACCGAGGCTTGGTACGTGCTGTGGACCCTCCTCTGTCTCGTGCTGCTGCAGCCGGCTGCCACAGCCTCGCCCGCCAGCGGCCAGTCCGGCCCCAGGGTCTCGACCCGGCGCCTGATCGCCAGCGGCTGCGCGCTGGGCGTGGCAGCGCTGACCCGGCCCGTGGCGCTGCTGCTGTGGCCAGCATTGGTCTGGTGTGCGGCCCGCCGGGCTGGACGCCGCTGCCTGCCGCCCGTCCTGTGGGTGGGGGTGGCCGCGGCGTGCACGATCGCTCCCTGGTCGATCCGCAACTACCACGTGCACGGAACTCTGGTCCCGATCGCCACGCACGGGGGCTTCATCATCGCCCGCAGCAACAGCGACACGCCGGCCTGGCGCCAGGAACACGGCTGGGGCATCGCCCCGGAGGTTTTCGCCGCGACACCGTCCGAAATCGAGCGCGATCGGCAGTGGCTGCACCAAGGGCTGACATGGATCCGCACCCATCCGCGGGCCTATCTTCGGCTGGTCCTCGAGCGCTTCGTGCGCCTGTGGTACTTCCTGCGCCCGGAGTACAACTTCTGGTTCGCGACGACGATGCCTCTGGCGGTCGCGGGCATGTGGCGACTGCGGCGATCGCCGGCGTTCTGTCTGCCGCTGGCCTACGCCTTCCTGTCGATCGCCGTCTTCTCCACCCTGCTGTACGGTTCCACCCGCTTCCGGTTGCCGCTGGAGCCTGTCTTCATCGTGGCCGCTGCCGTGGCCATCCGCGACGGCGGGCAGCGTCTGGGGGCGCGGCGCATGGCTGGGCTGCTGGCCGCATGGACCCTGGCCAACGGTGCGCTGTGGTGGCGCAGCGAGGTGGTCCGCGCGCTGGTGCTGCGCGCGCTGCGCTGGAGCGGCCTGCGATGAGCCTGGCAGCTTCCCAGCCGATCCTGTCGGTATGTGTGGTGAACTGGAACACGCGCGACCTGCTGACCGGCTGCCTGGCCTCGCTGTGCGCGGATCCCGACTGCGCCCAGTGGGAGATCATCGTAGTCGACAATGCCTCGACGGACGGCAGCGCTGCCGCGGTGGGCCGGCTCTTCCCCGACGTGCGCCTCCACTGCAATGCCGAGAACCGCGGCTTCGCAGCCGCCAACAACCAGGCCATGGCGCTCGCCCGCGGCCGGTACTACCTGCTGCTGAACCCGGATACCCGCGTGCACGTGGGGGCCTTGGGACGGCTGCTCCGCCTGCTGGACGAGCAGCCCGACGTAGGCGCTGTCGGCCCGCGCCTGATCGACAGCGATGGCAGGCTGCAGTTATCCTGCGGCCGGACGCCCTCGCTGTGGACCGAACTGATCGCCAAGCTGCTGTTGCATAGGGTATTCCCACTCTATAAATTTGGCCACTGGAATCACGCCGAGAGCCGTGACGTGGGCTGGGTCACCGGGGCCTGCATCATGGTTCGCCGTGAAGCTGTCGAGGCCGCTGGTCCGTTGGACGCGGCCATCTTCATGTTCCATGAGGACGTGGAGTGGTGCATGCGGCTGCGCCAAGCCGGCTGGCGAGTCGTGTACCACCCCAGCAGCGTCGTGGTCCATCTGGGAGGCCGGAGCGTCCGGCAGGATCTGGCCCGCATGCTCGTCCTCAGCCAGCGCAGCCAGTTCTACCTATTCGACAAGCACTTCGGCCCGAAGTCGGTCCACATGCTGCGCTGGCTTACCGCGGTGGAGATGCTGCTGCGAACGGCTCAGTGGGCACCTCTGGCGCTGCTGAGTCGGCGGCATCGCGCCGAGGGCCGAGAACGCCTGCGCGCCTATCGTCGCATTCTCGCTCGGCTCTTCAGCGACCGAGCCTACTGGGCCCCCCTCCATGGCTGAGCGCCACACTCGCCCTAGGACAGCATCTTGACAGAACGCATCCCGATCTCTCGCCCTTGGTTCGGCCCCGAAGAACTGGAAGCGCTGCGCCAGACGCTGGCGTCGGGGTGGGTCGGCTCCGGACCGCGCACCGTGGAGTTCGAGCAGCGCTTTGCCGAGTTTCTCGGCGTCGAGCACGTGGTGGCGCTGAACTCGGCCTCCGCCGCGCTCCACTTGGCGATGCTGGCAGCGGAGGTCGAAGGCCAAGAGGTATTGACCACCTCGATGACGTTCGTCTCCACGAATCACGCCATCCTGCTGGGCGGTGGTCGGCCCGTGTTCTGCGACATCGAGGCGGACACGCTCAACATCAGCCCGCGGGAAATCGAGCGGAAGATCACCCCCACCACGCGGGCCATCGTCGTCGTGCACTACGGGGGCCTGGCATGCGACATGGACCCGATCATGGAGCTGGCGCGCGAGCACGGCCTCTGGGTGATCGAGGACGCCGCGCACGCGTGCGGGGGATTGTACCGCGGCCGCAAGCTGGGAACCATCGGCGACATGGGGTGTTTCAGCTTCCAGGCCACCAAGAACATGACGACGGGCGATGGCGGCGTGCTGGCCACCAACGATGCGACGCTGGCGGCCCGGGTGCGCCGGCTGCGCTGGATGGGGATTTCGCGTCCTACTTGGGAGCGCTTCAAGCCCGGCCGTCCGCGTCGGGCCTGGATGTACGATGTAGTGGAAGTGGGGTACAAGTACGAGATGAACGACCTGGCGGCGGCCCTCGGCCTGGTGCAACTGGCCAAGCTGGAGGAGGCCAACGAGCAGCGCCGGCGGCTGGTCGAGCGCTACCGTGCCGCCTTTGCCCACCTCGATGGCGTCGATTTCACTCCCGAGAAGCCGTACGCCACGAACTCGTGCTACAACGCCGTACTCAGGGTTCCCGCGGGGATGCGCGACGAGCTGTGCGAGTATCTCGACCGGCGCGGCATAGATTCGAATGTCCACTATTACCCGAACCATCTGCTGCCGCTGTACCGTCCCTACACCACCCGGCTGCCAGTGACCGAGGCGCAGTGGCAGAGACTGCTCAGCATCCCGCTGTTTCCGGGACTGCGGCCGGCCGAGCAGGACCGGGTGATCGAGTGTGTCCGGGAGTTCGTGCTCAGCCGGAGCGTGCAGCGCGAGGCAGCGCGTTCGTGAGCCCATCCCGAGCGCTGTGCTGAGATCCGCATGCGCGTGCTCTTCCTGACTCAGTACGGAGTGCTGGCTGCCAGCAGCCGCACGCGCGTCTTCCAGTACCTCCCGCTTCTCGCGCAGCGCGGGTACCAGTGCCGCGTGCTCACCGTTCTGCCGGACCGCGCCATCGGCGGCTCCCAGGTCTTGGTCACCCGGGACAGATGGCGCAAGCTCGGCTACTACCTGTGGGCGACCGGGCGCACGCTGGCCGTCGGCCTGCAGTTGTGGTGGCTGGCCCCACGCTTCGATTTGCTGTTCGTCCAAAAGGTGATCCTCCCCAGACCGATCCGCTTCCTGCTGCGTCGCCGCCGGCGGCCCGTGCTGTTCGACTTCGACGACGCGATCTTCACCTCCGAGATCCGACAGCCGAACTGGCTGGCACGGTGGAAGCAGCGGCGAAATCGGACGGGCCTGCCGGCCATGCTGCGCCTGGCGGCCGCGGCCGTGGTGGAGAACGACTACACCCAGGACTACGCGGCGAGGTTCACGGCTGTGGTCCGCATCACCGGCCCCATCGACACGGAGACCTACCGGCCCGCGCCCGACTCGGTGCCGCGCGACGGCGTGGTCCTCGGTTGGATCGGCAGCGCCACGACCTTGCCCTACCTCGAGCTCATCGCCACTCCGCTGCGCCGTCTGTGCACCCGCCACCCGGAGGTCCGCTTGCTCGTCATCGGCGCGACCGGCGTCCAACTGGCCAGCGTGCCGGTCCGCTCGCGCCCGTGGCGGCTGGAGGAGGAACTGGCGGCGCTGCGGGAATTCGACATCGGCCTGATGCCGCTGCCGGATGACCCCTGGACGCGCGGCAAAGGCGGGTACAAGCTGCTCCAATACATGGCGGTTGGCCTGCCCGTAGTGGCCAGTCCCGTGGGCATCAACACCGAGATCGTGGCCGAGGGCGAGAGCGGCTTTTTGGCTGGCTCGGAGGCGGAGTGGGAGGATCGCCTAGAGCGACTGGTGCTCGATCCGCAGGAACGCCGACGCATGGGCGAGCGCGGACGCCAGATCGTCGAGTCCCGGTACTCGCTGGCCGGCGCGGCCACCACGCTGGCCGCAGCCATCCAGCGCGCCGCAGGAGACGCGCGGTGACCGCTGGCCGGATCGCCAACGCCTTCACCGTGGACCTGGAGGACTGGTTCCAGGGGCTGGAGATCGAACCCGAGCATTGGGATCGCTTCGCACCGCGCCTGCAGACCGCCACGCAACATCTGCTGTCGCTGCTGGAGCGGGCTGGCGTGCGCGCCACGTTCTTCGTGCTCGGCCACGCGGCCGAACAGGCTCCCGACCTGGTCCGCACGATCCGCGCTGCTGGACACGAGATCGGCACGCATGGGTACGCGCACCGCTTCGTGTACCGGATGGGAGCCGAGGCATTCGCGGCCGATCTGCGGCGCGGGCTGGAGGTGCTCGAGGCTCTGCTGGGCGAGCCAGTGAGCGGGCACCGAGCACCGTTCTTCTCGATCACCCGGCAGACTCCCTGGGCGTTCGCGATCCTGCAACAGCACGGCATCCGCTTCGATTCCAGCGTCTTCCCAGTGCGCAACTACCGCTACGGGATCCCCGATGCGCCGCGCGGCATCTATCGAAGCGCCGCGGGCCTGGTGGAATTCCCCCCGACCACCCTGCGCGTGCTGCGCAGCAACCTCCCTGTGGCTGGGGGTGCTTACTTTCGGCTGTTTCCGTACTATCTGACCAAGTTGGCCGTACGGCGCCAGAATGCCGCCGGCCAACCAGCAGCGTTCTACATCCATCCGTGGGAGCTGGACCCACAGCAGCCGCGCCTGGAGGGGCTGCCGGCACGGATCAGGCTGCCCCACTACGCGAATCTGCGCGCGGTCGCAAGACGGCTGGAGCGGCTGCTGCAGGACTTCCGCTTCGCACCGATGGGCGAGGTGCTGGCCGAGCGAGGCTGGCTGGCCTAGCGAACAGGATGGTATGGCGGACAACGCAGCGACCCTGGTACGCCGGTACTTCGACCACGGCGCCGCCCGGTTCGATCTGATCTACAGCGACCGCAAACCGCCGCTCCAGCGGCTCGTCGATCGGCTCTGCCGCAGCGTGGTCACCCAGCGCTTCCGCCTGACGTTGGCGCGCTGCGGTGATCCCAGCGGCCTGCGGGTGCTCGACGTCGGCTGTGGCTCCGGCCGCTATTCGGTGGAATTCGCGCGCCGCGGGGCGCAGGTCGTCGGGCTCGACTTCGCGCCCGGCATGCTGGCGTTGGCCAGAGCCGCGGCCGCGGCAGCAGGCGTGGCCGACCGCTGCCGGTTCCTCGAAGCCGACTTTCTGGCATGGACCGACCCTGAGCCGTTCGATATCGGTCTGGCCATGGGATACTTCGACTACGTGGAGCGGCCCGAAGAGCACGTGCGCGCGCTCGCCAGGCACGTTGTCGGACGCGTCTTCTGCAGCTTTCCGGTCCGCTGGACCCTGCGGACGCCCAGCCGGTGGCTCCGGCTGCGGCTGTGCCGGTGTCCGGTGCACTTCTATGGGCGCGGCGAGGTGGAGGCGCTGTTCACGGGGCCCGCGTGGACGGCGTTGCGCATCGACCGGCTGAGCCGCGACTACCTGGTGGAGGCGCGCGCGAGCCGGTGAACGGGCCAGCGTCAAGCTCGCGAGGCTGCCTGCGCCTCGATGGTCGGATGAGTTGTCCGATCGAGGAATGTTTCCGTTCTTTGCACCGTTGCGGCCAACCAGCGAGCGCAACGGCGCAAGCGACGGGTCCTGCGGAGCAGCCCGATGCCGGCGGCCGTGCTGAACATCTCGATTGTGCCTGCGTCCGCACGGTTGGCCGGGCCCTCGCTTTCCTGGAAATGATGCCATGAGAGTGCTGATCACGGGAGGTGCGGGGTTCATCGGCTCCCACCTGGCCGAGCGGCATCTGGCCATGGGCGACCAGGTGACGGTGATCGACAATCTGTCGACCGGCGTCATCACCAACGTCCAGCACTTGGAAGACAACAGCGACTTCGCCATCTACATCGACGACGTGCTGAACGTGGAGCTGATGCGCCGGCTGGTGGACCAGTGCGACCTGATCTACCACCTCGCTGCCGCCGTCGGGGTCGATTTCATCATCGACAACCCGCTGCAGTCCTTGACCACCAATATCCGCGGCACCGAGATCGTCCTCGAACTGGCCAACGAGAAGAAGCGCAAGGTCATCATCGCCTCGACCTCGGAGATATACGGGAAGAAGAACGGGCACGTGCCGTTTGCCGAGGACAGCGATCGCATCCTCGGACCGACCACGGTGGTCCGCTGGAACTACTCCACTTCGAAGGCCGTCGACGAGCTGTTCGCTCTGGCCTACTGGCGCGAGAAACGGCTTCCCTGCGTCATCGTGCGGCCGTTCAATGTCATCGGCCCGCGCCAGACCGGCCAATACGGGATGGTCGTGCCGCGCTTCGTCAAGCAGGCGCTGCTGGGCCACCCGATCACGGTGTACGGCAGTGGCGAGCAGCGACGCTGCTGGACGTACATCGACGACGCGCTGGACGGGCTCATCGCGCTGGCCATGTCGGACCGGGCTGTCGGCGAGATCTTCAACCTGGGCTCGCACTTCGAGATGAGCATCCGCGACCTGGCCTACAAGATTCGCGAGCTGGCGCACAGCTCCTCGGAGGTGAAGTTCATCCCCTACGAGCAGGCCTGGCCCAAGGGAACCTACGAAGACCTCGAGTACCGCACGCCCAATCTGGACAAGATCCGGCGGACGGTGGGGTACGATCCCAAGATCGACATGGACGAAGCCCTGACGCGCATCATCGCCCACTTCGAGCGCTGACTTTCCTTCCGCCCCTCAACGCCTCGCCCTCAGCTCAAGGCGCGCACGAGACGAGGGGTGATCAGCCATAGCAGCCGCCCCTTTTCTGTGTCGAGGTCGGCCCAACGCGCGACATCCAGCTCCACCGCTGCCAACGCCGCGGTGGAGAGGCGCACCCGAGCTCCGCACAGAGCCTGCAGCCATTCCTCCAGGCCGGGATTGTGGGCGATGACCAGCAGGGTCTCGGCGCTGTCGGGCACCTCGGCCACCGCCGCTGCCAGATCGGCGGTACCGGCCAAGTACAGGCCCTGCTCGAAGCGAATCTCGGCGTGCGGGAACTCCAGCTCGGCGGCCACAGCCAGCGCCGTGGCTTCGGCCCGGGCCGCGGGCGAGGACAGAATCGCGTCCGGGCGCGGGCCGTGCGCCGCCAGCACGCGGCCCATGCGCGGGGCGTCCTCTTTGCCTCTCCGGTTGAGCGGACGCTCGAAGTCGTGCGTGGCTTCGGCCGGATAGGCGGACTTCGCATGGCGCATGACGAGCAGGTTCTTCATCTTCACCTCGCCTCGATCGGGCGGCGGGAGCTCCCGCGCCGCCTGGACCAGAGCGTGCGCTGCGCGCCGGGGGGCCGCGCAGCCGTTGCGACCCACCCCTGGCGGAGCTATATTCGCTGCGCCCAGCGCGATCGAGAGCAGCAGGCCGTGGCGAGTGCAGCGCGCACGGGGAACAGCGGGATGGCGTCTCAGCCGATCGAGATCAACCTGGACATCTTTCCCACCCAGCGCTTCCAGTTGATCGACGTGGCACAGATGATCCGGGAGCAGGTGGGCGATGTCTTCGAGCAGTTCCGCCGGTCCGTCTTCTGTTCGCTGCATACCACCGCTGGCTACCTCGAGCAAGGCATGTCCGCCAGGCTCGGGCACAACCCGGGCCAGGTGGGCCCGTTCATCCGCCTGTTCCAGCGCATCTTCCCGCCCGGAGCCGGATACTTCCACGACCGCATCGACCTGCGGGACGAACTGAGCGCCCAGCAGAAGCTGGCGGAGCCGACCAACGCCGACTCCCACCTCACCTTTATGGGCGCCGGTCTGCGCAACTGCGTCACCTACATCAACCAACCGCAGCAGCCGGTCTTCTTCATCGAGCTGGACGGCGTGTACCGCCAGCATCGACGCCGGCGCCGGACCACGGTCATCGCCTATGACACCGAGGACATCGTCTGCCGCCAGCGGCTGGCCATCCCGGTGCGGTCGCACCGTGTCATCGATTCGGTGAACCTCAAGGACGAGCGCCTGCAGTTGTTCCCCCGGATCCAGAGCCTGCTGGAAGAGCACGGCGTCCGCCGGGGCCGGGTCGATATCCGCTTGGCGCCGGAGGAACGCCACGCCGGTCTGACGGTGAATGAGTACGAAACCCTGTTGATGCGCAACGATCTGCCCCAGGTGCTGCGCGATCCCCTCCGGTACATGGTCCAGCGCGGCCGCTACCTGCTGCGGAATCCTGGGACCATCCCCGGCAAGACTCGGGACTATGCCACCTACGACCTGATCCATTTCTACAACGAGCTGATGGACAGCATGCCGGCCGGCAGGGCCATCATCGACCGCATCATGTCCGTCCTCTCGTTGCCGGCCGCACGCGCCCTGCGGCTCAAGCGCCACGTTAGCCTGCTGGTGACCGACGGCGGGGCCGGAAACGCGGGGCGCGTGTTGCAGGGGACGTACCAGAGCCCGATCTTGATCCAGCACCAGCCGGCAGCCGGCAACACGCGGTACCTCGACATCGTCATCCGCCGCTTCAACGACTGACGGGGCCGTCGCCGTCGCTGGCTAGCGCCGTTTCGCTGGCTGCTGGCGTGCGCCGGCACCCCCGCACCAGAGAGCCCTTCGGCATGCACGTAGACCCGTCGATCTTCAAGGCGTACGACATCCGCGGCATCTACCCCGACCAGCTCGACCCGACGATCGCCCACGCCATCGGGCGCGCCTTCGCCACCCTCCTGGAGGCCCAGACCGTGATCGTCGGG
>Ga0067045_1029729_pt1 | contig 18727 bp, 6 predicted proteins | sample TerdegcTABiofilm_FD_59184 | JGI IMG/M metagenome (GOLD analysis project Ga0067045, IMG submission 59184) | Combined Assembly of (Gp0054472, Gp0054536) Wastewater bioreactor microbial communities from Singapore -Terephthalate degrading... | reverse complement strand
GGCGTTCAGCGTCGGCCGGCGTGCCGGGCCGCTGATCGCCCCGTTCAGGTGCACCCAGCCCCCGGTGCTGATCTCGCTGTCAGTGATCTCGGCGATGTCGGCCGCAGAGGCGTACAGGCCCACCAGCCCTCCCTGGACGTAGGCCGAAGGCTTCAGCCGGTCTTCGGCGTCGTACAGGGCCACCTGGTTGAGCCGCAGGTCCCGGACCCCGAAGACGGCGGCCCCGGACGAAGCGAGCACATGATCAGCCCGGGCTTCCGAACCGGTCCGGACGACGTGTGCCGCCGCCGCGTCAAGCCGGATCTCATCCACTTTCGGATCGAAGATCTGCACCCACAGGTCGAGGTCGGGATCGCGCAACTCGCCGGTTGCCTGCCCCGTGAAGTATGCGGAGCCCCCGAGACTGCGGTCCCCCAGGTCCAGCGGGAGCATGCCCGGTTCCACCCCGACTCCAGCCACCCGCAGGTCCACCTGCATGCCGCCGGGACCGCCGGAATCCCGCCCGCGCACATCTCCCTGCGCCCAGATGTGGGCGTCGCCGCGATCCAGCGACGCCAACTCGATCCGTGTCCCGGAACTGCCGCCCGAGACCAAGACGCGCCCGGAGTCAAACTCGCTGCTGTTCACGCCTGGCTTGCCCAGGGTTACGTCAGCGCCATAGCTGAGCCCCTCGCTGGAAGTCTGCATACCCGCCAGAACCGCGAGAGTGCCGGTAAGCTGGATGTTCTCGGGCCAGCCACGAGCGGACTGAAGCCCCGAGAGCTCCCCATCTGCAAGGGACACTCGGCCGGAAGCCGTCAGTCCGCCGGACTCGGCGAGGTCCACCTGTCCGGCGCCGGACAGGTCGCCTCCGAGCACCTTACCCCGCAGCCCCGTAACCGCGAGCCCGCCTTCGGTCAGGGTGGCCGATGCCGCAAGGTCCGTGACGGGAACCCCTTGGATGCTGGCCCACGGGACGCGCACAATGGCGTCGCCCGAGTCGCTGGACGCCGACAGCACTCTCGCGGCCGCCGGACCGATCTCCACAGTCTCCAGCGCCGCCGCCACCGGATCGTCCACACCGGGCGCCACCGACAGGCTGCTGCGGTCCACCGACGCCACGGCCCGAACGCTGGGGCTCTTCCAGCCCACCACGGACGCGGTCAGGTCGATTCCCTCGAGCCTCAAGTCACCCAGGCCCTGCAGCTCAGCCACGGCGGCTCCGGGCGAAGAGAAGCGCACATCGGCAACTGCATCTTCCGCCGGCCCTGTGATGGTCGCAAACACCACCGCACGGTCGGTGAGCGACAGCCCCTGGAGCCGCTCCCGTTCCGCTTCGGGCAAGAGTGCCAGCAGATTCTCCCCGTGCGACGCCTGCGCCTGTACATCAAGAGCCAGCAGGGGATCGTCCAGATCGAACACCGATCCCCGGACCGTTCCGGTCACCCCTGCCCAGCGCACATCCGCCCGCTCAAGCCGGAGGCCCTCGGATGTTGCCTCGAAGGGCGCATCGATCTCGACCGGCGCTTCCCCGAGCGAGGCGACAACCACCTTCGCGTCACGCAGTTCACCCGCAAGCGACCACGCGAAACCGGATCCGCTCTCCTCCAACTGCCCGTATGCGAAGCCTTTCGCGGTTGCCGTCCCGTCCAGCGCCCGGCCATCCTCGCGCGCCAGTATGAGTTCACCCAGGAGCGGGACGTCTACCCGCCCGGCCTCAAATTCCGCGTCAAGCCACAGGTCCGACGGGTCGAACACGAACTCGCCGCGCACTCTCTCCACCAGCGCGCCGTCGGCTCGCAGGTCTCCCCGGACGAGGCCACCCGCATCCGTGTATGCCTGCCCGTGCACTTCCACGGTGCCCGCGGTTGTTGCGTCTCCCTCGGAGCGCACCTGCAGGTCGCTCACGGGTAGCCCGGCCAGGCGCAGTACTCCGTCCTTGCCGGTGCCCACCTCGACCCGGGCGTCTCTCACGTCGAGGCCCGTGACCGACTGGTACAGGGGTCTTCCCGCTAGGAGGTCGTGGAAGTTGTACTGCGCGGCAACCTCAGCCACCCAGGCGTACTGGTGTCCGGCATCATCCACGCTCTCCAGGTTGCGCACCCAGATGCGCTCCAGAATGTCGGTCTCCACATCCGCGGTGACCTCGGTTCCGTCCGAGATCATGCGCACATTCGCCTGCACTCCGCCCTGCGGGGATACGGTGCCCCCGTCTTCCAGCAGTTCGCCCTGCGCGCGGACGCTTCCCGCCACCTGCCCCAGTTCCACGCGCACCGGCGGCGCATTGGGGCCCAAGAGCCCGTCGGCAACCAGCGCAACCGCCACGTCCTGTAGAGAGATCCACGCATCGAACTTGCCCTGAAGCCGCGACGCCTTCTCGCCGGTCGTCTCCAGCCGCCGAGGGATGAACCCTGGCGAGGTGATGCGCCCAGAGGAATCCCGCCGGAACTCCCCTCGCACGCCGCCGATCTCGATCCGTTGGATCGCCAGCAGCGGGTCGGGGGCGTCGCCGAGAGCAGAAGCCACGTTACCGTACACGTCGAAGCGGTCCATCCGGAAGACTTCGCCCCGCCCGGGCTCCGAGACCACCAGGTCGCGCACCATCAACTGCTTGTCCACCTCGCCGCCGATGCTCAGCGAAGCCTGCTCTGTACGGCTGCGGACGTGCAGATCTATGTTCACGGAGCCCTGCGGCTTGTCGGAGTCTGACAGGTCCAGATCCAGGCCAGGACCGGACAGGGCCGCCACCAGCGGACCATCTTCGAGCAGCGATTGGTCAACGTACTGGAGCCGTGGATTCTGTGTTGCAAGACGGCCCCGGAACTTCCCGCTTCGGACGTCGGACTCCGGGGACGTCTCACCTTCCCACAGTCCGTCGTCCACAATCCGGGCCAGACGTAGTCGCCCATCGGCCTCGCGGATCAGCCGCCCGGTGGGCTCATCAAGCTCAACGTACGAAAGGTGCTCCAGGGGCGGTTCGCCCGCAAGCATCGGTCCCGTTTCGAGCCGCAGACCGACGCGGGGCAGTTCCAGGAGATCACCGCCGCCGGGCTCTGGAGCACTGATCCTCAGACCGCTGGCCTGAAGCACGCCCGCCATGTCAGCCAGGAGCGTCCCGGAAGCGGAGATCCCCGTGGCGCTTGCGGAGACACTCGCGCTCAACGTGCCCGCGGAGCGCGTCTCGCCGTCTGCGCGCATGGCATTGACAGCTCCCAGGTCAATGTCCGCATCCAGATCCCGCGCGGCCACCACCAGCGGCTCCGGGCCCTGCACGGTGTGATCCACGACCTCCACGGAAGAGTCAGCCAAACGCACGCGCGCCACGAGCGAGCCGGGGTCCGGCTGCTCCATCTCGTCTACTCGCTGCCCGGTGGCATCCGCGATCTCGTCCAGCAGGTCCCAGGAGCCATCTGCTCTGCGGACCGCGCGCGCCACCAGTCTCTCGGCGGTCAACTCGCTCAGATGCAGCAGGGGCTCGTCCGCACTCAGCATGGCATTGAGATCATAGCGGGCCCACAGGCGGTCGGCGGAGACGGGAGCGATCTCCCCCGGCGCGGACAGCGCGAGGTCGGCGATCTCCGTCTCGCCCACAATATCGGTGGAGAGCTTTGCCCGCAGGGAGTACTCGCCCCAGGTCCCGTCGATTCCGGCGGTAATCCGCCCCGCATCATCGACAGGAACACCGTCGACCAGCCGCCCTGCCGCCGCCAGGTTCACCTCGCCCGCGATACCGGCCAGTTCGAGGGAGAGCGGGCGCTCCAGTGAGGCATCCCCATAGCGCACGGCGGAATCGCTCAGCGCCAGGACACCACTGAGCCGGGCAACCTCGCCTTCAGCGGCTTCCAGCGGATTTTCCGGCACGTCCAGGCCCAGAACGCGCGCGATCTCGAATGAGCCGTCGGCCTCGCGGCGAACATTCGCGGCGAGCCCGTCCAGCGAAGCCCTGAGAATGTGCTCCCGCCAGTCTTCCCCGGCGACGATCCTCGCCAGCCTGCCCTCGATCTGGCCGCGGCGTAATGTGACCAGTTCCCTGGGAATGTCATCAACAAAGCCCGTCACCGACACATCGCGCAGGTGGGCGACGGAACTCAGGTTGGTGTCCAGATCGGCGGCGATGCGCGCGTCGCGCCAGTCCGCCTCCAATTCCACCCTGATCGCCCCAACATCCAGCGCTTCCCCGGTCGCCCTGGACTGCCACAGGTTCGCCAGGTTCACGCTGCCGTTGAGGTTGCGCGCCTCAACCCGCCGCAAGTCCGGCGATCCCTGGCTCAGGTCCAGGTATCTGGCCGATGAGTCAATGACCACAACCGTCGCCCGCAGATCCTCGGCCTCGGGTCTCTCGGCAGACCCGCCGTCGGGCTCAGGCTCGACGATGTCGTCCAGCAGGTGGGCAAGCTCCCACCGCCCGGAAGCGTCCACGAGGATGTCGGCGTCCGCGTTCTGTGCGGCGATCCGGGTCACTCCGCGCAGCGGCACGTCGCCGGAGAACACCTCGACGGGATCGAACTGCGCCGACAGGCGTTTCGCCGTGAGTATACTGCGCCTTCCTGACTGGCTGACCAGTCCGAGGTCATCCACGAACACCTGGCCGCCCAGGTCCGCGGTGACAGTCGCGCGCAGGCAGCTTTGCTCGCGCCCCAGGAGCACGCAGCCCTTGATGGTTCCCGGCGATTCCACCCGTTCGCCCCGGCGCAGTGCCGCAATGCGCGCGAAGTCCAGGTCAGCCGAGACGCTGCTGACGGTTCCGCTGGCGGGGCGGCCTCCCAGGCTGAGATCTTCGTACAACGCCGAGAGGCTCCCCAGACGCACTCGGCCGGTGAACCTTCCGAGAACCCCTTCTTCGGTCCATGGCTCGTCAAGACCGGGGCCGTCGCTCGCAGGCAGGTATGCCTGGACCAGCCGGGGTAGCTCGAACCGTCCGGTTTCGAGACGCCGTCCCTGCGCGAAGGCCCGGTCGATGTTTACGTTCAGAATCGAAGCCGGAATGGAGCCATCCCTGCCGAAAGCCGCGAAAGGCTCGTAGCGGACCCGGACCGCGTGAGCGGTCAGGACCGGGAGTGGCATCCCGACGCGAGTGATCGATGCGTCGCGGATCTCCAACTCACCGTCCAGGCGCCAATCGGCATCCAGAGCCACGCGCTCAGCAGGGTTTGATGCCCTCGCACTCAGGCGAACCCAGCCGATATCCCCGGTGTACTCCTGGCGGAAACTGGCCCACAGGTGACCGGTGTTCAGCCGGGCATCGAAGCGGTCGACTTCCAGCTCAACCGGGCCATCCTCGACGAAATGGTCGACGAAAGCCGCTTTGGCGTCATTGACCCGCACCCGGGCGTCGAGACTCTCCAGTTCGGAGCGCAGATCCGCAGCCGACCGGGGCTCGCCGGATGGCTCACCCGCACCCTCGAATCCTGCCATGAGTGAGGCGATCAGGTCGATGCGCCCGTCTTCCATACGCTCGACCCACACCGAAGGCGCGTCGAGTTCCACAGACTCCACAGCGGCCTGCGGCGGCCTATCATCAGCGAAAAAGCCGCCCAACTGGTAGCCGGCTGTGGCCCAGTCCGCCTGGAATGAGGGTTCCCGGTCATCCGCCGCGGCCACCCAAAGCTCCGATGCGGTCAGTGTGGTGGCGATGTCGTTGCTAGAGAGAGTCGCGCGGAGCTGTCCCCCGGGGACCTCGGCAGAGACCGACCCTCCGAAACTCCCCGCTTCCGCAACGGCTTCCCCGCGAGTGGCGGCCACCAGCCGCTCCAGGCGCAGGTCCGCGGCCCGGACGATGATCTGCGCCCGGACGGGGCCTTCGCTGTTGAGTGCGTGGTCGGTGTAGTGCAGGTCGGCATCGGCCAACTGCACCCGGGCCGCCAGATGCCCCAGCAGTTGGCGCGCCTCGGCCTCGCTCACACCGGTCTGTTCCGGCAGGAAGGGCTCGAACAGGCCCGCCACATCCAGGCGCCCCCGTGCATCCCGGATGATGTGGGCCCGCAGCCCGTCGGCGCGCAGCGTCTGTAGGCCCGCTGGCCACGCATCCCCTTGGGCAAGCAGCATGCCCAGGTCATATTCGGCCAGGACCATCTCGGCCTGCGCGCCGAGCTCCTCCCCCTCATGTCCGCGCAGGTCGACCTTACGCAGCTGTGCGAAGGAGCGCACATCGGTGGAGAAACTCCCCGTCGCGGTGGCGCCAGGCCAGCTTGCTTGGAAGCTCGCGCGGAGCAGACCGGATCTTTCAGGCGCAGCGCGCTCCATAATCGACGCGATCTGCCCGGCCGGGACGCGCCCCTCAAGTTCGGCAAGGTGCAGTCGCAGCGGCTCACCCTCCGGGGTCACCTGGTGGTCGACGTAACAGACATTGCCGCCGGTCACGTTGATGGCCGCCGTGAGCGTGCCGAGTTCCGCCGGTCCTGTCTCGCCGTCCATTTCCGGTGCTCTGGCGATCCCGAACACCGCGCGTAGCTTCTCCTCAAGCTCCAGTATGCCGCTCTCCTGCCGCACAATGTATAGATCGGGCCGGCTCAGACTCACGCTTCGCAGGCCTTCGAGTGGACGCTCGCCAAGCAGCCCTGCCAGCGTGTAGCTGACTTGGCCCCTGGGGATGAGGATGAGGTCGCGTCTTCCTCCCTCGACGGGTTCCCACACTTCCAGTCCCGAAAGCACCACCCGCTGGTCGAGTCTGGCATCCACACGCGCGAACGCCATCATCACGGGGCTGCGAAGGCTTAGCGTTCCCTCCACCGACCCGAGCCCGGTGACCGTCTCGCCCCGCATGGCGGCCAACAGGCGGCCTGCGGCGACATGGCCCTCAAGTTCAGCGGCTTTCAGCTCAACCGTTCCGGCGGGAGCGGACAGATCGGTGTACATCACCCGAGTGTCCGTGAAGGTCACGTTGGGCAATGGGAGGTCCGCCGGAAGCGGCCTTCCGTCCTCGCGGCTGCTCTCAAGCCCGAGCAGGCGCGCCAGGCGCAACTCACCATCCTGTTCCCTGAGCAGGTTCAGGTCACCGCCCGTGATCGCCACAGTCCGCAGGGCGCCGGTTGCGTCACCCCCGAGCACTCGCGCCAGACTGTAGTCCAGGCGTACCCGGTCCGCGAAAGCAACGCGCCGGCGCTCACCTTCCGCCGTCTCCGTGGCTTCAAGCCTCGTGACCGTCGCCCGCGACCACAGATTGGTGCTCAGGCCGGCGCTCGCCACCAGCGGTCCCAGGGAAAGCTCGAGCCTACCAGCAATGCGGCTGCCGTCATCCCGCCGCAGGTTTACCGTCCCGCTCAGGTCCTCAACGCGCGCGATCATCGGGCCATCATCAAACGAACGATCGGTGACCCGCCCGGAGATATCCCGCAGGACGATGGTCGGCCGGAACGAGCGCAGGTCCGAAGTAGTCAACCCGATTCCGGCGCCACTGATCGGCTTGCCCGAGATGAGCCGCGCCTCCCGCAGCTTCCCGCTCGCCTCGCGCACGAGATCGAAGCGTCCGCCGACCAATTCGGCGCGCTGAAGACCGTCCGGCATCCGCCCGGACAGGAACAGGTGCGGCGCGAAATCCACCCGGGCGTAATCCAGGTCCAGCGGAACGCGGCCACCGTCCTCCGTTACTCGCAGGTTCCGCACCAACGCGTACTGGTCCAGATTAACGCGCAGGGACGCGCTCGCGGAGACCCCGGGCCCGCGCGCCGAGAGCATCCCGCTGACTGTGCCGATGCCCCGGGCCCGCCTGCCCTTGGAGACCAGCGCGATCTTGCCCATGTCAACGTCCGCCCGCAGTTGCCGGATGCGTCCGCTGTTGATCCCCGAGAGCTGGCCGAGATCGGTATAGGTCACATCGCCGCCGGTGATCTGGACGCGCGCGGCGAAACTGGAGCGCCGGCCCGTGGGCGCCGGAATCCCAAGCGCCTTCAACAGCGCTAGTTCACCATCGCGATCCCGAGTGATCCTCGCCAGCAGGCCGTCCGCGCGGATCAGCTTCACCGCGCCTTCGGGATCGCGGTTCAGCGCGGCCCAGTCCAGGCGCACCTCACCCTTCCGCGCGCCCAGGACCTCCTGCCCGCGCTGCCGCACGCTTAGACCCGCCAGGACTGCCGGCGCCGGAGGCCGCAGGTCCAGGGAAGTCTCAGCGCGTATGTCGCCGAAGTCCGCGTCGAAGCGTCCAGATGCGGAACCCGCCCGGACCCAGTCTGTCGCCGCGAGCGCGGCAATGGACAAGTCCGCGTCCGCTCCGTGCGCCTGGATTCTGAGTGCCTGTCCGCGGGACCGGACCGCTTCCAGGACCACGCGGAGTTCCGCGTTGGTCAGGCGGATTCTAGGGAGTGCCGGCTCTGGCAAGTCGGGACGTTCGGGCGGCGGGGGGATATTGAGTGGGGGCAGGAACGTGGGCAGGTAATCCCGGTCCAGTGTGACGTCCGCAAAGAGCCTGTCGGCTTCGACAAACTCCAGTCCGGGCGCCTTCCGGCCGGCGGCCATCGCCGGCAGATCGAAGCGCAACAGAACGCGATCGGCGCGGGCCAGACTGCGGCCACGCTCCACTGCATCCAGCCCGGTGATCGTCGCCGTGTGGACCAGGTCGCTCTGCAGTGTGAAGACCGCGAAGAGATCGCCGAAAGCAGCAGCAAACTCGCCTGTGATCTCGCCGGCGGAACGGGTCTCCTCACCTGCCAGGGCGCGGGTGAGGCGCGCGGTGGACACGCGCCCGCCGAAGTCAACCCCTTCGACCACGAACGGCTTCGACGCCCCGGCCAGCGCGAGATCAGTGTATGTCACACGTTCGATCTGAAATGTCACCGGGAAAGTGGCGGCCAGCGGCTCCGGGGGCTGCTTCTGCCGCGGGAACCACTCCTTGACGTTCCTCAATAGGCTCAGTTGGCCGTCGGGTAACCGCGACAGTTGCACACGCTTGCCCCGGACATCCACACCGGTCAATGCCTGGAGCGGTGGCTTGCCGTCACGCAATACGCTCTCGGGAGACAGTCCTATTTCGACGCGATCAAGCCGGATCTCGTCCGGGTTCCCCGGGTGCTCCCGGTCTCCGCCCGGCACGGTCACCACCAGGAGATTCCTGAGCGTGATATTGTCCCAGCCAGCGGACAGGCCCGTATGCACCACCTGGGAATCCACACGCGCGGCCAGCTTCCCCAGGACCGAGAACAGACCCGGAGCGGCGGCCCGTCCCTGAAGTGCGGAAACGAAGCGCCCGAGGTCTCCAACCATGATGCCGCCGTCGTAAGCCACCTGCAGCGGCTCACCGAACTCGCCCGTCAGGGCCTGGTCGGTGTAACTCAACCGGGTGCGCCGCAAGAGCAGGCTTGTTCCGGGCAGTCCCGTGTCTGCGAGCTTTCGCGCCCGCTTGCCTTGCCCCGGAAGGGCAAACTCGCCCTGGGCGTCTCGGGTGAGATTGATGCGCAGCCCGTCTGTCTCCAGGACACGCACGACGGCCAGCGGCTGGTCTGGATGCATCAGGAACTCGCGGGGGTCGAGGATCAGGCGGATGAGCTTTGCGGATGCGAAGCCGGCGGTGGCCAGCGATCCGCGACCGGCGACTGCCACGCCGTGGACCGTCACGTGGCTCAGCAGGTCCGTATCGAGCGGCCCCACCGCCACTTCGCGGTTGAGCTGGCGTGCGGCTTCGGACGCGATCACGGCCTGCAGGAGCTTCCGGCTTTCGGGTGATGACAGGAAGATCGCGAGGAATGCCAGCAGGTACAACAACAGAACGATCAGGGACACGCAGGTGACCAGCGCTGCGCCACGTAGGCGTCCGAGCGCTGCGGACAGCCCGACTCGCCACCGGCTGCGGGACCTGTCCGGATGGGGTGTCAGCGGCGCTCCTCCTCTCCCCCATCGTCTCTGCCGAGTTCTACACAAGCAGCCGCCTCGGCAGCCTGGTAACTGCTGCGCACGAAAGGCCCGGAGACGACATGGTCGATTCCGGCCTGCCTGCCCCAGTCGGCGAACTCGTCGAACTCCGCGGGCTCAACATACCTGGCAACCGGCATGTGCGCCCGCGTGGGCTGCAGGTACTGACCAATCGTGAGAATGCGCACGCCGCACGAAGCCAGATCGTCCAATGCCTCGCGCAACTCGCCTAGGGTCTCGCCAAGACCCACGATCAAGCCCGACTTGGTGAGCGCGCCCAGTTCGCGGGCCCGCCGCAGGACACCCAGGGACCGCTCGTAACCTGCCTGGGGACGCACGACGGGCTGCAGGCGCCGCACGGTCTCCAGATTGTGGTTGAACACATCGGGGCCGGAGTCCAAAACGGTCCGTAGGGCGGCCTCGTCGCCGCCCATGTCCGAGGGGAGGACTTCCACGAGGACTCCAGGAATCTGCCGCTTCAGCTCCCTGACAGTAGCGGCGAACTGTGACGCGCCGCCGTCCGGGAGGTCGTCCCGGGTAACCGAGGTCACCACCACATAACGCAGCCCCAATTCCGCCGCCGCCTGCGCAAGCCGACCTGGCTCGTCCGGGTCCACGGGGCCGGGCGAACCGTGAGCCACCGCGCAGAAGCGGCAGTTGCGGGTGCAGACATTGCCCAGGATCAGGAAGGTCGCGGTGCCCGAGCAGTAGCATTCGCCGATATTCGGGCACCGGGCGCTCTGGCAGACAGTGTGCAGCCCGTGGGCCTCCACAAGCGAGCGCGTGGCCTGGCTGAGCCGGGCCTTGCCTGTCTTCACTCGGAGCCATTCAGGCAGGCGTCCGGGAACATCGCCCCGGCACCCGCACGAGGTATCTTCATTCATCGTCTTCTGTCCTGACACGATGGGCGCGGACCGCAACGGGTGAACGGGCGCGGTCAGGTCAAGCGGACTCCGCCACCACAGGATTGGTCAGCACGCCCACTCCCTCGATTTCCACCGTCACCACGTCGCCGGGCACAAGCTTCTTGCCCAGCGCCTTGCCCACCCCACCGGGCGTCCCGAGAGCGATTACATCCCCCGGCATCAGCGTGAGCATCTGGCTGATGTATGACACCGTCTGGGCGGCGCTGTGGATCATCTCGCTAGTATTGCCGCGCTGCCGGACCTCGCCGTTCACGCTGCAGGTCAGCTCAAGATTGTCGATATCCAGGCTCCCGGCGGGGACAAGACACGGGCCCATCGGCGCGAAGTTGTCCATCCACTTGCCGTTGAGCCAGTCGAAGAACTTGTCCCAGGGGCCCTCTTCCGTGCGCCCCCAAAGCAGCAGGTCGCGCTCGGAGACGTCATTCATGCACGTGACCCCGGCGATATACCGCCCTGCCTCCTGCGGCTCCACGTACTTGCACTTCTTACCGATGACCACGCACATCTCGCCCTCATAGTCAATGAACTGGGCATTGCGGCTGATCGGAATCGGGTCGCCGTCGCCGCAGATCGTGTTCGTCGTGGGCTTCAGGAAGACTTTCGGGGTGGTGCCGCCTTTGGGCTTCTGGGGCTCGGCGTGCATGATCTGCCGGGTCTCGCCGATATGTGACGGGAAGTTCTGCGCCAGGCAGAACACCTTCCCCGGAGCAGGCACGGGCGACAGCAGGCGTACCTCGTCGCGCCCGAATGACAGGGAAGCGATAGTCGCTTCATCCTGAGCCGCCAGCCATTCCGAGCATTTTTCGGCGGCAGCCAGACAGTACTCGCTGGCGCAGATGGTCAGCGCGCTTGGCCTGCAGTTCGCCGGGTCGCATGCGGCCTCGATCTCGGAGCAGGCCGTAACCACCCGGATGATGTCCGCTACGCGATCTCCGCAGAGAAACCCGGCGGAGAAGGGATCAGTCGCGGGTGCGTCCTTGGCGATGAAATTCACAAGTCTGACCGGCATGGGGGTTCCATCCTGGTGAGAGTATTGCGCCGGGCCCAGTTTACCACATCATGCCGCCAGGAGGTAGGTGCCGGGCAGATCAACCCCCGCCAGCATCCTCGGGCCGCTGGCTGTCCGTCGCACGGTGCAGTTCGCGCCAGTAACTGGCGGTCGCGCGGCGCATGTTGTCAAAAAGCGACCAGTCGCCCTCCGTGCAGAGGTCCCAAAGAGCGCGGGTAAGCGGCATCGGCAGGCCGGCCTCTTCAGCGAACTCCAGGAAATAGGGCAGTTCCGGCAGCTTCGTGTCCACTTGGTCGCCATCGCCTGCGAGGATGCGCCGGACCACCGCCGCGAACTCTCCCCGCCAGCCGCCTTCCCCACCGACAGTGTCGATGATGGCTTGCGGGGAGACTCCTGCGCGGGTGGCGAATGAAGCAGCTTCCAGCCACGCCGCCGCCCCCAGTGCCATGGCGAGCTGATTGGTCCCTTTCACGATCTGCCCGGACCCGGAGGGGCCGCAGAGGCGAATGAGGTCGGGATCGCCGAGGACTTCCAGCACCGGGCGCGCGCGGCTGAAAACCTCAGCATCCCCGCCCACGAAGATCCTCAGCGTACCCGTTCGGGCACCCTCCGGGCCGCCACTCACCGGAGCGTCCAGCAGATGCGCTCCCTTCTCCGACAGTGCCTGCCCGACCCGACGTGTCTCGCATATCCGGGTGGTGCCGAGGTCAATGAAGACCTGCTCCGCGCAGGCCGCAGGAATCAGCGATGCATCCGCCACCTCCACGAACGCGTCCGACGAGCGCAGGCTGGTCAGGATGAACTCATTGCCCCGGACGGCATCCCGGGCCGACGCTGCAGGCGAAGCGCCGTGCTCCGCGCAGACCGCGATGGCTTCCGGGTTCAGATCGTACACGGTCACCTGGTGCCCGGCCTGCAGCAGATTGAGGGCCATGGGTTGCCCCATGGCCCCCACACCGATGAAGCCGATGTCACTCATGGAGCGTCGCTCCCGTACATCAGGCGATGGTCGCGCACTGTCCGCTGCTCGCGGATGCGTACACGCCGTCGCTGATCTGCTGGATCACCAGCGCCCTCTCCAGGCTGGTCGCGGGCTTCGTCCCGTCCAGGATCGCCCTTGCCATGTCCTCCACCGGCGTTGTGGCGAAGCTGGACTCCGCGCCTTCCCATATCACTCGGGACTTCAGGCCCTCATCCGGGTCCAGTTCATCGAAAATGATCTTCTTGTCCGCCGAGGTCAGCATGTGTAGCCGCAATGAACCCTTTGTCCCGATGATCTGCCAGGCGGCCTCGCCACCGATTGCCATGTACTCGCCGCGCTCGATGCTCAGCATCGTCCCGCCTTTGCAGCGCACGAGAGCGGAGTAGTAGGTCTCGGCATCGGACCCCGGCGAGATGTGATGCTCAACGGTGGGCGAGCAGGTCCAGGTCTGGGCAAAGACCGTCTCGGGCGCAAGCTGCCACCCGCACAGGCCCAGCAGGTAGTCGAGATCGTAGCAGCCCCAGTTCATGAGGATCCCGCCACCGTTGCGGTGCTTCTTCAGCCGCCATTCCACGGGTTCCCCCGAGGGCTTCGCGCCCGCGGGCCGCAGTTCCCGGCAGTACACGTTCCGCAACTGGCCCAATGCGCCGGATGCAATGAACTCCGTGGCCGCCCGGGCGCTCTCCGTAAACCGGTAGCGGCAGCAACACGCACCCGCCAGTAGCTCGCCCTGGGCCGCCATGAGCTGGCGCACCTCATCCGCGTTCATCGCCACGGGCTTCTCGGTGAGCAGATGCTTGCCCGCCTTGAGCGTCTCCAGGCCCAGTTCGGTGCGTCCGGCAGCGGGGAACGCGAGCACCACCAGGTCGATGTCGGGGTCCTGTATCAGTTCAGCGCCCTCGCGGTAGACCTTCGGCACGCTGTACTTCTCCGCGGCGGCCTTCGCGCGTTCGTCGATGAGGTCCGCAACCGCCACGAGTTCGATGTGCGGCGCGTTCACGGCAGCCTGCATATGGGTGGGCCCGATGACCCCGCAACCCACAACACCGACTCTCACCGCGCTCATGTCAGCTTCCTCCCTGGTTTCGTACCGGCACAGTCACGCCGGTCGCTGGTTGTTGCCCGGTCGCCCGTTGGGGCAGATGACAGCCTTCACCACAGACCCCGCCGCCACCTGCTTCAGCGCCTCATTCGCCTCGTGCAATCCGTAATACCGGCTGATCACGTCGGCCCACGGGAAGGCTTCCCGGAATCGCTCCAGCGCGTGCAGTGAACGGTACATGTGGGAGAAATCGATGCCCCAGGTTGCGCGGACGTCCAGATGCCTGCGGTTCAGGTCCAGATGGGGGTTGAACTCCACCGGGCCGGCATCGGTATACTGGCCCACCACCACGTAGGTGCCCGCGTCGCGGGTGAGCCGCATGCCCTCCGGGATCGCGTTGGGATTGCCCGTGGCCTCGATGGTGATATCCGCGCCGCGTCCGCCGGTCAGCGCGCGCACCCTGGCGAGGCGTACAGCCTCATCGGTGCGCTCCACGCTGATCACCTCGTCCGCGCCCAGTGTCAGCGCGGTCTGAAGCCTGGAATCGGGCGCACCCACCACCGTCACGCTCTGCGCGCCCGACAGCCGCGACAGCGCGCAGGCCATGAGGCCCACCGGACCCGATCCCTGAACCACCACATGGTGCCCCAGGCCAACGCCACCGCGCTCCACCGCGTGGAATGCCGTGGGCAATGCACACCCGCCGGCAATGGCCAGTTCCGGGGACAGTCCTTCGGGCAGCCGCATGATCTTCACACCCGGCTTCAGATAGACCAGTTCGCTCCAACCGCCCAGGAGACCGTCATTCGCGCCGTAGGTGATGCCGTAGACTCTACGGTGCGGGCACCGCGTGGTGGCCTTGGCGACCAGGCAGAACCAGCACTTGTTGCAGGTCTCGTGCACATCCAGGAAGGTGACCAGGTCGCCCTCGCGCACGGGGTCCCCGAAAGCGTCCGTCACCGGGCCGTTCAGGGCATCCAGCCTACCCACGTTGATGTGCCCGGGAATCAGCGGGTATGGCGCGCCTGACAGTCGCCCGTGGAGCAGGTGGACGTCGGTACCGCAGACCTCGGAGTACAGCGTGCGCATGAGCGCCCCGCCCGGTTCGAGTTCAGGTTCAGGGTACTCGCGCACTTCCACGGGCTGGTTCGGAGCGGGAATCACGGCGGCCTTGACAGGCATGGCGGTTCTCCGTGTCATCGTGGTGCATGGGGCGGGATCAGGTTCAGGGCAGGCGCACCAGCAGTTCAGCCAGGGTCACCAGATCGAGGAGATTGTGCTCGAGAACAACCGCCATCTCGCGGGCATCGCCGGTCTCCACGAAGTCGTGGTAAGCCTGGGGGATCTCCGCGCCTGGAATGTCCCCGACCCGCGGCGGACGGCCGCAGATGTGCTCCTCCAGGGTCTGCAGGCGGCAGTCCGGCACCGACGGCTTCCAAACCCGCCGGGCTTCCAGTAGGAGATCAAGGTGTGCAGGTTCCTGGGGCTTCCCAACCAACGTAGCCGCCGCCCGCATCTGCACGTACGGCCAGTCGAAGCTCTTCCCGTTGAAGGACACCAGCAGGCCGCAGCGGTCCAGTTCACTCAGGAAGAGCTGAATCGCCGCAGGCTCCTCAGTGTAATCCCGCGCGAAGTACTGTCGCACCTGCAGCCCCTGCCCGGTCCAAGACATGACGCCAATCAGGAACAGGGGGCTGCTCTGCAAACCGGTTGTCTCAAGGTCAACGAAGAGCACTTCCTCCGCAGCCAGACCGCGTGGCGCCAGGGACCTCAGCAGCGGATCATGCGGCGCATTGGCGAGCCGCCGGATGAGACTGTCGCCAAGGCGTGCCCAGTCCGGGTCTCGCTCCGAGATGTCTTGTGAGACCACCCACACTGCGCTGCCGTCAGGCGCAAATGCCTCGCCCCCCGGCGCGAGGTCTTCCAGACGCGCGGGCACGCCTCCCTGTGCCCGCCGGGACCCGTCTGATGCCTGCTTTCGCTCCCCCAGCCTGCGCAGCCGGAAGTTGGCCGGTCTCAGGTCCCGCGCCCAGTCACGTGTCCGGTCGCCATCATCGCGCGTCAAACGTCTCACCCTCGCATAGGAACACCTGTTCGCCTGTCCACGACCATTATAGGAGGCCGGGGACGTCCTCGCAAGGCCGGAGACGCACGCCCCTCACATACGCTATACTGTGGCCGGCTTCAGGCATCCACGTCTCTGCCGGAAGGTACAAGCGATGGCGCACGTCCACCCTCCCGCCCTGCCCGGCGTCTTCCTGACAGTTCTTTGCCTTACGGCGAGTGTCCCCGCATGCGCGGCGCTTGATTACCGTGTTGTGGGCGACCTCGATATTCCGGGAGCGTGGTCGCCGGGGCCCTGGAACAAGGCGCCGGGCAGTTGTACAGTGGTTCCGGGTGGCCCGGAGCCGATCGCTTCGGACACCGGCGAGCACGCCGGGAGTCTCGCGGTCACCGTGAACTGGCCCGGAGATGAGGAGTTCCGCTTTTTCTCGCTGGAACCCGGGACACCCTTCGTGCCGGTGCCGTACCAGGTGCGTCGCGTGAGTCTGTGGGTGCGCGGAACCGGGACGGCACATGCCCTCGAACTGCACTTCGACGACGCCGACGGCAAGGACGTCAAGCTCGGCCTTGGCAGGCTGGACTTCGGAGGCTGGAAGAAGCTGGGTGCGGATGTCCCCGGTGCAGCGAAGCAACCACTGACCCTCAAGTCCCTCACACTCCACAACTGGGACGACCGGCGCCCGGATGATCTGACCACTTTCATCTCCCGCCTGACCCTCGCCGTGGACACCGACCGGCAATTGCTCGATCTGCCCGACGCGCCGGCCCTGTCAGCGCGGCCAAGCAGCGAGAGCGGTCTGGTGACCGGGAAGACGGGTCTTGTTCATGTCTCGGCCTTCACCTGGAAGCCAGGCGCCGAGCTATACGAACTCCACCCGAAGCTGATCCCCTGGGAGGGACCGCCGACTGAACTGGCGCCACTCCCCGTCAGGCTGGCCGGCTCGTGGCGCACAGAGATTTCGGTGCCCATGGAGCGCTTCGGCCCGGTGACCGTGCGTCTGGAGCTCTGGGCGTCTGACAGGCAAGCCCCCGTTGCCGCCTGCGAACAGCGTCTCGTGCGCACACTCCCCGTGCCGCGTCTGGATGCGGTGCAGCGCTTCGGCTCTTCCATCGGCGTGAACACCCATCTCGCAGCCAAGTGGCCGATCCTCGCGGCCTGCGGCATCCACTGGGCGCGGGACTACTCCTGGGGCTGGCTGAAACAGGGCGAGACCGCACCTATCGGCAATGGTCTCGACTTCCGGGCAGTCTGGGATGCGGCCGACGCGGCCGGGATCACCATCCTGCCCATCGCCCAGGGATCCTTCCGGAATACCGAGGGCACTGGGTTCATTGAGGACGAAAAGGCAATCCGCGACGGCTTCGCGCGGTTGTCCAGGGCCTTCCCCGAAGCCCCCTACTGGGAACTGGATAACGAGGCCGAGTACGCTTTCCCCGACCGAAAGTTCGACCTATCCAATTACCGCGGTTTCATCCGCAATGCCGCCGAGGGCCTGAAGGACGCGGGGGACGCCAGGTTGGTGCTCAACGGCACGGCAGGCATACGGTACGACGATGAGCGCGCACTTCTCGACTCCCCGGAGCGCGACTTGTACGACGTGGTCAACTACCACTACTACACTGGCACAACCGCGCCCGAGGTCGCGACTGGTGACATCAATGTCGGCGGCGAGGACCGCGACCAGGGGATGACCTTCCTGGACCAGCTTCGCCGGATCAACCGCCTGGCTCATGGGGCGGGGAAGCAGGCATGGCTCACGGAAGTGGGCTGGGATGCCTCCCGGGGACCGACGGTTGGCGAGCGCCTGCAGGCCCTTTATCTCGCCCGCGTCTACCTGCTTGCGCGGCTGTGCGGCACGGATAAGATATTCTGGTACTACGACCGAGACGTCGAGGGCCTTCCCGGCCGCTTCGCGACCTGCGGCCTGCTGGACCTGTCTCAGACCCTCCGACCCGCCGGCGCCGCGCTGGCCGCCGTGAGCTCGCTTACTGCCCGCGCGGAGCTACTCGGCTCGGTGGACATCGGCGAGGACCGCTGGTGCCTTGTCTTCCGCAGTCCGGACGGGTCCCTGATCGCCGCTGCGTGGTCTGTGCGCGCCGAACACCCGCTGCCCGCGGAACTGCAGGGCGTTCCCGCGCTGGACATCTTCGGCAACCCGGTGCAACCCGCGCGGATCACCCCGTCCCTGCAGTACTTCGGCCTCACCTCACTCCCGTCGGGCTGGGAAGGGCAACTGGGTGCTGACTGGCTGTCGCCGTCCAGCCTGATGCTGTCGGTCGGCGAGGAGATCGCCGTCGAGTTGAGACCCGGCAGCGGAATCCCCGAAGCCCTTCAGATCGCCGGGCCCTGCACTGCGGGCGAGTGGCGAACGGTCGGCGACCTGGCTCTGGCCACGATCACCTGCAAGCCCGACGCCGAGCCGGGCGTGTACTCGATCAACGTCCGGGTGCGTGGAGAGGGCTGGTCACGCGCCTGGCATCCGCAACTGCAAGTACTCCCGGCAGTGCGGCCGGAGAGCGAGCCCTTCGTGCCGGGTGGAGCGTCGCGCCTGCGCCTTGAGGCCCACCGGGAGATCTTGGGCATCTCGGTGGCCGAAGACCACGGGCGCATCGTTGTGGAAGCCCCGCGACCGGGCAACGCGCTGGAGGCCACTTATCAGGCTGCCGGGGCAATCGATCAGCCGGTGCCTGCCACGGTTGAGCTTGCCGGAGGGCTGAAGCAGGTGGTCTGGTTGCGACCGGAAAGACTGGCGGTCCCCCAAGCCCCGGAACTGAAGCCTGATGGCGACCTGTCCGACTGGGCCGCCGTTCCTGCCCTGGACAGCCGCTTCCTGGAGAGGTCCGACCTTACCGCCCCCTTCGAAGCGCGCCTTGCCTGGTCCCCC
>Ga0067045_1001511_pt1 | contig 18730 bp, 14 predicted proteins | sample TerdegcTABiofilm_FD_59184 | JGI IMG/M metagenome (GOLD analysis project Ga0067045, IMG submission 59184) | Combined Assembly of (Gp0054472, Gp0054536) Wastewater bioreactor microbial communities from Singapore -Terephthalate degrading... | reverse complement strand
AGAAGAAGATACGACAGTATCTCTTGTAAATACTGAGTTTGAACAATATACAGGGTTTAACAAGGAAGAAATACAGGGCAGGAAAAGGTTGACCGAGTTCTTTAAGAACTTTTTGGGAGAGGTAAAAGGAAGACCTACCCTTAACGATCTTCCCCGAAACCTTGAATCCCAGTTAGTTGACAAAATGGGTAATGCAAAGGACGTTATCATGACTGTTACCCGGCTGCCGGAAACAAGTAAGTTTGTGGTTTCTCTATTAGACATTACAGAACGAAAACATATTGAGCAGCAACTGAAATATCTCAGCTTTCATGACTCACTTACCGGTCTGTACAACCGCGCTTTTTTGAGGAAGAAATGCGCCGTCTTGGAAACGAACGGTACCAGCCGATTGGCATAATCATGTGTGACGTGGACGGTCTCAAACTGGTCAACGATACTCTTGGACATCACGCTGGAGATGAACTGCTTGTTGCAGCTTCCAACATAATAAAAGATTGTTTTAGAAAAAGCGATATAGTGGCACGGATCGGGGGTGACGAATTTGCGGTAATCCTCCCCAATAGTGACAGGAATGTTGTAAAAAGNGCATGCGGCAACATTCAAAAAGCACTCGCGGAATACAACACAAGGAATACAAAATATGCCATCAACCTGTCGATAGGGTTCGCTGTAAGGGAAGAGCCTTGCGTTAACATCGATGAATTGTTCAAAGAAGCCGATAACAATATGTACCGGGAAAAACTCCATCACAAAGAAAGTGCTCGAAGCGCCATTGTACATGCCCTCATGAGGGCTCTTGCGGCCAGGGATTTTATAACTGAAGGTCACGCCGAACGCCTGCAGCACTTGGTAGCCAGTATGGCCGTAGTCATTGGCATCCCCGAGCGCAATGCAGCCGACCTCCGCCTCCTGGCTCAGTTCCACGATATCGGTAAAGTGGGTGTGCCCGACAGAATCCTTTTCAAACCAGGCCCTTTGACTTCTGAGGAACGTTCTGAAATTGAGCGACACTGTTCAATAGGCCACCGGATCGCTCTATCCGCGCCCGATTTAGCCCCAATTGCCGATTGGATCTTGAAACACCACGAATGGTGGGACGGAGGAGGGTACCCCCTGGGACTCAAAGGGACAGAGATTCCGCTGGAATGCCGCATTTTAGCTATAGCCGACGCATACGACGCCATGACCAGTGACCGCCCCTACCGGAAGGCCATTACCCATGAAGAGGCTGTTAAAGAACTCGAAAGATGCGCGGGTTCTCAATTCGACCCGGTTTTAACACCGAAATTCATACAGGTCTTAAAGAATATAAAATAGATACTACCAATACCCGGCCACAGCGCCGGGTTTTTTGCTGCCCTAAATTTTAGGCAGGCTAATAACTCGTAATACGTATTGATATTACGTAAATTACGTAATATAATATAGACATAGAAAGTAGGTACATAAACGATGAAGCGACGGGACTTGATAAAGAAACTAGAAGCCAACGGCTTTCGCAAAATAAGGGACGATGGAAAACATACCATCTACAAAGCTCCCGACAAGCGAGCCGTACAAGTCCCGAGACACCGCGAAATCAACGAAAACACAGCCAGACAAATCCTAAAGGATGCGGGGTTAAAATAAACCCCGCCGCCCTGGGGATAGAATATAAACTTTTAAAAATTGAAAGGAGTTGACCCCCATGGAATATATTTATCCAGCCATCTTTGAACAAAACAGCGACGGTAGTTATACAATTACCTATCCCGATTTACCGGGTTGCATCAGCGAAGGTAAATCTCTGGGCAATGCTATGGATATGGCCCAAAGCGCCTTAACACAATGGATTGAATATTTGCTGGAGGAAAAAGAAAATATTCCGGATCCAAGCAATATAAAAACAATTAAGCCTTTAAAAAATCAGTTTGTAAATCTTGTTCGTGCTGCAATACGTGATAATCGTGCAGTACGCCGTACCGTTAGCATTCCTGGATGGTTAGACGTAAAAGCTGCCGATGCCGGCATTAGTTTATCCAAGGTTCTCCAGGATGCGCTAAAAGAAAAACTGGGTGTATAGATTATCAGGCAAAAAGTAGCCCTAAGCGGCTGTTTTTCATTTTAGTAGGCCGTTTGTACTCTCCCTGGCTGCCCGTCATCGACATCCTGTTTCAATCCACGCCCCCGCACGGGGAGCGACGAAAGTACTCACGTAATGTATTGTAGATTATCACTTTAATATGGGCTAACTACCCAGATAATTATCGAATTAAATAATCTGTGTTTGTCAATCAAAAAGTTTACCACAGTGATCACGTAAAAGTTTACCACCCATAAGAGGAAGAGTAGCCAGGGACCGCTCAAACTACATCGTAACCTGTTTCAATTCCTTATAGGCAGGCTAAAAACGGCAAAAAATGTAGAAACAACTAACGATTATCTATAGTTTCAATTCCTCATAGGCAGGCTAAAAACGTTTTGGGTACATCTCCATCTATTCCACACTCCTAGTTTCAATTCCTCATAGGCAGGCTAAAAACAAAACATGGGACAAACTAAATAGCACACCCAAGCCAGCGTTTCAATTCCTCATAGGCAGGCTAAAAACCCAGGACAGTGGAGCAGTTCGGGCTGACCGGGTGACGTTTCAATTCCTCATAGGCAGGCTAAAAACGTCATGATATGCCAACTTGAAAGCCTTCTCTGCCGGGTTTCAATTCCTCATAGGCAGGCTAAAAACCAGGTATTCCTAGTTCACTAGCAGCTTTTTCAGCAGTTTCAATTCCTCATAGGCAGGCTAAAAACAGCCCGGCAACCTGGAAGCTAGCTATGATGATGATGTGTTTCAATTCCTCATAGGCAGGCTAAAAACTTCAATGGTACTGGCGACCAGAAGAATATAAAAGTTAGTTTCAATTCCTCATAGGCAGGCTAAAAACTCAATTCCTCCATAGTTTGGATATAAGTCTCTCAAGTAGGTTTCAATTCCTCATAGGCAGGCTAAAAACTGATGCTGAATCCGACCTAAAACATTGTTGGTTTTGTGGAGTTTCAATTCCTCATAGGCAGGCTAAAAACTTTCACTCTCTTTCACTACCGCCCACGTGGCGGTAGTGGGTTTCAATTCCTCATAGGCAGGCTAAAAACTGTGTTGGGTATCTCAGATACCGTGGCATTTTTGTTGGGTTTCAATTCCTCATAGGCAGGCTAAAAACAGGAGTATTTTTATGCAAAGGTATGAATATTCATACCTGTTTCAATTCCTCATAGGCAGGCTAAAAACGAAAAGCCGGATTTTTCATTGCAATGTTTGGGAAAAAATCGTTTCAATTCCTCATAGGCAGGCTAAAAACTTGGCGTTAAAGGTAATTTTGCACCTCCAATACCAGAGTTTCAATTCCTCATAGGCAGGCTAAAAACCATGCAAATCACAAAAGCCACGCGCTTTCAGATCATGTTTCAATTCCTCATAGGCAGGCTAAAAACGCGCTGGGAACTACAATTCAGGAAGATTCTGGAGGTGGGTTTCAATTCCTCATAGGCAGGCTAAAAACGGACCATATGGTGATAGTCGCTTTTCTGACGCCGTGTTTCAATTCCTCATAGGCAGGCTAAAAACGCTTGCGGTACTCTTCATAGTTGGCCGCCTCGATTTGTTTCAATTCCTCATAGGCAGGCTAAAAACCCAGCCGTATAGCTTCTTTTCATAAGAAATATAGCGTTTCAATTCCTCATAGGCAGGCTAAAAACTTTAAATGGAAAAATATAAGTGCCGGGGCATTGTCTCTTGTTTCAATTCCTCATAGGCAGGCTAAAAACGGTTGAGGATAGTATTTATACTCGTTTTTCCGACGCCGGTTTCAATTCCTCATAGGCAGGCTAAAAACTTTTCTTGGGTGTTGACAGGATGCGGAACACAGGGTAGTTTCAATTCCTCATAGGCAGGCTAAAAACTGAGAGTGTTTACAACGAAACGACAAAACCGGGACCGGGTTTCAATTCCTCATAGGCAGGCTAAAAACTTCAAAAAATCTTGCGCGTGAAGCTATGAAAGGGCTGTTTCAATTCCTCATAGGCAGGCTAAAAACATTCTATTGCTGTCCATCTTATATTTAGGCATGAGGTTTCAATTCCTCATAGGCAGGCTAAAAACCAAAGCTTTTCCATGCAGTCAAAGAGGAATTCTTCTTGTTTCAATTCCTCATAGGCAGGCTAAAAACCGTGCGCTATTACTTCCCATTGACCAAGCCAGCCAAGTTTCAATTCCTCATAGGCAGGCTAAAAACGAAGCATACTTTGATAGTTGCTTTCGGGACGAACCGTTTCAATTCCTCATAGGCAGGCTAAAAACCTATACAGCCGTGGTATTCTACCTGGCGCCAGGTCATAGGTTTCAATTCCTCATAGGCAGGCTAAAAACTTTCCACTGGCTGGACGGCTCGCCTTCCCCTGCATGTTTCAATTCCTCATAGGCAGGCTAAAAACGCGTACCGCCTTTCTACTACCTTTTGTTGGAATTGTGTTTCAATTCCTCATAGGCAGGCTAAAAACTATCTATCATTCAGAGCATTGAAACCGACATAACCAGTTTCAATTCCTCATAGGCAGGCTAAAAACTAAGTTGCTCTTGCGGTACAAAGGACATTGCTCGTGTTTCAATTCCTCATAGGCAGGCTAAAAACCTTACTGCGGATTGAGGTTATGAATTACCTGCGTGAAGTTTCAATTCCTCATAGGCAGGCTAAAAACTATCTATCATTCAGAGCATTGAAACCGACATAACCAGTTTCAATTCCTCATAGGCAGGCTAAAAACCTTACTGCGGATTGAGGTTATGAATTACCTGCGTGAAGTTTCAATTCCTCATAGGCAGGCTAAAAACGGATCAATCCTACCTGCGCCATGGTGCAAGGTTTTGCCAAAGTTTCAATTCCTCATAGGCAGGCTAAAAACCCTGCGGCAGACTATTCAGGAAGTAGAACAGCTGTGTTTCAATTCCTCATAGGCAGGCTAAAAACCATTAACTATGCTGACAGTAGCATACCAGTTATTCAGGTTTCAATTCCTCATAGGCAGGCTAAAAACACCAAACCGATTGAACTAAATGAAGGGGAAATGTAAGTTTCAATTCCTCATAGGCAGGCTAAAAACCAAGTAACATTCACGAATTCGCTATTAACCTACAAGTTTCAATTCCTCATAGGCAGGCTAAAAACTCAGGTATCAGAAGCGCAAAAAGCAGTATTGGAAGAGTGTTTCAATTCCTCATAGGCAGGCTAAAAACACAATTGTATTTTGGCGCTTATAAATCCACTCAAAAAAGTTTCAATTCCTCATAGGCAGGCTAAAAACTGACCATATTCCCTTACTTCCGCATGGAAGAGGATTGTTTCAATTCCTCATAGGCAGGCTAAAAACAAGTTAAGTAACCAAGTAATTAGTGAATCAAAACCCGGTTTCAATTCCTCATAGGCAGGCTAAAAACTGGTCTACAGGTTTATAACCGTGTCTAGTCTATCATCGTTTCAATTCCTCATAGGCAGGCTAAAAACTAGATAATACAAATCCTTGTATCGTTGTAAAATCTAAGTTTCAATTCCTCATAGGCAGGCTAAAAACGTCAATTGAGCGAAATTTTGCGCCCTTTGTGCAGGCGGTTTCAATTCCTCATAGGCAGGCTAAAAACGGGGAAAGAAGGATATGAAGCGTTCTTCGGCACAGGTTTCAATTCCTCATAGGCAGGCTAAAAACCTCCCTTTGCCCCCACTTCCAGCCGGCACTGAAAGGTTTCAATTCCTCATAGGCAGGCTAAAAACTTGCTTAGTACAATAAATCTTTTTCATATGCCCGAGTTTCAATTCCTCATAGGCAGGCTAAAAACGGACGAGGAAATTTTTGAAAAAGCAAACGAAGAATTCAGGTTTCAATTCCTCATAGGCAGGCTAAAAACTGCTGACATAGCGATTGTGGTTGTGCAGGCGTTTGGGTTTCAATTCCTCATAGGCAGGCTAAAAACGAACGCCACGCCAACCCGTTTTCTGACCAGTTGATGACTGGTTTCAATTCCTCATAGGCAGGCTAAAAACCTCAAACATGGCCGGGTTGTGCTGAGGTAGCTTGGCGTTTCAATTCCTCATAGGCAGGCTAAAAACTAATTACGCGCCCGGTCCCCTGCCCCCAGTGGCATGGGTTTCAATTCCTCATAGGCAGGCTAAAAACTTTTTTGGGGTGTTGACAAAACGCGGAACACAGGGTAGTTTCAATTCCTCATAGGCAGGCTAAAAACACGCCCCTCACGCGTGCACTCAGCGAAATACGCATGTTTCAATTCCTCATAGGCAGGCTAAAAACTAATATTCGTTCCTTCCCCCTCCTTTCTACAAGTCTGGAGTTTCAATTCCTCATAGGCAGGCTAAAAACTGAGTACAGCCTTGGAGCCGGTAGAAAAACCCGGCACCAGTTTCAATTCCTCATAGGCAGGCTAAAAACCTGTAAAAATGATTTTTGTTTCTCCCTTCTCTCATTTCATGTTTCAATTCCTCATAGGCAGGCTAAAAACCGATTTTGCTTAAATGTGATTTTGGAATGAATTCGTTGTTTCAATTCCTCATAGGCAGGCTAAAAACTCGAATTTTAGTTCTCCTAATCCTGTACCATTTGGGTTTCAATTCCTCATAGGCAGGCTAAAAACTATGCTTGATACTGCCATCTGGCATCGCGTATTCGGTTTCAATTCCTCATAGGCAGGCTAAAAACGAAATAAGCCAGGAAGAGGGAATAGAGGAACAGGCTTGTTTCAATTCCTCATAGGCAGGCTAAAAACACGCCACGCCAACCCGTTTTCTGACCAGTTGATGACTGGTTTCAATTCCTCATAGGCAGGCTAAAAACACGCCACGCCAACCCGTTTTCTGACCAGTTGATGACTGGTTTCAATTCCTCATAGGCAGGCTAAAAACCGAGGATAAGCAACTAGAAGCAACAGCAGCAATTTTTATGTTTCAATTCCTCATAGGCAGGCTAAAAACAGGGGCTGAAAATAGCCGTATTAGCTTTAACCTGCCGTTTCAATTCCTCATAGGCAGGCTAAAAACAATTCATTTTCTGTCATGACTAATGTTTGCTTATGGTTTCAATTCCTCATAGGCAGGCTAAAAACTCTGATTCTATTCTACCTGACAGCTGGATAGCTGTGTTTCAATTCCTCATAGGCAGGCTAAAAACAGACAAACCCGGCCGGCCTGATCTTCAGCATGAAGAAGTTTCAATTCCTCATAGGCAGGCTAAAAACCAAACCCGGCCGGCCTGATCTTCAGTATGAAGAAGTTTCAATTCCTCATAGGCAGGCTAAAAACGGCAGGAAACTCATTATTCTTGAAATGAGTTTGGTTAAGTTTCAATTCCTCATAGGCAGGCTAAAAACATGTGGTTTCATTACATCAAAGATTTTACTTGCATTAGTTTCAATTCCTCATAGGCAGGCTAAAAACCCGTAGTTACCTTCTTACACCGGGGACACTGTACTTTGTTTCAATTCCTCATAGGCAGGCTAAAAACCCGTGAAAAAAGCGAAGGCGTATATCCTCGCCCGGGTTTCAATTCCTCATAGGCAGGCTAAAAACCGGGCTCAGATTGTGGGCGACGGTAAAGATGCCGCGTTTCAATTCCTCATAGGCAGGCTAAAAACCGAGACCGCTATTGCGGTCATCAACGAGTATCCCCCCAGGTTTCAATTCCTCATAGGCAGGCTAAAAACCCGAGCTGCTGGCAGTTCATCCTTGGCTGCCGCCCAGTTTCAATTCCTCATAGGCAGGCTAAAAACTATACCAAAGACGGCCGTCAGGTGAAGCGAGGGAAGCGGTTTCAATTCCTCATAGGCAGGCTAAAAACAGGCGGGGCTTGAGGTCAGAGCGCAGATTATCTGGGTGTTTCAATTCCTCATAGGCAGGCTAAAAACGCTCACGACTACAGAAGCCTTCCCATCGGTAGAAGGTTTCAATTCCTCATAGGCAGGCTAAAAACCATCGCCGACCCCAGGGACCTCCTTAGCCCACCGGATAGTTTCAATTCCTCATAGGCAGGCTAAAAACAGCGGAAAGGCAAGCCATCTTAGCAGAGGTGCACAACAGTTTCAATTCCTCATAGGCAGGCTAAAAACGGTGCTTTTCCCACCCCAGGCTCGATATTGCGAAACGTTTCAATTCCTCATAGGCAGGCTAAAAACTGAACCGATGGCTCCGGATGGTTCGCCTGAAAAAAGTTTCAATTCCTCATAGGCAGGCTAAAAACATCGCCGACCCCAGGGACCTCCTTAGCCCACCGGATAGTTTCAATTCCTCATAGGCAGGCTAAAAACTCGGGTTTCGCGCCTGCTCTGGTTATTAGCGAGATTGGTTTCAATTCCTCATAGGCAGGCTAAAAACGCCGGCAGCACTGGCGCATTTGCTACTCCTGATACGTTTCAATTCCTCATAGGCAGGCTAAAAACTTCCTTCGGGAACCACGCTTGTATCCCAGGCAAGCATGTTTCAATTCCTCATAGGCAGGCTAAAAACTAATATAACTGGGGCCTGACTCCGACCCATAACCGTAGGTTTCAATTCCTCATAGGCAGGCTAAAAACCCAATGTGCAGGTGGCCACGCAGTCCGCACAGACCAGTTTCAATTCCTCATAGGCAGGCTAAAAACTCACTGCCGTCACACCTGCGATAGGGACCACAAGCTGATGTTTCAATTCCTCATAGGCAGGCTAAAAACCGGATCCGGAAATTTGGATACCGGAAATTAAGAAGAGTTTCAATTCCTCATAGGCAGGCTAAAAACTCGCCGCGCCTATCATTGCAGGTTGCTTAGTCCTGAGTTTCAATTCCTCATAGGCAGGCTAAAAACGGGGATTGGGTCCGTGCCCACCGTGATACTCTGGGGGGTTTCAATTCCTCATAGGCAGGCTAAAAACAACTTATGGCGGGTAAAATGCGTCTGAACCCACCAGTTTCAATTCCTCATAGGCAGGCTAAAAACTCCCCTGGAGAGACGCAACTTCACCCCCATATTGGTGTTTCAATTCCTCATAGGCAGGCTAAAAACCCGACCCGGAAGCTGTGCACAAGGCGGCGGAGAAAAGTTTCAATTCCTCATAGGCAGGCTAAAAACGGGAAACAACGCCAAGGAACACGTCCCCAGAACTACCGGTTTCAATTCCTCATAGGCAGGCTAAAAACCACCGGAGTACCCGTCATTGCCTGCGGCCGCCACCAGTTTCAATTCCTCATAGGCAGGCTAAAAACGACAAAATACGGAAATATATACATTGGGAGGTTGCGTTTCAATTCCTCATAGGCAGGCTAAAAACCGTGTAGTTCCGGTGAGAGCTCCAACATGGTCCAAGGTTTCAATTCCTCATAGGCAGGCTAAAAACTGTCGATAGAAACATCATATCGAGGGAACCCCTGATTGTGGTTTCAATTCCTCATAGGCAGGCTAAAAACGAAATTTCTTCGGGGAGAGGTTCGTATATAACCCACTCGGTTTCAATTCCTCATAGGCAGGCTAAAAACCTGTTATGTTTTTTGATAATGTTTGAGCGGCAACAGTTTCAATTCCTCATAGGCAGGCTAAAAACGTACTCAGACCGCCCAGTCCGGGTTATGCCGCGGTAGGTTTCAATTCCTCATAGGCAGGCTAAAAACTGACCACGGATTGACCACAAGGGCTGGTTTTTTCAAGTTTCAATTCCTCATAGGCAGGCTAAAAACATAAAAAGCGCCTGCCCTGGACTTGGCCCGAAAACGGGTTTCAATTCCTCATAGGCAGGCTAAAAACCAACCAAACTTGACAAACATGTTGCCGGTGCACTGAGGTTTCAATTCCTCATAGGCAGGCTAAAAACGTACCGCAAAAGCTGCCTCCCTGGAAGCGAGGCGGTAGTGTTTCAATTCCTCATAGGCAGGCTAAAAACCGCCTTCGGAAGTATCCCTTCATAAGATCACCCGACGAGTTTCAATTCCTCATAGGCAGGCTAAAAACCCCGAACACGATCCCCGCCTTCCGTGAAGGCGGTAGTTTCAATTCCTCATAGGCAGGCTAAAAACTCTGTCATCTTGATTTTTTTGCTTATTGATTAGTCGGTTTCAATTCCTCATAGGCAGGCTAAAAACTTCATAGGCATCATTTAGTACAGCAATTTTCTGCTTAGAGTTTCAATTCCTCATAGGCAGGCTAAAAACATATTCGTCCTGCCGGGTAGAGTACCACGAAGCAAAGTTTCAATTCCTCATAGGCAGGCTAAAAACTACGTGTAAAAGGGGGGAGGGCAGTGGCTGAATTTGATGGTTTCAATTCCTCATAGGCAGGCTAAAAACTAAATGGCTTTAGGTGATTATACAAAGACGACCTATGGTTTCAATTCCTCATAGGCAGGCTAAAAACGCTCACCGTCTGCGCCGGTACCAACAACCTCACCAGTTTCAATTCCTCATAGGCAGGCTAAAAACGGTACGTACCTTGCTATAGCACATGGTATAGTCCCATATGGTTTCAATTCCTCATAGGCAGGCTAAAAACCGCCCAGGACCCTGATCTGGGGGAAATACTATACGGTTTCAATTCCTCATAGGCAGGCTAAAAACCAAAATATGACCCAATATGTGTGAAATTTAATGGAACGTTTCAATTCCTCATAGGCAGGCTAAAAACGCAAATCAATTCAACGATCCGCCCGAAGATGGGTAGTTTCAATTCCTCATAGGCAGGCTAAAAACAAACTCGTACATTCATACCTAGCTTTTCTACTCTCCAGTTTCAATTCCTCATAGGCAGGCTAAAAACCAATTCAATACCCTCCAAGGCAGTCACACCTCCACGTTTCAATTCCTCATAGGCAGGCTAAAAACGCTGTATGACATCATCTGGCATATCAGAGGCCGAAGTTTCAATTCCTCATAGGCAGGCTAAAAACGAGTGACAAACCATTCACGTAGGAGCTGACCGAGGTGTTTCAATTCCTCATAGGCAGGCTAAAAACTTTTATATGTTTCCAACCATTCTTGAGCAAAATCCTGTTTCAATTCCTCATAGGCAGGCTAAAAACGTGCACCTTCGCGAAGACCATCGGAAAACATTTCAATGTTTCAATTCCTCATAGGCAGGCTAAAAACTGGTTGAGTGCCAGATTGCCCCATGTCGTGAGGTCAATAAGTTTCAATTCCTCATAGGCAGGCTAAAAACGCAATATCATCAGTTTACCAACAATACAAAAACTGCCGCGTTTCAATTCCTCATAGGCAGGCTAAAAACCCGCATGGGTTACGAGGACGGCAAAAAGGGCAAAGTTTCAATTCCTCATAGGCAGGCTAAAAACGGTTCGTAGCGAAGGACGTTTGCGAAGTGCTGGAAATTAGGTTTCAATTCCTCATAGGCAGGCTAAAAACAAACCCCTCGTCTCCTTCGCCGAAACTTGTGCGGCATCGTTTCAATTCCTCATAGGCAGGCTAAAAACAATCGAAGAAATATATATTTCTATGGTGAAGTCCAGGTTTCAATTCCTCATAGGCAGGCTAAAAACGCATGAAGCATCCGGCGTCCAATCCGAACTGCAGAACGCTGTTTCAATTCCTCATAGGCAGGCTAAAAACCGACCAGGGCCGAATTTGCGGGTGCGCCGGTGCTGTCCAGTTTCAATTCCTCATAGGCAGGCTAAAAACCCGGGTCATAGCCCGCAGCATAGGACAGGGTAGCGCGTTTCAATTCCTCATAGGCAGGCTAAAAACAGTCTGTATCTGCCCGGTCAGGTCCTGGATGCGAGTGTTTCAATTCCTCATAGGCAGGCTAAAAACTCATCGTCCAACCGGCTAAGAGCATCCCTCGAATTACGTTTCAATTCCTCATAGGCAGGCTAAAAACTTTTTTAAATAAACATCTTTACCAATCTTGTTTGACCTAGTTTCAATTCCTCATAGGCAGGCTAAAAACTGGAAACAAGCGTCATATTGCTTTCCCTGACGGTAGTTTCAATTCCTCATAGGCAGGCTAAAAACTCAGAAAAAGCAGTTGATGAAGTAATTAAGGATGTACAATGTTTCAATTCCTCATAGGCAGGCTAAAAACCTTGGGTGCGCTGAAGAGTTGTTGCAGGCGGCATGCGGAGTTTCAATTCCTCATAGGCAGGCTAAAAACGTAACAACGGCGTTCGCCCCGCTTTGATAGAACACCGGTTTCAATTCCTCATAGGCAGGCTAAAAACTCGTATATTTTCAATGCGAATTACAACAACATCGGTTACGGTTTCAATTCCTCATAGGCAGGCTAAAAACGGCACTCAGGGTATTGCTTATGCACTGCGCTGTAGCGGTTTCAATTCCTCATAGGCAGGCTAAAAACGAAGAACGGAGAAATCGATCCGAAGGTCCTGGAAGAAGTGTTTCAATTCCTCATAGGCAGGCTAAAAACCAAAACATTGAACGTTTTGTTACTCAGCTCAACCAGGCACGTTTCAATTCCTCATAGGCAGGCTAAAAACTAAATCTGTAGTCTTAGCAGCCAGGGAGATGGGTATCCAGTTTCAATTCCTCATAGGCAGGCTAAAAACACAGCATTATATTTGCGATTTTATTCTAGAACCGTGTTTCAATTCCTCATAGGCAGGCTAAAAACTCGTGGTGAATGAGCACAAAGTCATCCATGTACCGCAGGGTTTCAATTCCTCATAGGCAGGCTAAAAACTTAACGCCGAAGTTACACACAGTAACTATTTTATTATGATGTTTCAATTCCTCATAGGCAGGCTAAAAACTATAGTCAGTGAGTCTGGTTGCTGGACTTATGGTTCTGAGTTTCAATTCCTCATAGGCAGGCTAAAAACTAATTTTAAACCGAAACGTGATTTTAGTCAGAAAAGGTTTCAATTCCTCATAGGCAGGCTAAAAACTTTTGACAGCCGCAACAACAACGAACTAATCGAGGGTTTCAATTCCTCATAGGCAGGCTAAAAACCGCGGTTTTGACGCTAAGGAACCAAGTAACGCTGATAGTTTCAATTCCTCATAGGCAGGCTAAAAACTCTGACCAGCGTTCTAAACCAGGGAACCTACAAGATGGGGTTTCAATTCCTCATAGGCAGGCTAAAAACGCTGTGGATGTCTCTTATTGCTGCCTTGACAGCAGGGTGTTTCAATTCCTCATAGGCAGGCTAAAAACACGTGGTTATTGCATTAATCACCGCTATAGCTGGTGTGTTTCAATTCCTCATAGGCAGGCTAAAAACTGAATAAATTCGACGCCAGAAACAACCTTGCCAAGAGTTTCAATTCCTCATAGGCAGGCTAAAAACCGGATGGGGCGTACACCATTGTATGGGACGACAGGAGTTTCAATTCCTCATAGGCAGGCTAAAAACGTTTGCAAACTTTTATCTTAGTTGTCTTGACCACTTTATGTTTCAATTCCTCATAGGCAGGCTAAAAACGAGAGAGGCTATGTTTTGGTGCAACTTGGCAAAGGAAGGTTTCAATTCCTCATAGGCAGGCTAAAAACTGATTGTTCGGGCATAGTAGCATCATTCCTTTCTAGTTTCAATTCCTCATAGGCAGGCTAAAAACACGACCGGGCTTTCTGGTTGAAGGCTAGGGACATAGGTTTCAATTCCTCATAGGCAGGCTAAAAACGATGGATATGAGCCAAAGGAGGGGGTATAGCATGGCGTTTCAATTCCTCATAGGCAGGCTAAAAACGAGTATATGGACGAAATAGGAAAATTGCGCGAAGCAATTGGTTTCAATTCCTCATAGGCAGGCTAAAAACTGGTTGAAAAATTTGTACATAATGACCATCCTCAAGCAAGTTTCAATTCCTCATAGGCAGGCTAAAAACCGACGACGGGACGCGAAGCGTCTCTTTTTATCGTTAGAGTTTCAATTCCTCATAGGCAGGCTAAAAACTCCAAGTTAGCTATCTCTGTCTCCATGTTCTGGCGCTTGTTTCAATTCCTCATAGGCAGGCTAAAAACCTGAAACATTGTCGGCTTGGATCAGAGAAATAGAAGTTTCAATTCCTCATAGGCAGGCTAAAAACCAGTGCATAAGCAATACCCTGAGTGCCAGTAAGCCTGGTTTCAATTCCTCATAGGCAGGCTAAAAACAAATAAAAAAAAGGAGGTTCTACCAGTGAAAGAATTATTGTTTCAATTCCTCATAGGCAGGCTAAAAACAATTCCCGGCGCTGCCCGAAGTCGAAGGAGTTAAGTTGTTTCAATTCCTCATAGGCAGGCTAAAAACCCCGCTCCGGATTATCCCCTGGTTTCCGCATGGTTAGTTTCAATTCCTCATAGGCAGGCTAAAAACTAGTTAAATCTGGTTCTCTCTCCCCTCTTTCATAATTTGAGTTTCAATTCCTCATAGGCAGGCTAAAAACGGCAGTTCAATTTTCAACTCCCAATCGGCCACAAGGGTTTCAATTCCTCATAGGCAGGCTAAAAACTTGAAAACGATCCCGCAAGGTATGATCTCAAATTGTTTCAATTCCTCATAGGCAGGCTAAAAACTTGAAAACGATCCCGCAAGGTATGATCTCAAATTGTTTCAATTCCTCATAGGCAGGCTAAAAACGGGACATACAAAGTTGAAAACAGTACAACATTACCAAGTTTCAATTCCTCATAGGCAGGCTAAAAACTCTCGTTGACCATTGCAATTAAATCCTTAATAAGTAGTTTCAATTCCTCATAGGCAGGCTAAAAACATGGTTTAACACTCCGATATTGTTTAAGTGCAATTCGAGTTTCAATTCCTCATAGGCAGGCTAAAAACATGCCAAAAAAGCCGGGGTTTATATCCAGAACGGACGCGAGTTTCAATTCCTCATAGGCAGGCTAAAAACTCCTGCGCGACAATATCAGAACTGCCCGCGATACCCAAAGTTTCAATTCCTCATAGGCAGGCTAAAAACGCAGTCAAACAACTTTATAGAGGCTGAACACTATTGTTTCAATTCCTCATAGGCAGGCTAAAAACTATTGTCAATACCTTTTTAATTTTTTTTCGGTATTTTTAGTTTCAATTCCTCATAGGCAGGCTAAAAACGGAAGGATGGCTCCGGAGCCGTGGAGTTGAGTACCAATGTTTCAATTCCTCATAGGCAGGCTAAAAACACTGCGACATCATTGACGGAGAACCCCACGTCGTGCAGTTTCAATTCCTCATAGGCAGGCTAAAAACCTGATCCTTTTCCGGACCGCTGTTGCCGCAGCAGAGTTTCAATTCCTCATAGGCAGGCTAAAAACTGGTCTATCGAGAAAAATTCTTGGATGGTTACGTCGTTTCAATTCCTCATAGGCAGGCTAAAAACTACTAATTTTTCGCGTACTGGGTCTTTTTTGGCAGGTTTCAATTCCTCATAGGCAGGCTAAAAACAAGGTAAAAGCCTTGACAGCAGCCTTGGAAGAGGGGTTTCAATTCCTCATAGGCAGGCTAAAAACTCGGGAGGGATGTCATCTCCTTTGATTGATAGTCCTCGTTTCAATTCCTCATAGGCAGGCTAAAAACCGCCCCGGCAGTTACCCATGTCGCGTTCACTGTTGCTGGTTTCAATTCCTCATAGGCAGGCTAAAAACGTAGCGTTTGGCCCATTGGGAGCGGATTATTTCTACTGTTTCAATTCCTCATAGGCAGGCTAAAAACAAAAATCAGCTATGTTTTGAGCTGTCAGGATTTCCGGGTTTCAATTCCTCATAGGCAGGCTAAAAACGAGGGTAACAGCTTGCTTCTTTAGTAGCGCATTGTCCGCTGTTTCAATTCCTCATAGGCAGGCTAAAAACCCGGGCCACTCGTAAATAAACGCCCCGCAGTTCGGGGTTTCAATTCCTCATAGGCAGGCTAAAAACGGGCCAAGTCCAGGGCAGGCGCTTTTTATCAGGACGTTTCAATTCCTCATAGGCAGGCTAAAAACATCAATCGCCAGAATCATCCCCATTCACCACCTTTAGTTTCAATTCCTCATAGGCAGGCTAAAAACCCATAGAAAAGGTAGTATCTATGGCGTCCAATAGCAGTTTCAATTCCTCATAGGCAGGCTAAAAACGCAACATGCTCCGTCCCATATAGCTTGTTTAAAATATGTTTCAATTCCTCATAGGCAGGCTAAAAACTGAGACTATACCCTTCGGCAGCCGGCGCGATCTGAGAAAGTTTCAATTCCTCATAGGCAGGCTAAAAACATAACGTCATCACACCCATCTCTCAACTTTCTAAAGTTTCAATTCCTCATAGGCAGGCTAAAAACCCGGTATGGGCAAAAGAAGATATTGAGTGGGCTTAGTTTCAATTCCTCATAGGCAGGCTAAAAACCGAACTAGTAGGTACTACTGGATCAAGTGGTGGCGATGGTTTCAATTCCTCATAGGCAGGCTAAAAACATAGCCTATGGCATCGAGCCAGGCAAGCCAATTCCGTTTCAATTCCTCATAGGCAGGCTAAAAACTAAAACATGGCACCTTCTACACAGAGTACGCAAATTATGTTTCAATTCCTCATAGGCAGGCTAAAAACCCGCGGCGAAGGCTACCTTCTTGGGGTCAAAATCCATCTGTTTCAATTCCTCATAGGCAGGCTAAAAACTGATGCCAGCAGGGTGAGTTACGCTACAGCGCAGTGCAGTTTCAATTCCTCATAGGCAGGCTAAAAACATCTGTAGTCTTAGCAGCCAGGGAGATGGGTATCCAGTTTCAATTCCTCATAGGCAGGCTAAAAACCTTCAGGCCAAGCGGTAAATGTTACAAAATATACCCTGTTTCAATTCCTCATAGGCAGGCTAAAAACTGAGTCGCATCTGGCCGAAAGTGCGCAAAAAGAACTGTTTCAATTCCTCATAGGCAGGCTAAAAACCCTGCTGTCTTTTGATGCGTCTACATTTATATTGCCGTGTTTCAATTCCTCATAGGCAGGCTAAAAACTGGGAACGTGATTCCGGTATGGGCAAGTGAAGCAGTGTTTCAATTCCTCATAGGCAGGCTAAAAACGCGGGTGTCGGGGTGGCCGATGTAGTGCGGCACGCCGACGTTTCAATTCCTCATAGGCAGGCTAAAAACCAACGACATAAAAACAGTGTTAGATTAAATTGCACAGTTTCAATTCCTCATAGGCAGGCTAAAAACCAATCGACACCATCCCCGCGGTGTGGGCACATTGATTCGGTTTCAATTCCTCATAGGCAGGCTAAAAACTCTGATTGGAACCTGATAGAAGTAGCCCCCCCTATCCTTGTTTCAATTCCTCATAGGCAGGCTAAAAACCTATAGCACATAATGCAAGTCCATATGTAACAATATAGTTTCAATTCCTCATAGGCAGGCTAAAAACAATAACCGCCCTGCGGCGGTAAATATTTCACGTGAAAGTTTCAATTCCTCATAGGCAGGCTAAAAACCCATCCCGGAAGCATCGTAGCGGAACCCGGCTTTGAGTTTCAATTCCTCATAGGCAGGCTAAAAACTTAACTTGGCAACCCTAGACTGGGTTAAGCGCAATAAGTTTCAATTCCTCATAGGCAGGCTAAAAACCTATAACAGTATATATCTCCGGCATAGAGGTGGTAGTTTCAATTCCTCATAGGCAGGCTAAAAACGCATCATAAGGATCTACGGCAGCACCACAACTACTGCAATGTTTCAATTCCTCATAGGCAGGCTAAAAACATATTTATTCATACCCTATTCCACAAGGAATCAAGGTTTCAATTCCTCATAGGCAGGCTAAAAACTGATGCATCCAGAGTATGCCCCGCACGCGCGTTCTAGGTTTCAATTCCTCATAGGCAGGCTAAAAACATATGTAAAAAAGTATTTGAATTGGGAGGGATACCTATGCCGTTTCAATTCCTCATAGGCAGGCTAAAAACCCAACAGGCATGGTTTTGGTTCACGGCTGTCGTCGTAGCAGTTTCAATTCCTCATAGGCAGGCTAAAAACCTCGGTTAGCCGCTAAAAAGGGGCTGTTATAAAAAAGTTTCAATTCCTCATAGGCAGGCTAAAAACCAAAGAGAGTACCGCAAAAGAAAAAAAGAAAACACAGTTTCAATTCCTCATAGGCAGGCTAAAAACTTCCACGGCGGCCCGGTCATCGGCCGTGGGTAGTTGGGTTTCAATTCCTCATAGGCAGGCTAAAAACTAGCATCTTTCCCCCGCATACCTCTCCGCGTCCCGCAGTTTCAATTCCTCATAGGCAGGCTAAAAACGGCCTGGGAATGTGTTTCTCTCAGGTCGGCCTGTGTGTTTCAATTCCTCATAGGCAGGCTAAAAACTGATGGAAGCGGTTCTGCCGGTTCTGGCCGACATCCCGGTTTCAATTCCTCATAGGCAGGCTAAAAACCGGGAGAATTCCACCGCATGACCACAAAGGGGCTTTTACGTTTCAATTCCTCATAGGCAGGCTAAAAACGGATGGTTACAACGCGCCACGGATAGACTGTACCCAGTTTCAATTCCTCATAGGCAGGCTAAAAACCCCCAACTCCAAAGCTGTTATCTCAGTTTTTGGCGCGTTTCAATTCCTCATAGGCAGGCTAAAAACAATTTAGTTACAGCTACCCCAATTATATTATATATATGTTTCAATTCCTCATAGGCAGGCCAGTACTGACGCATAATTTTCAGAGTCATTGATAGACATCATGTTACGGTGTTCAAGAGAAAAATTTTATCGCAAAACCCTACTGGACAACAATTTTCCGTTATGAGATAATAGTGTGGGTTACCAC
>Ga0067045_1029725_pt1 | contig 18737 bp, 17 predicted proteins | sample TerdegcTABiofilm_FD_59184 | JGI IMG/M metagenome (GOLD analysis project Ga0067045, IMG submission 59184) | Combined Assembly of (Gp0054472, Gp0054536) Wastewater bioreactor microbial communities from Singapore -Terephthalate degrading... | reverse complement strand
CTTTTCACTGCAGATGGTAACTCTTTCGACTTAACTACAAAAGACTAATACGAGGTATGTCATGGAATGGCTTTTAAATCCCGAACACTGGGTCTCCCTCATCACATTGACGGCCCTGGAGATCGTGCTGGGCATAGATAACATCATCTTTCTTGCCATAATAGTCTCCAAGATGCCTTCACATCAGCAGCCATCTGCCCGCACCATTGGTTTGGGGGCCGCAATGATTATGCGCATCCTGCTGCTTCTGTCCCTGACATGGGTGATGCGCCTCACAGAACCCCTGTTTCACCTCTTGGGCAGGGCCTTTGCTGGCAGGGACATCATACTTATTCTGGGTGGGCTGTTTCTTATTGCAAAGAGCTCTCTCGAGATACACGAGAAGATGGAGGAGGCGCGAAGCGGCGGCCCGGATATTCAAATCAGGACAACGGCCTTCTGGGGTGTTATTGTGCAGATCATGCTGCTGGACATCATCTTTTCCCTGGATTCCGTGATCACGGCAGTGGGAATGGCCCGAGAGATATGGATCATGATAGCCGCAATTGTCATAGCTGTGGGCATCATGATGTTTGCCGCAGGACCTATCGGAGATTTCGTGGACCAAAACCCCACCATCAAGGTGCTGGCCCTGAGTTTTCTCATTCTGGTGGGCGTGGCCCTGCTGGGCGATGGTTTTTCATTCCATATCCCCAAGGGCTACATCTATTTTGCCATGGCCTTTTCCTTTGCTGTGGAGATGATCAACATACGCGTGAGAAAGGGCATGTCCTGAATCATGCGCCCTTCGGCAGTGGTCGCCTACCTTCAGGAATGGGCCATCATGCGGTTAGCCGCCTCCAGGTCCTCCGGGGTATCGATCTCCAGCAGGGCGTCCGCCACCCTCACAACTCCGATGGAATAACCGTTTTCCATAGCCCTGAGCTGTTCCAGGCACTCCATTTGCTCCAGAAAACCAGGGCCGAGCCGCACAAACTCCTGCAAAAAAAACATACGAAAGGCATAAAGCCCCAGGTGCCTCAGGTAACCATGTCCCTGAAGCCGGGCTGCTGTATCAGGCCTGTTGAGGGTGCAGAGCACCTGGGCCTGCCCATCCCGATCAAAGGGAATGGCGGCGCGAGAGAAATACAGGGCCCTGCCCCTCTTGTCCACCACCACCTTCACCTTGTTTGGATTGCCCACATCCTCAAGCTTCATTGGACAGGCGGCTGTGGTCATGTGCAGCGTTTCGTCCTCCGACAGCAGCTCGAGCATGGCCCTCACTGCATCAGCGTGTAGAAACGGCTGGTCTCCCTGAATGTTCACAACGATATCCTCGGCGGCAAGCCCAAGGAGACGCGCAGCCTCCGCCACACGGTCCGTGCCGGAAGGGTGAGCTTTTGAGGTAAGAACGGTCTTGTACCCAGCGTCCTGAACGCATTGGAGAATGCGTTGATCGTCTGTTGCCACCACCACATCGTCCAGCACCGGAATGGAAAGGCTGCGCTCCACCACATGCAGGATCATAGGTCTTCCGGCTATCTTTGCCAGGGGTTTGCCCGGAAGACGCGTAGAGGCATATCTGGCTGGAATAACGGCGATTTTTTTACCCATCTTCTATTTCTCCCCTGCCTTTGAGAAGTTGTTCATAAACCCAGCCCCTTGAAAGGCCGGTCAGCTCCGCAAGCACTCTGCTCAAATCCTTCATCGAAAGAGGTGCTTCTTTTGTGATATGCCCTATCAGGCGCAACGCCGACTGCTTGCCTGTTTCAGTCCGCTCTTCATGGCCGTGAATCGCCCCTTCCACCACAATGACCCACTCGCCCCTGATGGGTATCTCCTTCAATCCCTCCTGAACCATGGAAAGCCGGGTAAAAAGCAGGGTTTCATGGAGTTTGGTCAGCTCTTTGGCCAGAAATACCGGCCTATCGCCCAGTACCGAGTAAATGGCTTCCAGGGAGGCCAACAGTCTGTGCGGCGCCTCCAGAAATACCAGGGTGTCCGGTAACGACTGGATATTCTGCAAAAAATGCAGCCGTTCATTGTTTTTTGCCGGCAGAAAACCGCCGAAATAAAAACGGTTTGCAAACAACCCTGATACACTCAAGGCGGTCACAATGGAAGACGGTCCGGGCACCGGAACGATCTGTACGCCATTTTCCCGCATACAGGCCACAAATCTCGCCCCAGGGTCAGATATAGCCGGCGTGCCGGCATCCGTCACCAACGCCGCATTCATACCCTGGTTCAGCAGGCTCAACACCTGCCCGGCGGCATCGAGTTCCCTGTGTTCATGGGCTGAGAGGAGCCTGGCATGGATGTTCAGGTGAGAAAGCAGTCTGCGGGTTTCACGTGTGTCTTCGGCCACCACGACTCCACATTTTTTGAGGGTTTCCACAGCACGATACGTGATGTCCTGAAGATTTCCTATGGGCGTCGCCACCACAAAAAGACAGCCTGGCATCTATTTTCCGTCATGAAGCGACGCGCTTTGTGCGGCCGATACTGAAACAGGCATATGCAACACACCCACACCGCCTTCCTGTTTCAGGACATGTCTGATACGCTGTGCGGCCGTCAGATGTGCAAGTACTGCAAGCAGTGCAAGGGCCGGACGCACTACATCGAAGATCAGGGCAAAGGATATGAAAAATATGCGCTCAAAACGGGTCATCAAGCCGATTTTACACGAAAACCCCAAGGATTCGGCCCTGGAACGGGCATAGCTCACCAAAAGGGAACCGGAAAGGGCGGCCAGCACCAACAAGGCATTCAGCAGGGGCGTATTGCCATACGCCCTTTTTAGGGTATCGCCGGACACCCATGGCGTATAATTATTGGCCCCTGTGTCCTGAAAAAGATAACAGAGCAATCCCAGAAACAGCAATACCTCGGCGTATCTGTCTAATGTGGAGTCAAGAAACGCACCCTTGTTGCCTGCCTGACCGGTTTTACGGGCCAACATACCATCTATGGCGTCCAAAGGCCCCAAAACAGCCAACGCCACTCCGGCTGTCCCTGGAAGGCCCATGATCAACAGCCATGCCACCACTCCGTAACTCAAAAAACCCACCCACGTCACCTGATTGGGCGTAACGCCTCTGACCGCCAGCAGGTTCACCAGAGGCGAAAATACGGCCTGGGCCGCCCTTCTACCAAGATTTTCAAACCAAAGCATCGGGGTTCATGGCCTTCAGGACACCTGCGCAGCGCTCGCAGACATCCGCAAACCGGTTGTCCGATCCCACCGTCTCACTCCATGTCCAGCAACGGGCGCATTTTTGCCCCCTGGCCTTGCATACCGAAATCCTCAGCCCCGGCACATCCTGGCTTTCCCAGATGAGCAAGGCATCCTCCTCAGGCTCTCCGAACTCCAGCTGAGAGACGATGGACAGGGTTTGCAGCAGGGGGGCGTCATCCGCCCCGACCGGCACCACATCCTCCCTGGGGAGCGTGACCACCACTCGACCATCCAGGGCCAGGCCTATCTTCTTCTCCTTTCGGGCCAGTTCCAGGGCCTTGGTGATCTCGAAACGCACCCGCCAGATTTCGTCCCATTTTCTGGATTCGGCGTCAGAAAGCTCGACCGCCCATTCATCATGGCCAAGTTCCGCCAGAAATATACTTTCAGCAGGTTCCTCTGCGGCCTTGTTCAGATGCAGCCAGGCCTCTTCCGCGGTAAAAGACAAGACAGGCGAGACCATGACCAGCAGCTCTCTGGCTATGCGGTAAAGCACTGTCTGAGCGGAACGCCGCTTTGTGCCGTCTGCAAGCTCACAATAGAGCCTGTCCTTTATGATGTCCAGATACAGGGCACTCATATCCACTGTGCAGAACTCATGCACTCTGTGATATATTTGGTGAAATTTATAATCGTTATAAGCAGTTAAAACACGCTTTTTAAGAAGGGCCAGGCGTGCGAGGGCCCATTTGTCCAGGACATCAAGTGCGCTTTCAGGCACTGCATCACTATCCGGATGGAAGTCATGGAGATTGCTGAGCAGATACCGGAAGGTATTTCGTATCTTGCGGTAAGACTCCACCATTCTTTGCAGGATCTCTTTAGATATCTTGATATCGTCCTGATAGTCCTCTGATGCAACCCAGAGCCTCAGTATCTCCGCTCCGTGCTCCTTGATGATATCCACAGGAGATATGACATTCCCAACGGACTTGGACATCTTTTTCCCCTGGCCGTCCACCACAAAGCCGTGAGTCAGCACGGCCTTGTAAGGCGCCCGATGGCGTGTGGCGACGGACGTGAGCAGGGAACTCTGAAACCATCCCCTGTGCTGATCGCTGCCTTCCAGATATAGATCCGCAGGCCAGGACAGCTCAGGCCGCTGTCCCAATACGGCGGCATGGCTGACGCCCGAATCAAACCAGACGTCCAGTATATCCGTTTCCTTTCGAATCCTTTTGCCCCCGCATTTGGCGCAGCAGGCATCGGCTGGCAGCAATTCCTCGGCGGATCTGGCGAACCAGGCGTCCGCACCCTCCGCGGAAAAGACCTCATAGAGCCTTTGGGCCGCGGCCTCGTTCATGAACGGGGTCTCACAGTCCTCACACATAAATACGGTCACAGGCACGCCCCACGCCCTTTGACGGGAGACGCACCAGTCGGGTCTGGCCTCCACCATGCCGCGAATACGGTCCTTGCCCCATTCGGGTATCCAACGCACCTGTTCAATGGCGGAGAGGGCATTTTTCCGCAGAGACTGCTCTCCGTCCATGGCAATGAACCACTGGGCGGTGGCCCGAAAGATCACTGGCCTCTTGCAGCGCCAGCAATGAGGATAGCTGTGAGTCAGGGATTCCGCAGCCACCAGGACCCCTTTGTCCCTCAGCAACTCTATGATTCTTGAATTGGCATCAAAGATGTTTGTACCCGCAAATCCTGGGACATCTGGTGTAAATCTGCCGCGGTCATCCACCGGGGCGTATATCTCCAGGCCATAGCGAAGCCCTGTGGCATAGTCGTCCGCACCGTGCCCAGGGGCCGTGTGAACGCAGCCAGTGCCTGCATCCAGGGTTACATAACCGGCTGTCACCAACAGGCTGTCCCTTTCGATGAATGGATGCAGGAGGTGCATGCCCTCCAGTTCCCTGCCCTGAAAACGGGCCAAGACCCGAGCGTCCATAGGCTCCATACCAGCGGAAAGCAGGGTGGCGGACAGCCTGGCCTCAGCCACTACCCATATCTCTTGCCCGATTTTCACTGCAACATAGTCGAAATCAGGGTGCAGGGCCACGGCCAGGTTTGCCGGAAGCGTCCATGGCGTAGTGGTCCAGATGAGCACAGACACGGGCGAGTCCGCTCCGAATCTTTTGGCGCACCAGGCCTGAAGGTCCTCTTTGGCGGCAAATTTGACGGTGATGGAAGGGGATTTGTGGTCTGCATACTCCACCTCGGCCTCAGCCAGGGCGGTCACACAGGTGGGGCACCAGTAAACAGGCTTCTTGCTTTTGACCACATAACCTTTGAGAAAGATGTCACAAAACTCGCGGCAGATGGCCGCCTCATAGTCATAAGACATGGTGAGGTAGGGATGGGCCCAATCCCCCAGCACACCCAGACGTTTGAACTCCTCCCGCTGAATGTCCACGAACTTCTCTGCATAACGGCGGCAGGCCTTTCGTATCTCCAGCTTGCTCATTTCCTTTTTCCTGGAACCCAGCTCCTTTTCCACGTTGTGCTCTATGGGTAGACCATGACAGTCCCAGCCCGGCACATAGGGGGCGTCAAACCCCTGAAGCTGACGGGACTTGACAATCATGTCTTTCAGCACCTTGTTTATGGTATGCCCCAGATGAATGCGGCCATTGGCGTATGGAGGGCCGTCATGCAGAATAAAACGGGGCTTGCCTTCGCAATGCCTGCGAAGGCGGCTGTAAAGCCCCATTTCCGCCCATTTTTTCAGGGTTTCCGGCTCTTTTTGTGAGAGATTGGCCTTCATTGGAAAGGCCGTCTGGGGTAGATTCAATGTATCCTTGTAATCCATATGTGTATTTTATCCTTTCTGTTCAAACGCGAGATTTAATGGAACCAACGGGCAAACCTGCAAAACCAGCATCAGATGGAGCCGGGTTCGAACCAGTGAAAGACCAGCCTGCCTTCCTTGTCACGAAACGCACCGGCTATGATCAGAATGAGGTCGATAATGACCCACAGCCCGAAACCTCCGAATGTCACCAGCATCAAGATGCCTGTGCCTATCTTTCCCACATAAAATCTGTGGACTCCAAAGGCGCCGAGAAAAAAACAGAATAGAAGGGCTACCAGTCTGGACTTGGGTGAGAAATCCTGTTCATAATACATGCAAAGGCTCCTTCCGCTGGCTTCAGCAATCAAAATGCACCGGCTTTTTTTATTGTAATACAGTTTTTTATGCCAAAATGAAAGGACTCTTTGAACTGAAATCTATAAAAAGTAGCCTCCCCCTTTATTTGACTTTCTGAGCAGGCCAGATTATTATTAATATATATTTTTAGCTAACATATGTAAAAAATATAAGGAGCAGGACATGCAGGCCACAGCAGATAAATTTAAGATAACCCCCACTATCAAGAGAGAAATAGTGAAGATAATAGATGAGCGGATAAGGGAGGCTCATATAACAAGGGAAGACTTTTCTGAATTAAAAGCAATTGTAAGGGATCTTGCCGAAGCTCAAAAAAGGACTGAAGAAGAGGTTCGTAAGCTTGCAATAGGCCTAAACAGAACAAGAGAGGACTTAGGGGGTGTAACAAGGACATTGGGTTATGCCTTTGAAAACGAGGCATACAGAATGCTGCCCAGGCTATTAAAGGAGAAATATGACTTAGAGTTAAAAGAGAGAATTATCAGGGCAGAGATTGGAGGCAAGGAGATAAACTTTTTTGGCAAGGCAGAGAAGCAAGGCAAAGAGGTTTACATAGTAGGTGAAGCCAAGGTAAGGCTTGATGATACAAAGAGGAGGGAAGATGTATTGCAAGAGATACAAGAGAAGATAATGGCAGTGAAGGCAGAGTATGGAGAGGTGGAGATAATGGCCATTTTAGTAACCCATTTTGCCACAAAGGGATTTTTGAAGATGGCAAACGAAAGGGGAATAATAGTAGTGCAGAGTTATGAGTGGAATTAAAGGAAAGATTATAGCCACCGTTGTGTTTGTTACCACACCTTGAGTCATTTCAGCAGCAGTGGGCATGGCATATCTTCAAAAAACCTTGTTCACACAACATCAAATGGCATAAAAACAATTCATAAGAACAATAACAAGATTGCCTTTTGCACTTTTCAATTTGTATTGCAATCCGCCATTTAAGATATATTATTTAATTATTCTAAATCCATCTAAAGGAGGCAATTATGAAAGAGGTTCTCAAAAAGCAGTCCTGGCTGCATCGATTCGCTGTCCCCTGTGTAGCTATCCCCATGCTCCTGTCCATGGCCGGCTGCGGTCTGAATCAGGCCGACAGGGACCTGGTGCAACGTTCTCTTCAAAAGGCCGATGAGGCCAAGGCCTCGGCTGAAAAGGCTGAAAGCGCTGCGCAGAGGGCTGAAAATGCCGCTATGCGTATCGAACCCCTCATATCCTCCACCTCTGATGCTGCAAGAAGGGCTGAAAGCGCTGCCGTAAGGGCGGAGTCTGCGGCAAATCGTGCAGCGGATGCAGCGGAAAGGGCGGCTGCTGCGGCCACCAAGATGGAACGGATATTCGAAAAATCCCTCAAAAAATAACTCTTAAGGAAGCCCTGAGGACAGCCACAAGGCCGGGCAGTCAGCTGTATCAAAATCTATTTTTTGACGGGCGCTGTGCTGACAGGAACAGGAATCCCCTTCTTTTCAGCCAGCGCCTTTTTTACGGCCTGCATGTCCAATGTCCCTCCGTTTTCAGCCACGGCTTCGCAGCCGCTTTTGATGCGCGATACGGCCTCTTCAAGGGGATTCGCGATCCTGTTATCGAAATCCTCGAAGACCTGTAACCAGCACCGGCCGTCACTCCAGCCTGCCTTTATGGGTTCATAGGTGATACGCACCATGGAACCCACTGGCACCAGCCTGAAAAGGGTGGCGATGTCCTCAGGGTAGAGCCTGATACAGCCATGGCTCACTCTTCTGCCCACACCCCACGGCTTATTGGTGCCATGAATGCCATAGGAAAGCCTGGAAAGCCTGAAGATATAGTCTCCCAAGGGATTGTCCGGGCCTGGTGGCACGAATGCAGGGAGCTCCGGGTCTTCGGTGCGAATAGACTCAGGCACATACCAGGTGGGGTGTATATCCGCACTTTTTATGGTATAGACCCCCAGTTCCGTCAGCAACCCCTCTCTGCCCACACCCACTGGCGCTGTGAACACATACTCGCTGGCCCCATCGAAATTGAAATAATAAAGCCGCATCTCGGCCAGATTCACCACAATGCCCACTGAAAGCCTGTCCTGAGGCAGCAAAAACGCCCCTGGTACCAATGCCTTGCCGTCTTTTGGGGCAAGCCATGGGTCAACACCTGGATTGGCCGCTGTTATCTGGTTGTAGCCCAGGTCGTAATCCCTCGCTATGTCCAGCAGGGTGTCATCTTTGTTCATGACCACCCAGCGGGTAGCGCCATAAAGGGCCTGATTTGAAACGAGCTCAAAGGTACGCAGGGCCCACCCGTCAGCGCAATTAAGACAAAAAAACAACAAAAACAGCGTGATCTTTGCAGACATGTCTCAATTTCCTTGCAAAATCAAACAATTTGGTCGATAAATATATAAAAGCATATTTAGAAGTACAAAATAACATACTTCACTGCGGATTGACCATGACAAAAGACGAACTTTTCAAGGGAGTAGAGGTGCTAAATGGAACCGCTGTTTTGAAGGTCTCCACCAACGCCATGGAGGTGGTGCTTTCGCCGGCCAAGCCTGGCACGGTCCTGAAGGCCACCAAGGCGGAACTGCAACAGCTCCTGCAGGAAGCAGGCATTACTCATGGCATACTTGCCTATCCTGATATAGAAGGCACCTCATGGGTCATCGCCAGGGGAAAGGGCCCTGAAAAGGGAGAAGATGCCCAAATCGTCTTTGACGTGGAGATTCCGGCAGACCCCAAGGACAAACGCATTATCTGCTGTGTAAAGGAACAGCAGTTGGCCAGGAAGTTGCCTCCGGGCCCAGGTGTACCGGGTTTTAATGTCTTTGGTGAAGAACTCCCTGCGATTTCAGGCAAATGGGTGGTCTTCAAGGCCGGAGAGGGGACAGAGGTCGTGGCCGATGACATGACTCTGAGGGCCGCTCGCTCTGGCAAACTGGAACTGAAAAACGGCAAGATCTGCGTGATCGAAAACTATGTGTTCTCAGGGGACTTGACCAAAGACATCGGTGCAGAGGGGATACACTTCACCGGCAAGCGATTGGAGATAACGGGTTCCATCAAAATGGGGGTCTCATTACAGGTGGACGGAGACCTCATCGTAAAAAATGATGTGGAGGATGGGTGCAATATATCTGTTCAAGGGAATTTGGAGTTAGAAGGCGCCCTGTATCCTGCCTGTTCCAGAGTGGAGGTGAAAGGCAATCTGACCTGCACCTCCATAGAAAGCCCTCGCAGCCTGGCGTGTGCATTGCTTGAAGACGAAAAGGCCAAGAAGGCAAAAAAGGAATACGACCATGAGATCGCCATAAACGGTGATCTATCGGTCAAACGCAATATCGAAGACGGAGTGAGATTGATGATTCAAGGTTCCGTGAGCGTGGGAGGCATCATCCGTTCCGAAAAGACCGAGATCAGAATAGGAGGTAACCTCACATGTAACAGCGTGGAGAAGGCGTATCTCTTCGTGGAAGGGGATCTCATCGTCACCAACTATCTTTTGGATGCCCGCTGCTCTGTAAGGGGGGATGTGTATGCTACGCAGGGCAAGGGCATGATAGCCGGCGGAATACTGCGGGCAGGAAGGTCCATCGAGGTAAATATCCTTGGAAACGAGGCCAACGTGCCTACGGAAATATATGCAGGGAACGACCCTGTACTCATTCAAAAATATGAAAAGACCGTTCAACAGATAGAGGAGCTAAGCGCCCAGCTCCAAAAGATCACACAAGGGCTCAAGACCATAAAGGCATTGGAGGCCAAGGGGCCTTTAGATGAAAGGAAGGCCTTCATCAAACAGACACTTAAAAAGGCCATGCTGCCCGTGGTAGAGGAATTTCATGCCCAAAAGGCTGTCTTGGCCAGCCTTGAGACAGAACTGGCAAACCTTTCCACTGCCACCATAATCGTGCGTAAAACAGCTTACATGAACACCGAAGTGCACATAGCAAATACATTTTATCCTGTCAAAAGCGATCTTTCGGAGCTGAGGTTTTATGTAAAAGACGGCATTCTGGAGGCAACACCCCTGCGATGAACAATAAGGGCCGGCGGGTTCTTCCTGGCAAAAGACCCGTAAAGGTTCTTGACTTCTCTTCAAGGGTTGTTTATATTGGCTGCCAATTATTTTGCATAATGTGTTGCCTTGAGTTTTATCAGAGATTTCAATTTGTTGTGGGGCTGTAGCTCAGCTGGGAGAGCGCTTGAATGGCATTCAAGAGGTCAGCGGTTCGATCCCGCTCAGCTCCACCAATTACTTACATTACTTACACGGCGGCTTAAAAATTGACGAGTTATAAAAAAGGATGGCCGAGGAGGTTATTCTTTTTATCCCCTTGTTTATACATCTGATTTATGTCAGAGCCTTCTTCCCCTGTATGAACAAGGGTTTTTTGCGTTTTAAGGAGGTCTTGTGCCCAAAGAAACACCACATGCCCACACAAAAGAGGATTTCAAGGAGCTGGAGCTGGCCGTCAAGACCACCAAGGAAATAGTCATAAAATTCATAGAAGTTGACAAGATCTCGCCTGCTTCCTTTCCTGATGTCTTCAACACCATATTTGAAACCGTGTGCAGGGCCGTCAAATCGCCGACAGGCCGGTCACAGGCGTAGGGGGCGCAATACCCTTGCCCCACCCCAATTTGCCCCTCAATATCTCAAAATAATCCCTCGAGGGCGAACGCACCAGCTTCAGCATCCTGTCTGCGCGTCGTATGAGGACCTGTCCGCCTTTTTGCAGCTCGTGGTGATTCTGCCCGTCTATGATGAGGGTTATCTCCTCATTCCACTTCCGCACATCCATGCGGATGGTCATATGGACCGGCAGGATGACAGGCCTTATCCCAAGGGCGAATGGACAGATAGGTGTCACCACAATGGCCTCCAGAGACGGATGCAGAATGGGGCCGCCGGCTGAAAGGCTGTAGGCGGTGGAACCGGTGGGCGTAGCAACGATCAGGCCGTCTCCCCTGTAGGACGCAAGAAACGCCTCATTCGCCCATACCGGAATCTCGATGATCTTGCCTATACTGCCCTTGGTTACAACCGCCTCGTTCAGGGCCACGAAATGCATGGCCTGGCCTTCAAAGGGCAGAAGGGTCACCTCCAGCACCATCCGCTCCTCCAGCTCGAAGGCACCGGAGCAGAGCATCTCCACCACAAGGTTCAGCTCATCTGCGGCAAATTCGGTCAAAAAACCCAGGGCACCCAGATTGATCCCCAATATTGGAATATCGAAGTCATAGGCCGCTGCGGCTGCATGGAGAAGTGTGCCGTCTCCACCAAGAACCACAGCCATGTCCGTTGTATCGCTCAATTCGCCCCTTGTGGTTGCCACGCCTCGCGCCTGAAACAACTCCTCCAGACGCCGGGCGCAGGCAACAGCCTCCTGAGAGGCATGTTTGAGAATAACGGCTATTCTGCCTGTAGAGGAAGACATGGCTGTATCAGCGGGGCCTGCGAACGGTCAAGGCCATCTCGATGAGTCTATCCAGAAGCCCTGAAAAGGAAATACCCATTGCCTGAGCCGCCTGGGGCAAAAGACTGGTGGGGGTCATGCCGGGGATGGTATTGGTCTCCAGCACAAAAAGCTCCCCTGCCTCGGTTAAAATCATGTCCGTGCGGCTGTAACCCCTGAGCCCCAATGCCCTGTGAGCCCTGACAGCCAGTTCCTGGGCCTTGTGTGCGATATCTTCGTGAACAGGCGCGGGGCACAACTCCTGAGTAGCCCCTTTTCGATACTTGGCTTCGTAATCAAAAAAGGCATAGGATGGATTGGGCCGAATCTCCACGATGGGGAGGGCCGTGAGTTCCTTGAGGCCCAGGACTCCGGCGGTCAACTCCCTGCCGGCAATAAACCGTTCGACAACCACCTGTTCGTCCCACTTGAAGGCCTCCTCAAGGGCGGGAATCAGGCCACTCGTGTCCTCGACCTTACCCATGCCGATACTGGAGCCCTGATTGGCAGGTTTTATCATCACAGGCGTGCCCAACCGCCTTTGCACATCCTCCACTGAAAGGCCGTCCATTCCATCGTACACCAGCCAATCCGGAGTGGGGATGCCGGCATTTCTATACATGACCTTGCTGTAGTGTTTGTTCATGGCAAGGGCGCTTCCCAGCACTCCGCTGCCCTGATATGGAATGCCGAGCAGGTCCAACAGGCCCTGGACAGCACCGTCCTCGCCAAACCTGCCATGCAGCAATATAAAGGCTGCATCCAGGTCATTAGCCCGTTCCACCAGTCTCGGCAGGTCGGTGGCCGTATCGAAGACCTCCACCTCATACCGCTCCTTGTTCAATGCCTCGATCACCCCTTTTGCGCCGGAAAGCGAGACCTCCCGTTCCGAGGAGATACCCCCACACAGCAGTGCCAATCTGATTTTTTTATGCTGATTCATAGCCTCTCTGACAGATGTGCCTTGTAACAGGCAACAGATTTTAAAATATTACATGTAATCTTGAGACAATAACCTGTCAAGACAGGCAACTGCCCCAAATTCCAGGACGGAATCTGTCATAAGAGTAATAACTCCTTGTTTAACATCGACAACAAACAGGCAACTTGTTCCTTTACAAATTCACTTTTTAAAATTAAAATTGTCAATTACTGTCTCCCTCGATGTCGCGGCCCGTGCAGAGATGGCTGAAACCAGGCCTGAAGATCTTTTTAGACTGTATCCGCCGCCGTTAGTCCTGAATGAAATCCAATACGCCCCTGCCTTTTTCCGTTGTGATATTTTCAGGGTTCCCAGAAAGGAGATGGAATGCATAAAATCCATGTAGTAAGCCTGGGCATATATGAAGACGACATCGGTCCAAGGGCAAGGGAACTGATTCGTTCCGCCCGATTCATTGCCGGCGGCGCCAGACATCTCGATCGCCTCGCCCCTGTTACGGCATGCCGAATTCCTCTTGCCAGGGACATGGACCAGGCCATTGAACGCATTCGAGACTGTCTGAAGACAGATGATGTGGTGGTATTGGCCTCAGGAGACGCCCTGTTCTTTGGTATCGGCCAGAAATTACTCGAAAACTTCGATGCAAACCACCTCATTTTTCATTCAAACATCACCACGGTTCAGGCAGCCTTTGCAAGACTCGGAATGCCATGGAATGACGTCATGACTGTAAGTCTGCACGGCAGGGCATTCAGTGGCCTCAGATACGCCTTGTTGCGTTCTGAAAACAGGCCCATAGCGGTCTTCACGGACTCCGTCAACTCCCCTGCAAAACTCGCCCTGTGGCTTGAAGAAAACGGCCTTGAAGACACGACCGTTTTCATTCTGGAAGAACTGGGCGGCCCGAACGAACGAATCCGCCGTATGTCCGTGAGGGAGATGCAGGGGCAGGAATTTTCGCCCCTAAACCTCGTAATAATCGATGCAAGACCATCGAAACCCATGCTCTTCCCCGGTATGCCTGAAGAGGCATACGCCCACAACTCCGGCCTCATAACCAAAAGAGAGGTGCGCACCATAGCTGTCTCCAGACTCATGCCGTTACATGACCAGATATTTTGGGATATCGGCGCTGGAAGCGGCTCCATAGGGCTGGAAGCCAGCCTCTTTCTGCCCAAAGGCATGGTTTTCTGTGTGGAAAAGGACGCACAACGCTGCCTGATGATTGAAGAAAACCGTAAAAAATATGGCCGGCTCAATGTAAAAACCATACAAGGCAACGCCCCCGAGTGCCTGGCGGACCTGCCCGATCCGCACCGTATATTCATAGGGGGAGGCGGAGAGCGCCTGCAGGACATCCTCGATATCTGCTGGCAACGCCTGGAAATCCATGGTAAATTGGTTGTATCCGTCATACTCCTGCAAAACATTTGCATCGCCCAGGAATTCTTTCAGGACAAAAACCCGGAGGCCATTCACATACAGATATCCCGTTCCAGGGCGTTGGCCTCCTCCGCCTATGCCAAGGCCGAAAACCCTGTATGGCTCTTTGTGGCGGAAAAGGCAGGGCACTCATGACTCAGGCATCGGGTATTTCAGGACAACAACACAATCTTGAGAGGCATGCGGCAGCGTGCCCAACAGGGGAGAGGACAGACATGAAACAATCCCCCATTTTATTTGTGGGAGCAGGGCCGGGAGACCCGGAACTCATCACTGTAAAGGGCCAACTGGCGTTACAACGGGCTGATGCCGTTTTCTATGCCGGCTCCCTGGTATCACAGGCAGTGCTTCAGTGGGTGAGACCCGGCACTGAATGCATAGACACCGCTCCCATGGCATTGGACGCCATCACCAGCGGCATGATACAGCGATATGAGGCCGGTAAACGCGTGGTGCGGCTGCACTCAGGAGACCCCGGCATCTACGGTGCCATTAACGAACAGATCGCCTTGCTCAAGAAAAAAAACGCGGCATATGAAATCATTCCAGGGGTCACCTCAGCCCTGGCCGCTGCAGCTGCCATGGGCTGCGAATTGACCGTGCCTGACGCCACACAGACAGTGATCCTCACGCGACTCAGCGGCAGGACACCTGTTCCAGAGACAGAGACCCTGGAGCGATTGGCCAGACATAAAAGCTCTATGGCCATCTATTTGAGTGTGCACAGGATTCACGAGATATGCTCCACCCTTGCCAGCATATACGGCGAGGAGGCGGAGGCCGTAGTGGCGCACAGAATAAGCCTGCCCGATGAACAGATATTGCGAGGCACATTGAAGACCCTGCCGGATCTGGTGGAAAAGGCTGATATAAAACGTCAGGCCCTGATCCTGATCGGGCCATTTCTCAATGCGGACTCCAATGCCCGCTCCAGGCTCTATGACAGCTCTTTCAGCCACGGATTCCGCCCATAACCGTATATTTATTCTGGCTCTGACACCCGGCGGCATGGCCCTGGGAGGCCGTGTACAAAGGCTGTTACAGTCAACAGGCGCAAATGTCACCCTTTGGCTGCACAGAACCCTTTTGACAGCCGAAAACTGTTGCAGTGGCGGCGATACAGCGGCGGCAAAGGGATTCGACAGCCTTTCGCCTGTAATAAAACAGGCCTTTGAATGCAACATCGATCTGGTCTGCATCATGGCTGCGGGCATCGTGGTGCGCTCCATAGCGCCGTTCATCAAGGGCAAGGATCAGGACCCTGCGGTTGTGGTAATGGATGAGGCCGGCAGGTTTGTAATCAGTCTGCTTTCGGGGCATATAGGCGGGGCCAACGACCTGGCCATGAAAGTGGCGGGGCTTATAAACGCAACACCTGTGATCACCACGGCATCAGACGTAAAAGGTCTTCCCGCCCTGGATGTCCTGGCCCAAAAGGCTGGGCTGGTCATTGAGGACCTGAAGGCCGTGAAACGGGTGCAATCAGCCCTCTTAAGGCATAAACCGGTTTATGTCCTGAATGAACTGGGCGGTATTTCAGAAAGTCTTCGGGCCTACGGCCTTGATAATCTGCATTTTTTAGATAATTTGCCTGTGGTTGGGCATGAAACGGGTATATACGCCGGTTTCCGAACCATGCCTCACCTGAAGAATTGGCTGATGCTCCGGCCCAAAGAACTGGCGGTGGGAGTGGGTTGCAATCGGGGCACAGAGGCGGGGGAGATCCTCTCAGCCATCAAGAAGATATTTGAACGGTTCGAGTTCTCCCTGACGTGCATAAAAACATTTGCCAGCATAGATGCGAAACAGGATGAAACCGGTCTGCTCGAGGCGGCGAATAAACTGAGGGTTGAAATCGTATGGTATTCAAAAGAACAGCTGAAAGAGATAAAGACGCCGAATCCATCCAGCACAGTGGAACGGCACATGGGAGTGGCCAGTGTGTGCGAGGCGGCGGCCCTGCTGACAGCCCGGAATGCAGGCCACATGAATGCCCGGCTCCTGATTCCCAAACAGAAGGCGGGGAACGTGACAGTGGCGGTGGCGGGCCCATGCTCTACATCATAAGCCTTGGCCCTGGCCGGCTGGAGCACATGACCCTGCGCGGGCATGAGGCATTGAAGGCCAGCGATGTGATCGTGGGCTATGGCACCTATCTCGACCTGATTCAACCCCTGCTGGCCGGAAAAGAGGTCTTTTCCACCGGCATGAAAAAGGAGATCGAGCGCTGTGAAAAGGCCATAGAATCGGCCATGCAGGGCAGGACAGTGGCCGTAGTCTCCAGCGGAGACGCTGGTATCTACGGCATGGCTGGCTTGATTCTGGAGCTGTGTGCCAGGAGGGGGATAACGCCGAGGCTTGTTACACGGGCAGCAGGGCAAACAACATCACATTGTGCCGAAGACGAATCTGAATGCCCCCCAACCATCGCTATAGAGGTCATACCCGGCGTTCCGGCCCTGGCGGCAGGTGCGGCCCTCCTGGGCGCTCCACTCATGCACGACTTTGCGGTCATCTCCATGAGCGATCTCCTGACCCCCTGGGAGACCATTGAAACCCGAGTGAAGGCGGCTGCAGAGGCGGATTTTGTGGTGGTCATCTATAATCCCAAAAGCAGGGGCAGGGACTGGCAGCTCGGCAGGGCGCAAGAGATACTGCTGCGTCATCGGCCTGCGAACACACCCGTAGGCATAGTGAAAAAGGCCATGAGAGAGGGAGAAGATGTGACCCTCACCACCCTGCAACACATGACGGAATGCCATATCGACATGCAGACCATCATATTCGTGGGCAACTCTTCCAGCTTCACCTTCTGGAATCTGCTGGTAACACCTCGTGGTTACAGAAAGAAATATGACACAGACTGAAAACAGCGACTGGCTCGTTCCTGAAACCTTCGTCTGAAGGCATGAGACGAATGGCATGGGCTGAAAACAGCTTGCCAAAATCTGGCACGAAGCTTGCTTTATATAAAATCAAACAGCACACACAACTTCATAACCCTCCTCTCCCTCCTAACCCTTCTGGCGCAAGTCAGAAGGGTTTTTTAATTCATACAGGTCAATAGCCCCCTATCACACCATTTCCGGCATAACTCACAACACAACGGGCCATATTTAAGCCAAGACAGCATGAGGCAAAAAAGCACAAGGTGCATTTCGCTGTATGCAAAAACTGCAAACAGTGCATTTTTTGCATGATGCAAAGACAGACATACAGGGGCTTATGGCCGGGCAAAGCTGCATGAATCGCCTAAAACTGTCAAAAGAAAGGACCGAATATCTCCATTTGAATGCCAAAGCAAACCAGGACGCCAAAAAACATGGGCATCAAAAACATGGCACAACTATTGCTTTATATATTATCAACCAAGACAAACTTCATAACTCTCCCTAACCCTCCTCTCCATGAAGCCCCTTCTGATGCAAGTCAGAAGGGGCTTTTTTTATCCCATGGAAATACAAGGACAAAAATCACCCCTGATCCAGGTTATACTGTTTGAGTTTGTATTGCAGGGTGCGAAGTGATATGCCCAATATCTCCGATGTTTTACGCCTGTGTCCACCGGTGGACCTCAATGCATTCTGAATGGCGGCCTTTTCCATGGCGTCAAGGGTTGTAAGAGGCAGAGGCAACCCTTCCTGTAATGTGGCAGGCTGCACATCCTGCTGCCCGGCTGTCATCTCCCGGCCCTGCAAATGGGGCAGCACCAGACCATCCATGCCCAGAATCACCGCCCTTTCCAGGACATTATGCAGCTCTCTGACGTTTCCCGGCCAGGAATAGGCGGCCAGGCCCTGCAGTTGTTCGTTGGTCAACTGCATGTTTTTCTTGCCTGTTTTGGCACAGATCACCTGCACCAGATAGGGGGCGAGTTTTTCTACAGCCCCGGGCCGCCGCCTGAGGGGTGGAATGGTGACAGGAAATACGCTCAGACGATAATAGAGGTCCTCCCGAAACCGTTTTTCCTTCATAAGGGCGAGGAGGTTCTGGTTTGTGGCGGCAAGCACGCGAGCCGAGGTGGTGATGGTGGTCATACCGCCCACTCGCTCAAAGGCCCTTTCCTGAAGCACCCGCAGCAGTTTTGACTGAAGGGCCGTGGCCATCTCTCCTATCTCGTCCAGAAAGATGGTGCCCTGGCTGGCCAGCTCGAATTTTCCCTGTTTGGTCTTGATGGCGCCAGTAAACGCCCCTTTCTCATGGCCGAACAGCTCGGATTCTATGAGATTTTCCGGCATGGCAGCACAGTTTATCTCTACGAACGGCCCCTTTCTCTCGCTCAACTTATGGATATATTTGGCGATCAGGGTCTTGCCTGTGCCACTTTCTCCCAGAAGCAGCACCGTAGCATCGGTCTGGGCCACCTGACGGATTTCGTACTGTATGTGCTCCATGCCTGCAAACAGGATATCGGGCCCAGGAATACCGTCCGCCAGCTGCTTCTGCCAGAGGCTGTTGGCGGCCATAAGGGATTGGCGCTCCAGAATACGGGCGACTGACAGCCGAATCTCATCGGGGTCCTTAAGGGGTTTGATGAGATAATCTATGGCGCCTTCCTTCATGGCCTGAACCGCTG
>Ga0067045_1000095_pt1 | contig 18741 bp, 14 predicted proteins | sample TerdegcTABiofilm_FD_59184 | JGI IMG/M metagenome (GOLD analysis project Ga0067045, IMG submission 59184) | Combined Assembly of (Gp0054472, Gp0054536) Wastewater bioreactor microbial communities from Singapore -Terephthalate degrading... | reverse complement strand
CTCCCTCATCAATGGCGCAGACGCCGTGGTCGGATCCCGCTGGATTGAGGGGGCGATCCTCGAGAGGCCCCAGGGATTCTTCCGGCGGCTCGAGAGCCGCATCTTCAATGGTGTCGTCAGGCTCCTCTTCTCTCTCCCCTTCAAAGATACGCAGTGCGGGGCAAAAGTATTTAAAAAATCAGCAATTGACGCAGTTATCAGGGAAATGGTCTCCTCTGGCTTTGAATTCGACGTGGAACTCCTCTGGCGCATGAAACAGAGGGGCTTTCGTATCAGGGAGCATCCGATAGCGTGGCAGGACGCGGGCAGTTCACACGTCAGGGGGACAGACGCCGTGCGGATGCTCTGGAGCCTGGTTTGGCTCTGGTTCTCGGAGGTGAGGGGCCCTGGCCGCGGCTGCTCCTGAAGACCGGAAGAAAGATGCATTCGCCCTTTTCGAGAGGGGAGACTACGAGGGGTCCTATGCCCTCTGCAGGGAGCTGCAGGAGCTTGCCGATGACCCCTCGATCTCTGTCCTGTGCGCTGCAAACCTCTTTTCCATGGGCAGGCTCGACGAGGCCGAGGCATATTTCCGGGATCTCTCCCATGCGCTCCCGGGTGCATCCCACGTGCACAGCTACCTGGGACGGATACTGGAACTGAAAGGGGATCCGGGCGCTCTCCCCGAGTACGCCCGGGCAGTGGCACTCGACCCCGGAAACCTCGAGGCGCTGCGGAGTTTTGCCTCTTTTGTCCTGAAAGAGGGGGATCCGCGGAAGGCCATACCGGTTCTCTCCCACCTCTCCTCCCTCTCCCGCCGGGCAGACGACGCCCGGCTGCTTGCACGTGCACTCCTGCTCGCGGGGCGGCCATCAGAAGCTCTGTCCGTCCGGGAGAACGCCCCCGGCGGGAGACTGCCCGCCGACGGGGACTGCATCTCCATCCTTTCCGCGTGCGGAAGGTTTCCGGAGGCTGCGGCACTGGCCCGGGAACTCTTCGCGCAATCGGGGGATCCCCTCCATGCCCGGATGTTCCTTGACGCCCTCTCCCGCACCGACCGGGCCCGGGCAGGGATCGAGTACCCCCACCTCGTCGGAGCAACAAAAGACCCGGAGATACGCTACGACTATGTTCTCTTCCTCAAGGAGGAGGGAAACGTGGGGAAGGCACTCTCCGAACTCGGACCCCTCCTGCTTTCCCCGCAGGCAAAGGGAAAGTACCTGCTCCTTGAATGCGAACTCCTCGGCCTGCTCCAGAAGAGAGAAGAGGCGCTCGGGCGTTACAGGAGGCTCCTCGAGCGCGAGCTCGATTCCATGACTGACCCGCAGTTCGCAGGCGAGGTTCTTTCGGCATTCAGGGTCTTCCTCCAGACCCGCTATCCCCTGCGGGATGCCGAGGCGCTCCTGCTCGGGACCCTCTCGAGGAGGACGGATCCCTTCTCCCTCTCCACCGTCGCCCGTTTCTACGAGGAGGCGGGAGACTTCAGTGAGGCACGCTCGTGGTACTACAGGGCGTACCGGAGCGACCCGCAGGAGGGCGGACCCCTGTACGCCTGGTTCTCTCTGCGGAACGGTGATGCACGCGAGTGCGAGAAGGTGATGATCTACGTGGTCGGATCTGCGCGGAGAGTCCCCGACCTGGTCAGGCTTGCAGGAATCTCCCTGCAGGAGCGGGATGCTCTCCTCCGGATGCCGCGGCTCCTCGAGAGGCTGAAGACAAGACTCGAGGAGGTCGCGGAACTCCTCCCGTCGGAAGGAAGGGAGCTCCTTGCCGCAGTCCTCCACCTCTGGGGGTTGCACTCCCTCGAAAGGGGTGATGTCATCTCCTGCAAGAGAGCGTGCCTTGCCGGGCTGGACATCATCCCCCCCGATGCAGGAAAGGTCCTGCCAGAGAACCTCCTGTCGCTCCTCGTGGAGTGCAAGGAAAGGTCACTCTCCGAGATACCTGTTCTTGGGTACCGGGAAACCCCGGAGGCAGGGACTGTCGCGACTCCGGAGATCCCTCTCCCCGACCTCGACCTCGAGGAGAAAGAGAGAAAGATCCTCGAGTACTTGAGGACACGCCACCAGGCAACCGAGAGGGAGCTCCGCGAGATGATCGGTTCGAGGCGTGTCGCGGGGATGGTCAACCGCATCATGCAGAAAGCGTCAGCAAAGGGGCTTTTACTCATAGAGAAGAGAGGAATTGGGAAGGACGGAGAGATCTATGCCTACAGGAACACCTGATATCGCGGGACCGCGAAGACTGGAGAGCCAGAATATCATCAATGCCCTCCGGAGGGGGACTGTCCCGGCAAGCGGGCTCGAGCGGATCGCTGTCGGACTCGACATGGAGGAGAGTGCAATCCGGGCACAGCTCGACTTTGTCTCGGAGGGTGGCGGGGACATCAAGTTCATCCGCGGCGACTACGGGAGCGGAAAGACGTTCCTCGTGGCACGGGCCCTCGAGATCGCACGCGAGAAGGGGTTCGTCACGGCGCACGTCGTCGTCTCTCCGTCTGCCCCTCTCCACAAGCTGAAAGGACTGTACCAGCAGATCTGCGCAACTCTCCGGACACGCGAGGAAGAGCACGCCCAGAAGGCCATCATCGATACATGGCTCTTCGGGATCGAGGAGAGGATCCTTCGCGTGAGCGACCAGACCCTCCCCGAGGACGTCCTCGAGAAGGCGACGCTGGCCGAGATCGAGACCGCGCTTGCAGGGATATCGGAGCTGAACAGCTCGCTTGCGGCAGCACTCCGGACGTACTACCGTGCGAGCAACGAGGGGGACTTCCAGACAGCCCAGTCTGCCATCGGGTGGATATGCGCCGAGAGCAACGTGGGCAGGGACTTCAAGCAGAAGGCAGGGATCCGGGGTGACATCGACGATGCATCGGCGTTCACCTTTTTAAGAGGGCTCGTCAGGATCATCGTGAGTGCAGGGTACAGGGGGCTTGCCATTGCCATCGACGAGGTCGAGACGACCCAGTCCCTCCAGCGCAACCAGAGGGAGAAGAGTTACCATGCCCTCCAGATGATCATCGAGTCCCTCGACCGCGGGGATATTGCGCACGCGTACTTCCTCGTGACCGGGACACCGGCATTCTTCGACGGCCCGCGGGGGATACGGACACTCCCCCCGCTCTATGACAGGATCAGCGTTGTCCAGCCCGAAGAGGGGTTCAGGAACCCGCGCCAGCCCCAGATCGCGCTTGCTCGGTTCGATGCAAAAAAACTCGAGCAGGTCGCCCTGAAAGTGATCGAGATCTACCGCGAGGCATATTCCGACGTGGACAGGAGCCGGGTCACGCACCGGTTCATCCGGGCGATGATCTCCCGGGTCACCCAGAAGTTCGGTGGCAGGGTCGATGTCATCCCGCGGATATTCCTCAAGGAATTCATCGATGTCCTGGACAAGTGCGAACTCTACGAGGACTACGACCCGTGGGAGCAGTACCACTTCGATGCACAGCACCTGAAGGGCGAGCTGAAGGACGAGGAGGAGGCTGTCATGGTGGTGGAGTTCTGACCGGCGGATGGCGGGGTGCGCGCACCGCGGTCCCCCGTGTTCCGTTCCCGCTCCCTTTTTCCATGGATCCGCCTGCTCTCACCAGAATACTCATACGGCTTTGCGCCCCACCGGTAAACGAAAGCGCATGGGAACCCGCAGACTCCTTCCTCTGCTCGCACTCTTCATCGTGATGGCCGGGACGGGAGCCTCGGCCATCTCCGTCGATGCAAATCCCCGCGAGGCGTTCATTGGTGACCGGGTGCACATCAGCGGGTCGACAGAGGGAAAGAACCTCATTGCAATCTTCCTCTTCGTGACAGGCCCGGGGCTCGATGCGGCAGGGGTCACACTCGAGAACGTCGGCCTGAAGGCAGGCTCCGGGTACTTCACGTCTGCCTTCGTCAACCCTGACGGAACGTTCTCCTACGAGTGGGACACGGCATTCATCGCAGGAAACCTCCTCCCGGGAAGATACAGGATTTACGCAACGAACGTGCCCCTGAACCTCGACCGGCTGACAGACACTGACAGCATCTCTGTCTCATCGACCGAGGTCGTGTTCAGGAAGCCCCCTCAAAGGGACATTCCGGGATTTTCGCCCGGAGTCTTCCTCTGCCTCTTCCTGGTATCCGGTCTCCTCCTGGCAGGAAAGAGAGCCCGGGACTGAAAAAGCGTGACATCTCCGCAGGAGAGGAGAGGGTCAGGAGATGTTCTCACTCCCCTGTGCCTCTCCTTATACGGACGGATCGTGCATGGCCTTCCAGCCCCTCGGCCCCGGCAAGCCTCTCCACGGTATCTCCGATCCTCTCGAGGCCTTCCCTCTCCACCAGCTGGACGGAGAAACGCGTGCAGAAATGGAGCACGTCGAGCCCCGAGTGGGTGGACGCGTATCCGGCTGTCGGGAGGACGTGATTCGTCCCGGATGCATAGTCCCCGCAGGCGACGGCCGCGTAGGACCCGATAAAGACAGCCCCGGCGCACCTCACCTGCAGGAGGAGGGGGAGGGGATCGGAGACCTGGAGCGAGAGGTGCTCGGGTGCCGCCCTGTTGATGATAGAGAGTGCTTCTTCCGGGGAACGGGCAATGGTATAACCCGTGTTTTTCATCGCTCCCTGGAAGATCTCGAACCTCGCCGCACCCTCCGCCTGGGACTGGAGTTCCCGTCCGACCCGATCCGGAAGGGAGGGGTCGAGGGAGACGAGAAAGCATGCAGCGCGGGGGTCGTGTTCGGCCTGGGCGATGATGTCTGCTGCAATGAAGTCGGGCCGTGCAGACCCGTCTGCGAGGATGACGATCTCGCTTGGTCCGGCGGGAAAGTCGATCTCTGCACGATCGCGCAGCAGCATCTTTGCCATCGTGACATAGACGTTTCCCGGCCCGACAACCTTCCGGACGGGAGCGATCGATTCGGTCCCGTACACCATGGCGGCCACGGCCTGCGCCCCGCCGACCGCGAAGATCTCGTCGGCACCGGCAATATCGAGCGCAACGAGGGTTAGGGGAGCGACCGGCGGCGGGGTGCAGCAGCAGACCGACCGGACACCGGCAACGCGTGCGGGGACAACGGTCATCAGGGCCGTGGATGCGTAGGCTGCCCTCCCGCCCGGGACATAGGCACCGACCCTGTCGAGCGGGACAGTCCTCACCCCGAGGATGATGCCCGGGTCGACCTCCTCGAGCCAGAGACTCCGCGGCTTCTGCATCCCGTGGAACCTCGCGATCCGGGAGCGTGCCTCCTCGAGGCTCCGGATGGTGCTCTCGTCGACGGAGGAATAGGCATCGTCGATCTCCTCCTGTGTGACCCTGATGCCCTTTCGAGAGACTCCGTCGTACTTCTGCGTCAGCTCCAGCAGGGCTGCATCACCTCCTTCCCTGACGCGTGCGATGATCTCTTCGACGGCAGGGCGGACAGAGGCGAGTTCTGCAGAACGGTTCGCGATCCACTCCTCCAGGGCCATCTCCCGTAACATGGCAGAACAGTTCACCCCACCGGCTCTTATAGATTCCACACGGCAGACCGGCAGGAACGCCTCGTGTAAATAATTTATAGTTGAGTTGTTTTCATTGTTAAATAGAAATATTTATTTTGCTTTTTGCCATAGAACTTGTACTATGAAGAAACCTATTCAGCTCCCCGGACATTGTATTCCGTTATTTCTCCTTGCAACACTCGTTGTTGCCGGAGCCTTTTTTTCAGGATGCACCGGTCCACATTCCGAAAAGGAGGGGGGATCCGCCTCCCCGGGATCCTCCATGCCTCCAGCCGAATCGCAGAAAGTCCCAAAACTTCTCCTCGCCACGACAACAAGCCTTTATGATACCGGGCTCCTCGACTACCTCGAGCCCCTCTTTGAGGAGCGATACGGAGTCGATCTCCTGATCACATCGCAGGGTACGGGAAAGGCCCTCGAGATAGCCCGGAGGGGTGACTGCGATATCCTCGCCGTGCACTCTCCTGCACAGGAGGAAGAATTCATGGCAGGAGGATACGGGATAAACCGCCGCTGTTTTGCATACAATTACTTCATCATCGTGGGGCCGGAGAACGATCCTGCGGGCATAAAAGGCATGAAGCCCGAGGAGGCGTTTGCGAAGCTGATGACCATGGGAAAAACGGGTACCGCGGACGTTTTCTTCGTATCCCGGGGAGACAATTCCGGGACGCATTCTGCAGAGAAGAACATCTGGAAAGCTGCAGGATACAATTACACAAAAGACATCCAGAAATCAGGGAACTGGTACATCGAGGCCGGAAAGGGAATGGGAGAGACGCTCCAGCTTGCTTCAGAGAAGCAGGCCTACACGCTGACAGATGAGGGGACGNACCTTGCCTACCGGGGGAACCTCGANCTGGTCCCGATCATCGAGCAGGGGGATATCCTCCTGAATGTCTACAGTGTGATTACAGTGTATACCCCCACCCAGTCCCCTGAAAAGATCGTGATGGCCAATGCCTTCGTAAACTTCCTCATCTCTCCAGAGATCCAGGCGGCTATTGGCGATTACGGGAAGGACAGGTATGGAAAGGGACTCTTCCTTCCGATGAACGGGGAGTGTGCCCGGTTCGGATGCGACTGTTCCAGCCCTGCGATTGCGACAACACCAGCACTTTCATAACCTCTCTTTTTCATGCCGGGAGGACTTGAAGAACAATGGAAAGGGAATCCCCGGTCGGGCACCGAATCGGAGAATTCTGGTAACACAAGGAACGTTAATGCATGGAAAATAACTTGAATGGTATGAAAGAGACGGGCGAAAGAACAGATCTGCCCCGGAGATTCGTGGTTTGTATCGCCTGTATACTTACGCTCTCCATGGGAGCCTGCGCCGCTACAACATCCCTGAACATCGTCAAATATGCAAATGATGGTGTCACCATCGTGAATGAAACTTCCGTCACGTATGAGTGGATGGAACGGAATCTCCCTGTGCAGGGCGATGGGTTTACACATTATTATCACCAGGGCCCGGTCTTTATTGACGACCCTGATCCCGCAACACAGGCAATGCTGCGATGGAACTCTCCTGAAGACGAAAATGTCCTGGAAAAGGACATGGGGGCAGTAAAGGGAACCAATCTCCGGGATCTCTGCGACCTGGTGGGTGGTATGTCACCGGGGGATACCGTGAAGATACTGGCAACAGATGGTTTCTCAAAGGTATTTTCCTACAGGAACGTGTATTCCCCCCCTTCAAGACAGGGGCCACTTGTCGTGACCTGGTGGAAGGCAGACGCCGGATACGTTCCGGATTACCGGGAGGGGATGCGCCTTGTATTTTTTGCTGACGCCAGCGTTAATCCATGGGGAATTCATGCCTTTGGAAACTGGGACTGGCACGAGTCAGCTGATGAACAATACTGGTATTACTACCGCCAGGGGGATCAGAAATACCCGACAACGACAGGCCTCTCGGTTCAGTCCATCTCAGATATTTTAATCTATCCCGGCATCCCTGCACAGGAAGAATCGCCCCGGCCGACACCACCTAACGCGCATGAGACCTCCCCACAATCAGGACTCTCACTCTATNNGATTGTGNGTGCTCTCGCGGCTGGGGTTTTCCTCGTATTCACGAATAATAGGTGAGATTGATGAGTTTGAGTTCAATTTGTTCTCTGATTGCTCATGCAAGGCTTGGACAGGAGACCAGAATGTATTCCTGTATTCTCGCTACAGTTTTAATTTTTGGTCTGGTCCACGTTATATGCGCAGCTCCTACTACGGAAGTACTTGTGACAAAATATGCCACAGACGGGATTACCCATTCTGAACAGGACGACGGTTATCGTACCAATGGATGGAGGCAAATCTCCCTGTATATGGTGATGGTCTGACCCACTACTACCATCAGGGACCGGTTTTTGTCAACGACAAGGAAGAACAGTGGGATGTGAACGAGACGAGTAATTTCAAGGATCATGGAGCAGTAAAGGGAACCAACGTCAAAGACCTTTGCGAACTCGTTGGTGGCATGTCTGCCGAAGACGAGGTGATGATCAAGGCAACTGACGGGTATCACGTTGAATTCGGGTATGAGAACGTGTACCATCCGCTGCCCCGTCAGGGACCGATCGTGGTTACGTGGTATAATGGAGAGGAAACCCTCGTAGGCGAACGCCATGGTGTCGGATATCCCCCTGATTTTTTTGTCGGGATGCGTCTCGTCTTCTTTGCAGATACATCAGTGAACAGCGAGGGAAAGCACGTATTTGGGAATAACGACATGCGAGTTGTCATGCCTGCAAATAAGATTCACCTCTTCGATGAACTGTACCCCTCAACGAATGGCTATACTGTCAAATGGATCGATGAGGTGAGGATTTACACAGGAGGGTATCATGGACCGGAAGGAGTTCTTGCAAAGTCAATGGAAGAAAAAAATACCACTCTGGAAACTTCAAATCAGAAAAGCCCGTTGGTTCTCTTCACGGTTGTTAGTGGGATTGTCCTTACCTTTCTCCTTGCATGGAGGCGTTTATCGTGATCAGGATCCTCCGGGCCGGTCTCATTATGATGATGCTCTTCTGCTTAGGTACGGGATGCATAAGCCAGACACCTGCATCTCCGTCCCCCCCTGTGACTGTTCCAGCTGATGACTATCGCAACTGGACTCTGACGATCAGTGATGGAACCACGCGGCAGGTATATTCCCTTGCCGAACTTCGGGAACTCCCTGCCGTTACAGGCCACGGTTTTGCGGTCTCAACCGTTGGGATAAAATACGGCCCCTACCTCTGCAAGGGTATCCTCCTTACCAATCTCCTTGAACGTATGGGCGGGATATCCGATGGTGATCAGGTATGGATATCCGCACCGGACGGTTACCTCTGGGTATTCGACTATGAGCAGATCCAGGGAAAAGGATTCATCACATTCGATGAGAACTTAAAAGAGATCCCGCCGCCTCCACTCCGAATCCTGCTTATGTATGAGATGGATGGGGCACCTCTCTCATACAATGATGGTGGACCCCTTCGGGTCGCGATCATCTCGGAGGAGAAGGGAGTCATAACTGAAGGGAGCTCATGGGTCAAGTGGGTAGATACTATTGAGATACACAGGAAATCTCAATGAGAAGGCACTGCTACAGATATATCGCAGGAATAGTCATCTGTTGTGCGATCATTGCTGTGGGGTGTATGGAAAGACCAGTCGAGAGGATTCCCGTCAAGGTGGTTTCTGCAGGCAGTCTTCTTTACCCACTTTCCAAGGCGGAAGCGAAGTACGAGGAATTGCACCCTGATATCGATATTCAGGTCGAGGGGCATGGGAGTATTCAGGCAATTCGTCAGGTAACCGATCTTGGACGTCAGTTCGACATGGTTGCCGTAGCAGACGCGTCTCTCATCCCGGACCTGATGTACCGACCGGTCGATAAGACCAATAAAAATTACACTGACTGGTATATTCCTTTCGGCCGAAACGAAATGGTGATTGCATACACGGAAAAAAGCAGATATCATGATGAAATAACTCCAGAAAACTGGTTTGAAGTGCTTTCAAGGCCTGATGTCCGGGTAGGAATCTCAAATCCTATGCTCGATGCCGCAGGATATCGAGCAATGCTCGTCGCAATGCTTGCTGGAGAATATTACCATGACATGACCATATTTTCCCGGTTAATGGGGGATCACTTTTCTCCTCCTCTTACAATTGAGGATAATGACGGAATCCAGACTGTGAGGCTCCCACAGGTCTTAAAAACCACAGGAAGCAAAATCACAGTCAGGGACGGGAGTATCTTTCTTTTATCACTGCTCGAGGCTGGCGGAATAGACTATACCTTTGAATATCGCAGTGTTGCAGATGCGCAAGGATTTCAATATGTTCCCCTTCCCGGTTCCATCAACCTGAAATCTGATGAATACCGTGATTTTTACAAAAAAGCAAGAGTCATTCTCGGTTTTCCCCGGTTTTCACAAATAGGAAGTGAACGTACCGGAGCACCTATCATTTATGCAATAACGATACCCTCGACGGCTGCCAGTGTTGAGGAAACGCGTGAATTCGCAGAGTTCTTCTTGGGGATGTCACATATGGGCGACAGAGGCTGGCCCGAGCCCCTCAATGATTCCCCTGCATTCCCATGGAGCACAGAGATAGGAGGTGCAAGTGAATAAACGATGTCATCCTTTTTGCACCTCCGGGATGACCCCCTTGTTCTTATTTTTTCTCTTGCGGGTGGAATTCTCGTTGCCATTATTCTCTTTGCGGTTCTCACGATTGCTATTCCCGAGCTTGCAGACCCGTTCCACCTTGCCAGCGTGGCCCACGAAGCAGAAGNGCTGGAATCATTGCTTCTGACCTTCGTTGCAGGGTTCGTGGCAGTGGGAATCCTTGGATTATTCGGGACTCCACTTGCATATCTCCTTGCACGAAATGATTTCCCAGGGAAGGCAGCTGTGGAAGGTCTTATCGATATCCCCCTCATCCTGCCGCATACAGTAGCCGGACTGATGGTGTATCTTCTCTTCATGTCGAGAGGCCTGATCGGAGCACCTTTCAGCAGGGCAGGGATTTTCTTCGAGGATGCCTTCCCCGGNATNGTCGTNGCAATGGTNTTTGTTGCAACACCCTATTATGTCGATGGTGTCNGGGAGGGTTTTGGAACGGTTCCNGTTCGGCTCGAGCACGTGGCACGGACACTGGGGGCAACNCGATGGATGGTCATCACCAGGATTGTGCTCCCACTCACGACGCGCCATATCCTGACAAGCGCTCTCATTGCATGGGGCAGGGCAATCGGGGAATTCGCAGCAGTGGTGATGATCGCATATTTTCCTATGGTCGTCTCGGCCCTGATCTACCAGAGGTTTGCAACCGGAGGGATAGCAGAGAGCAGGAGCGTGGCATTTATTATGCTCATACTCTGCCTCGTTCTCTTCATTGGTATCCGTCTATTCACAAAGCGCCTTGGGAGGTATGATGATTCGCCTTGAAGGAGTCTGCCTGAACAGGGGAATGTTCTCCCTTAAGGGAATCGATCTCACCATCTCCCGAGGGGAGCACCTTTTTATCATTGGACCATCAGGTTCCGGAAAGACGCTCCTTCTCGAGACCATTGCAGGAATCCATGGTGACGCCTCAGGGAGGATTGTTATCATGGGCAGGGATGTTGCAGGTCTTTTACCTGAAGAACGGGGCGTTTCGCTCATGTACCAGGACTGTTCACTCTTCCCTCATCTCACGGTCGCAGAAAATATCGGATTCGGCCTGATGGTTCGGGGTATCCCGGAGAGTGAGACCGCCACTGTTGTGGAAAATCTGGCTGAAAGGTTCGGGATCGCTCCGCTTCGCGACCGTTATCCCGCTTCGCTTTCCGGAGGGGAAAAACAGCGGGTTGCGCTTGCACGGGCCCTCGCTACAAGTCCTGCACTCCTTCTTCTCGATGAGCCGTTTGCTGCCATCGATTCCATGCTCAAATCCCGGTTCATCGACGAACTGAGTTGTTTGAAGATGGAGAGGGATCTCACCATNATCCAGGTAAGCCACTCCCGCGAGGAAGTGTATGCGCTTGCAGATCGGGTCGCAGTAATGATCGACGGGAGGCTGCAGCAGGTCGGTACCTGTGATGAGGTATTCTGCTGTCCGGTATCACGGGAGATAGCGGTCTTTACGGGGTATGAGAATATCCTTGAAGGTACGGTGACATCTGGTGATAAAGGGCCATACCTGCTCGTGGCAGCAGGAATTCGTATCGGTGTTCCTCAAAGCATCCCGCCAGGAACCCGGATGATTGCCTGTATCAGATCCACAGATGTTGTTCTTCAGCCGGGGAATTTCCACGGGTCCAGTATGTTTTGGAGGACCGATGGGCTGGTAACGAACATCAGGAAAGACGATTCTGGCGTCTCTGTTACAGTTGATTGCGGTGTGCCAATCATCTCGTGGTTTTCCCATCGTGAGATGGAGCAGTATCAATGGCATTTGGGTCAGGAAGTGGGGGTATTCCTCCCTTCCCGGTCTGTTCACCTGTTTTATCCAGATCATCTGGCAGAACAGCCCACCTCTCAATCCGGATATACATGACACAGATTCTACACGAAAAATCAGCAAAAAATCTTTATTCTCTTGCTCTTTCTATTGCCATTCTGTGTTTCCTATTGTTTACGATTGTATCTCCAGCTTCTGCTGCAACAACGCAGATCCGGATTGTTAAATATGCGATGGATGGATTTACCATTCTTGCCGAAAGAACCGTCGATTATCACTGGATGGAACAGAACCTGCGTGTATACGGAGATGGAATCACCCATTATTTTCATCAGGGACCTGTCTTTATCGATGACCCGGATCCAGCGAGGCAGGAGGCGCTCCGTTGGAATCCAGAGGAGGACACAAATGTCCAGGAAAAGGACATGGGAGCGGTCAGGGGTACGAACCTCAAAGATCTCTGTGACCTGGTAGGGGGCATGGAGCCTGGAGATACGGTGAAAATACGTGCATCTGACGGCTGGTATAAGATCTTTTCCTACAAGAACGTTTACGAATATTCCAGTCGCGAGGGGCCGATTGTCATCTGCTGGAACAAGGACGGCAGATACCCGGATACTGGATACACCGAGGGAATGCGTATGGTATGGTTTGCTGATACTTCAATCAACCCCTGGGGCATTCATGCTTTTGGCGTATGGGACTGGCATGAGGCCGCTGATGAGGAGTATTGGTATTATTATCAGCAGGGAGACGAGAAATATCCTACCACAACGGGACTATCCGGAATGTATATCTCCGAGATTCTCATTTACAGCCAGGAAGAACCTGCTGGGACTATCGAGGTCACCTCAACTCCTGCGGGTGCCGAGATTATCCTTGATGGAAGTGAGACGGGAGAGCTGACTCCCTCTTCCCTGAAGGACATCCCTGCGGGCAGTCACACCGTCAGCGTCCGGAAAGAGGGGTTCCTCCCGGTAGATGAGGAATGGGTCGATGTACTGCACGGGACGGTAGTCCCGGTTCATTTCAATCTTGAACGTGAATACTCCTCCATTTCAGGAACCAGTGAAGCATCTTTACCCGGTGATATCTGGTTCGAGAAGGATCAGGGATCTCTTGGAGTGGTAACGGATGGACTTAGCGGAAATATAACGATGCTCGTCGCAAACGGGGAAATTCAGGTCTGCAGGAGTGGCCAGACTCTCTCCTACCGGTTTGCGACGGATCGAATGCATCTTTCTCCATCTCAATGGGCAAGGCTCTATATCTTTTCAGACAGGGGCTATACAAGCGACCAAACGCTTGAGGTCCGCGTCAATTCTGTGAACGCAGGCATTCCCGACCGTTCGACCTATCATCATACTGATGGGAGAGTCTCTGAAACTCTTGCCTTTGATGTTACTCCAATAGTTCAGATAACCGAAGCGATCGAAGTGTCTGTCAGGAATCCCCCGGGAGGAAACGAGTGGACTGTCTATCCTCCCGTTCTCCTCGTCGTGCGTAATGATGATACTGAGCAGATTTGGAAGAACTGGGTTGCAGAAGGCACAGGGTTCATCCGGGTCCTGGAGGACTATTCTCCGCAGGATCTGGCAAATATCACCGTTACGGACTTTTCCGATATTCAACCGGGTTATGCTGATGCTGAACTCGTGGTTATTGGTTCCGCACAGGAAATACCTGAAACGTCATTTCCACTTGTCTTCCTGAATTCAGTCGAGATTTCCGGTAAACATACTCGCGAAAAGGGAGGGATATGGATCTCCCGTTTCAATGTTACCTCATACTTAACGGGATACTCTCATACAGAATTCATCTGGAAAGCAGATCATTCAGGGGATTTCTGCGAAATCGCACCAAGACTGGCGATTCTCTCCATTTCATATCCGGATGTACCAGTTCCATCCAAACACTCTAATGAATTTACACCTGCTGTGAATATAACGAGTTCACGATCCACCAGTGATGGTAAAAATATCTCGCCTCCAGCAACATCAGTTCCCGCATCTTCTTCTCTTGTAAGTTATTCGATAGATAACGGGATTTTACCGAAGGACGATTCTTTCATATCCCGCATATGGAAAATAATCTTCCATATTCTGGGAATCCCACTTCCGGGTAACGAAACCCAGACCTTTGAAAGCGAAGAAGAGTATTCCGTGAACTTCCATAATACGGAAAAGACAGGAGATGTCACCGTCTCTCATGATAATATGGTTCAGTCTTTTCCAACATATCCTCTTACTGTGACCACGATTCCTCCTGGTGCCCTGCTCACGATCTCTGGTCTTGGTGATATGAACATCACCCCTGCGACATTGTCTCTGCCCCAGGGGGATTATCTCCTGAATGTTGTAATGGATGGGTACCTGGCAAACCAGACCATGGTGAATCTTTCAGGTCCCCAGCATATTACCCTCGTTCTGACACCTTGTGAGAATACACAGAAGAATGATCCCAAAAAACAACCGGAAAGATCGCGACATGGCGGCATTTTTATCGTAACTTACCCTGGTGACCTCAAATTATCGATTGATAACAGGATTATGGAGGGCAAGAGTCCGCTTGTTCTGTATGGATTAAAAGAGGGATACCACACCGTGAAAGCCATCCGGGCGAGTATTACCTCAGGCCAGGATGAGAGTATCATTGAAAGGGTATGGATCCACCATGATGCCATATCCTTATGTGAAATGGATTTTGTGGGGAACAGAATGACCCGGTTGATACGAATTACTAACCATTCAGGTACACCCGCCGCATTCACGTTGAACGGTTATTATCCATTACTGCGAACTCCGGTGACCCTCGATGTACCCCGGACCGGGTCGTATATCACACTCATTGGAGAACNCACCTTTACAAGCATTTCCATCCCGGATAACATAGAGGAAGGCAGTGAATTCATTCTATTTCCCTATCGCGGAAACTATCATACGATTGCAATTGATTCTTCACCGCAAGGTGCTGAAATTTTCATTGATGGGTCAAGGACAGGACTTACCACTCCCTCGCTTGTAAGTGGATTATCAGAGGGTCCGCACCGCGTGACGGTGTCCTTGCCGGGGCATATTCCGGTACAGAGACTCGTCAGTGTACCAAGGACCAGCGAGGAATTCATCAAAGGGAGTATCATGTTTATCCTTGAAACGTATCCCTGCGGCACACTGCAGGTTGAAAGCATCCCTGATGGTTCCGCAATATACCTTGACGGAATATCTACAGGGGAGAAGACACCCTTTACCTTCTCCGGGATTCCCCTCGGTGTACATGAACTCACACTCAAGTCCAGTAAGGTCTCGAGGTCTCGGGATATCACGATCCGTCCTGACGATGCAAACAGGTACGTGGTGGTTATGGAGTAGGAATTATGGTAAGGATCAGGGAATTATCATTTCTTGCCACCATCCGCGGAAGAAGAGTTCCGATTATGACAGGGGATTGCCCTGAAAGGAGTGTCATTATCACGTTATTGCTCATTGCAGGGTTCATAATCTGGCCGGTTATGGCTGAAATCAAAGATGAAATGATTCCTGCACTCCTCTGGGGCCCGTACCTGACCGGCACCACGACAACCGGCACGGTCGTCAACGTGAAGACGAATATCGCAACCGCCGTATCGGTTGAGTACGCAACCGACGCCTACTACACGGCACACTCCGCATATGACCAGAGCGCTACTGATGGTGTAAGCACACAACTTCACCACGTATCTCTTGCCAGCCTCACCCCGGATACCATGTACCACTACCGGGTCATCTATGACGGGCAGACTACGGGAGATCTCCACTTCCGAACCTTCCCGGAGAGCGGTGCGTTCACCTTCGTCGTGTACAGCGACACCCAGGACCAGCTCCCCACCTTCAGCCAGCTGGAGCGGCACAAGCTGGTCGCTGACCGAATCGCCGAGGAGCCCGACGTTGCATTCGTGCTCAACTCCGGCGACCTCGTGAATGATGCATCAAATCTCTCCGACTGGGACCGGTACTTCGCGGCCGGGAAGAACCTGATGGCCAGGATTCCGGTCTTCCCGGCGCTCGGGAACCATGATGACTACGATCCCTACTACTCTGCAATCTACGGGATCCCGGAGTACTACTCATTTGACTGCGCTGATATTCACGTTGCAGTGCTCAACAGCAACGACTGGGCATGGCCGGACCTCCCCACGCAGAGTGCATGGCTCGCTGCCGATCTGGAGACCGCGAAGCCCTTCAAGTTCGTCTCGTTCCACCACCCGCTCTATACCTCTGAAGCCAAGCATTTTGGAGGATGGGAGAACCTGCGACTGGAATGGGAGGACGACTTCAATGAGAACGGCGTCCTCGCGGTCTTCAACGGGCATGTCCACGCCTACGAACGGCTCGTCGTCAATGACACCAACTACTTCGTTGTCGGTATCGGCGGGGGGCCGTCCTACAACCTCGCAACCCCGCGGTATGAAGCATCGGTGAGCAGCCTGGAATACGCGCTCGGATATATACGGGTCACCATCGACCCGGTAGCACGAACTGCGACAGCAGAGATGATCCGGGTCGCGGACGTTTCATCGGACTTGAAGAACATCACCACATTATACCCACCAAACACGATATCCGAGACCGTGATCATGTCCCTTTCTTCACCGCCTATCGCACTTCAGGCAGATTTCACCTCCGATATCCAGTCCGGGTCAGCCCCCCTGACCGTCCAGTTCACTGACGCGTCCATCGGTGACGGAATCACCTCATGGGCCTGGGACTTCGAGAACGACGGCACGGTGGATTCCACCGACCAGAGCCCGAGCCATGTCTTTGATACGGCCGGCACCTACACGGTGAACCTCACGGTAATGAATGCCGGCGGTAATGATTCTGAAGTGAAAACGGACTACATCACGGTCACCACTTCATCGCAAGGCGACCGGGAGGTATATCTTACACCGGTCTCGCTGCCGGTAATGAGCGGTACGACCGCCGAGTTCGAAGTGCGGATCTCATCCCTCCCCGAAGGCCTTGCAGGGTATGACCTCCGAGTCACGATCGATAATCCCTCCATTGCCGAGATTGTCGGGGTCCAGTATCCCGGCTGGGCGGCATTTAACAACACCACCCCCCAACCTCCGGCACACTCACTCCGGTTGAGCGGCGTTGATAGTGGCAGGCTGGTCGAGGCGGGAGCTGGCAGTACCCTCCTTGCCACAATTACCATCCGGGCCGATGCCACCGGGACGAGTCGAATCAGCATCACCAATGTGAACATGGATGCTGATGGCGGCGTCGTTATCACCCCCGCAGCAGTTACCCCCGGAGAAATTGTGGTGTACATCCCCATGATCGCCGATTTCGAAGCGAATGTTACTGGAGGAAAGGCGTCGCTTTCCAGGCCATTCTTCGTCGCCTTCACCGATCTCTCTACTGGTGTCCCGCCGGGTTCACTCTGGTCCTGGGACTTTGACAACAACGGTGTCGTTGACAGCATTCTCCAGAATCCCGTGACNTCCTACGTGAATCCTGGCAACTACACGGTGTCACTGNCTGTGCAGAACGCCTACAGTTCCGATACCGAGACAAAATACGATTACATCAGGATTACACGATTTGTCAAACCGTTCCCGGGCCAGTCGGATGATCCCACAGATCCTGACGGCGACTTCCTCTATGAAGATATCAACGGAAACGGAAGGCTGGACTATGACGACATTGTCCTGTATTACGAGAACATGCAGTGGATCAGGGACCAGGAGGACGTGGGGATCGAGCCCTTTGATTATAACCAAAACGGCAGGATCGATTACGACGATGTGGTAGTCCTTTACCAGGAGCTGCTCGTAAGTCACTGAGCCTTTTTCGAATCATTTTTTTGTGTAAACTTAACTTGTTTAATAAAAATTAAAAAGAAACATTATTATTTTCTCAAGATAAAGGGACTGATTAAATAAAATTACTTTCCAATGAGAAAAAGAAAAGGATAACTTGTTAACATGCCACCTGAGTATAGGAAAATGCTGATGATTACCGCAATTCTCCTCCTTGCGGTATGCATGATTGCGCCTGCGATGGCAGCGACTACCACTGTAACGATTAGAAAATACGCAAACGACGGAACGACCATTCTCAACGAGATGATGGTCAACTATACATGGATGATGAACAATCTCCCGGTTCTTGGCGATGGTGTGACTCACTATTATCATCAGGGTCCGGTTTTTGTGGATGACCCCGATCCAGAGACACAGGCAGCACTTCGTTGGAATCCCAAAGAGGATACAAACGTTGAGGGAAAGGACATGGGCGCCGTCAAGGGGACGAACCTCAAGGATCTCTGTGACCTTGTCGGCGGGATGTCCCCCGGAGAAGAGGTCAAGATCCTCTCTTCTGATGGGTGGAACAAACGTTTTGCCTACGAGAACGTCTATGGATATTCAAGTCGTGAAGGTCCAATCGTTATCTGCTGGTATAAAAATGGTATGTACCCTGATTCCGGCTACACGGAAGGCATGCGAATGGTCTGGTTCGCGGATAACTCAACCAATCCATGGGGGTACCATGTATTCGGGAACTGGGACTGGCACGAGGCAGCTGATGAACAATACTGGTATTATTACCAGCAGGGAGACGAGAAGTATCCCACAACAACGGGACTGTCCGGTCAAGTCGTGAACCGGATTTTCATTTACAGCGATGATCCTGTACCCACTGCTCCTGAGGCGGGATTCACTTCTGATATCCAGTCTGGTACCGCCCCCCTGACCGTCCAGTTCACTGATGAGTCCACCAACACGCCAACCTCCTGGGCCTGGGATTTTGAGAATGACGGGATAGTCGATTCCGCTGAACAGAATCCGTCCCAT
>Ga0067045_1029728_pt1 | contig 18743 bp, 16 predicted proteins | sample TerdegcTABiofilm_FD_59184 | JGI IMG/M metagenome (GOLD analysis project Ga0067045, IMG submission 59184) | Combined Assembly of (Gp0054472, Gp0054536) Wastewater bioreactor microbial communities from Singapore -Terephthalate degrading... | reverse complement strand
TCGTCCGGATCGCCGGCCACGGCCACCAGACGGATGGGTTGTTCGCAAAAGGGCAGCAGCGAATCGTTCCTGCCCGGCCCGCCGGCGGGCACCGCAGGGGGCACAGGCAGCGCAGACGTGTGCATGGGTTGTCTCCTCGTTGTCGTGTTCCCGTGCGCCGTGCGCGGCGGCGCCGGGTTTTGGTGGCATTGTGGCCATGCCGACCGATACACGACAGGAGTATTTCCCCTGAAAACGCAGCGATTTTTGACGCTTGTGTGAAATTCTGCACACTGCGCACGCCGACGATGCGCCGGCTGCAGGCGCGTGCCAGGCGACGCCGTCAGGCGGCGGTGTCGGCGACGAGCGATTCGTAGGTGCCGTAGAACGACAAAATGTAGGCGAGGAACAGCGCGATGATCACGGGCATGCTCAGCGCCGCAGCCAGCGTGTCCCCGGCGCCGAGCAGGCTGGCCACGAGCACGATCAGCGTGGGCACGCTGAGGAACAGCACCAGCCACTGCAGCGCATAGACGGCAAACGCCTTGAGGTTGCGCAGGCAGAGCACGAAGCTGAAAAACAACGCCTTGAACGCCGGCATGCCGTGCCAGGTGATCAGCGGCGGCGCGAGCCAGAACGCCAGCGACACCGGGATGTACGCCAGCGTGGCGACGATGGCCCCCAGGCGCAGCCCGCCGCCGGTCACGGCGCTGGCCGGGGGTTTGTCGCCCAGCAGGAGCAGCCGCAGCATGGCGCCGCCGTCGAACAGCGCGCCCAGCCCGAGCACCAGCAGCACGGCCACGGTGTACAGCGCGCCGAGCAGCAGCAGATTGCGCAGCACCGACGGGCCGGCGCGCAGGCCGGTGAGCAGCACGGTCGGCCAGACCGCCTGATTGAGCGCGATCTGCCGGCTGGCCTGCATGAAACCGATGGTGCCAAACTGCACGGCAAACAGCGGAAACACCAGGCCGATGACCGGCAGCGCCGAAACCAGGCCGGTGACGACGACGTACGCCAGAATCATCAGCAGCGCGGCCCAGGGCTGGCGCGCCAGACGGCGAAATCCGCTTTGCACCCAGAGCAAACCTTCACGGGCGGGGACAGTACGCAGTTGCATGAACGAAACTCGCTGGTGAGCGTGGCACGGGGCCGATGGCCGCAATGGTATCGGCGCCACGTGATGCGGGCGCGCGCACGGCGCCGGGCCGCGGCAGTTCAGGCGGCGGCGATGCGCTGGCGCAGTACGCGTTCGAAATGCGCCGGATCGTGCGGCGTGAGCAGTTGTGCGTCACGCGGCAGATGGAAGTCGGCCAGCCGCGACGTCCAGAATCGCAGCGCCGCGGCGCGCAGCGCGTCGGCCAGCAGGCGACGCTCGACGGCCTGCAGCGGGCGCACCGCCTCATACGCCTGGAGCAGGGCGTCGCGGCGAGGCGCGTCGAATGCCCCGGTGGACGGCTCGATGCACCAATCGTTCAGCGTCACCGCGAGGTCGAAAATCCAGGTGTCGACCCCGGCGAAATAGAAGTCGAAAATCCCCGACAGCGTCCCGGCGTCGAACAGCACGTTGTCGCGGAACAGATCGGCGTGCACCGCGCTGCGCGGCAACGCCGCGTAGTCGGTGGATGCAGCCACCTGCATCTGGTGCGCCAGCTCGGCGGTGATCAGCTCGCGCTGTGCCGCGCTGAGGTAGGGCAGGATCGCGGGGATGGTGCGCGCCTGCCAGTCCAGACCGCGCAGATTGGGCTGCGTGCCGGGGTAGTCGCGCGCTGCCAGGTGCATGCGCGCCAGCCAGCGGCCGACCTGGGCGCAATGCTGCGGCGCAGGGTGGAGCTGGCTGCTGCCCTTGAGCCGGGTGACCAATGCCGCCGGCTTGCCCTTGAGGGTGTGCAGCGTGCGGCCGTCGCGGTCGGGCATGGGGTCGGGCACGGGAATGCCATGCGCGGCAAGGTGGTGCATCAGCCCGAGGTAAAACGGCAACTGCTCGGCGTGCAGGCGCTCGAACAGCGTGAGCACGAAGCGACCTTGGGTGGTGGTCAAGAAATAATTGGTGTTCTCGATGCCGCTGGCGATGCCTTGCAGTTCGGTGCAGGTGCCCAGGTCGAAACCGGCGAGCCAGGCGTTGACCTCGACGAGGTCGATCGGGGTGAAAACGGCCATGAAAGCGGTTGCAAAAAAAGGCGCTGCCCGTGTCGGGCGGGCGGTGTTTTTATTTGAACGTCAGCACCTTCCACTGCGCCTGACCTTCCATGTGCGCCGGGTCCGTGCTGGAGGAAATGCTGGGGGGGACGACGTGATACGCCGCACCGCCGTGCAGCGGCTGCACTTCGATCGACGTGGTGGCGCCGCGCACCTGCCGCTCCTGGATGCGCACCGAGCGATCCTGCGTCACGTGGTCGCGCACCAGCGGTTCGGGGTACTTCGGTCGCGGCTGCGTGTCGGCCAGCGGCGCAGCCGGCGGGGTCTGGGCCGCCGGAGTCTGGGCCGCGGCGTGGCGCATCGCTACGGTGCTGCACAGCAGCGCGGCCAGGCACAGCGCGGTCAAAGGGGTCAGGCGCAAGGCAGTCATGCGGCGATTTTACGGCGCCGCGGATAATGCGCGAATGAATTCTGCGCTCGATCCCGACACCCCGACGACGCTGCTGCTGGTCGACGGCTCCAGCTATTTGTACCGTGCGTTTCATGCCATGCCCGACCTGCGCGGGCCACAGGGGCAACCCACTGGCGCGCTGTACGGCATGGTGGCGATGCTGCGGCGGCTGCGCCAGCAATACCCGCCGTCCAGGGGCTATCGCTACGCGGCCTGCGTGTTCGACGCCAAGGGGCCGACTTTCCGCAACGCCCTGTACGACCAGTACAAGGCGCACCGCCCGCCGATGCCGCCGGAGCTGGTGGAGCAGATCGGGCCGATCCACGAGGCCGTGCGGCTGATGGGCTGGCCGCTGCTCGAAGTGCCGGGGGTGGAAGCCGACGACGTCATCGGCACCCTGGCGCGGCGCGCGCGCGACGCCGGCATCCGCACCCTGGTGTCCACCGGCGACAAGGACATGGCGCAACTGGTGGACGACGGCATCACGCTGGTCAACACCATGAGCAACGAAACCCTCGATGCCGCCGGCGTGGTGGAAAAATTCGGCGTGCCGCCGCAGCGCATCGTCGATTACCTGACCCTGGTCGGCGACACGGTGGACAACGTCCCCGGCGTGCCCAAGGTCGGGCCGAAGACCGCGGCGAAGTGGCTGCAGCAGTACGGCTCGCTCGACAATCTCATCGCCCACGCCGCGGAGATCGGTGGCGCTGCCGGACAGAACCTGCGCGCCAGCCTGGACTGGTTGCCTAGGGCGCGCGAGCTCGTCACCATCCGCACCGACTGCGACCTCGACGGCTACGCCCGCGACTTCGACACCGACCTGCGCCCCGCGGCGGAGGACGCGCAAGCGCTGCTGCCGTTTTTCACCCGCTACGGCATGCGTCGCTTCGTTCACGACATCCAGGAGCAGGCCGCAGTGCAGGGTGCGCTGCCCGACGTCGCGGTCGACCCGCCGGCGCCGGCGGCGCCGTCCGCGCCCGGCGCGCGCTACGAGACGCTGCTGAGCTGGGAACAGTTCGACGCCTGGCTGGCGCGGCTGGAGGCTGCCGAACTCACCGCGCTCGATACCGAGACCGACTCGCTCGACCCGATGGCCGCGCGGCTCATCGGGCTGTCGTTCAGCGTCGAGGCGGGGCAGGCGGCGTACCTGCCGCTGGCGCACGACTATCCCGGGGCGCCCGGGCAATTGCCCGCGGCGCAGGTCATCGCCCGTCTGAAGCCCTGGCTGGAAAACCCCGGCAGACCCAAGCTCGGGCAAAACGTCAAATATGACCGCCACGTGCTGCAAAACGCCGGCGTCGGCGTGCGTGGCTATGTCCACGACACCCTGCTGCAAAGTTACGTGCTCGAAGCGCACAAACCGCACAGTCTGGACAGCCTGGCCAGCCGTCACCTCGGCCGCGAGGACATCCTGACCTACGAGCAGGTGTGCGGCAAGGGGGCCAAAGCCATCACCTTCGATCAGGTGGACGTGGCCACGGCCACGCGCTACAGCGGCGAAGACGCCGACCTGACGCTGCAGGTCCACGGCAAACTCTGGCCGCAGATCCAGGCCGATGACGGCTTGTCGCGCATTTACGCGCTGGAACTGCAGGTCAGCGAGGTGCTGCAGCGCATGGAACGCACCGGGGTGCTCATCGACCCGCAACGGCTGCGCGCGCAAAGCAGCGAGCTGGGCAAAAAAATGCAGGCGCTCGAGGCGCAGGCGATCGAGCTGGCCGGCGGGCCGTTCAACCTTGGCAGCCCGAAGCAGATCGGCGAGGTGCTGTTCGAGCGGCTGCAACTGCCGGTGCTGAAAAAAACCGCTTCGGGCGCGCCGTCGACCGACGAGGAGGTGCTGGAAAAACTCGCCGAAGACTATCCGCTGCCGCGGCTCATCCTCGACTGGCGCAGCCTGTCCAAGCTCAAGAGCACCTATACCGAAAAGCTGCCGCAGATGATCGACCCACGCACCGGCCGCGTGCATACCAACTACGCGCAGGCGGTGGCCGTCACGGGGCGGCTGGCGTCGAACGAGCCGAACCTGCAGAACATTCCGGCGCGAACCCCGGAGGGACGGCGCATCCGCGAGGCGTTCATCGCGCCTGAAGGCTGGCTGATCGCGTCGAGCGACTATTCGCAAATCGAGCTGCGCATCATGGCGCATCTGTCGCAGGACCCGGGGTTGATGGCCGCGTTCGCCGCAGGGGAGGACATCCACCGCGCCACCGCGGCGGAGATTTTCGGCGTCGCCCCGCAGGACGTCAGCGCCGAGCAGCGGCGCATGGCCAAGGTGATCAATTTCGGTCTGATCTACGGCATGAGCGCCTTCGGGCTGGCGCGCAACCTCGGCCTGGAGCGCGACGCCGCCAGGCTCTACATCGACCGCTACTTCGCCCGCTATCCCGGCGTGGCGGCGTATATGGAGCGCACCCGGCGGCTGGCGGCCGAACAGGGCTATGTGCAAACGGTCTTCGGCCGACGCCTGTGGCTGCCGGAAATCCATTCGCCCAACGGCCCGCGCCGCGCTGCCGCCGAACGCGCGGCGATCAACGCGCCGATGCAGGGGACGGCGGCGGATTTGATCAAAATGGCGATGGTCGCCGTCGATGCCGCGCTGGCGCGCGAGGGCCTGCGCAGCCGCATGGTCATGCAGGTGCACGACGAACTGGTGCTCGAAGTGCCCGAAGACGAAACCCACTGGGTGCGCGAGCACATCCCGCGGCTGATGGCCGGTGTCGCCCAGCTCGACGTGCCGCTGCTGGCCGAGCTCGGTCTGGGCGCCAACTGGGAGTTGGCCCACTGACATGGGTCGGCTTCTCCCTGGTGGCCGCCTCACCGGGCAACGCCCGCATTGCGGCATGAAACGATAAACATTATCATTTGCGCAGTTGCCCGATGTCGCGCTGGCGGCCGGGTGAACGGGTTTTTTCGCTGCAAGACAGACGCCTGCAACCGCACCATGATGCAAAACGAGACCAACGTGCTTTCTCTGGCGCAACTGGCGCACGGGCAGTGCGCCAAAGTTGTCGATGTCGACGGCGGCCGCGCCCTGGCGCAGCGCATGGTCATGCTCGGCATCCGCCGCGGCGTGGCGCTGTGCGTGGTGCACGGCCCAGGGGCGCGCGGTGCGGTGGTGCAGGTCGGCGGCGCGCGCATTGCGCTCGGCCGGGGCGTGACCGACAAAATCCGTGTCGCTCCGCTGCCCGCTGGCGAACGGCACGGGCTGGCGGCATGAAGACCTGGCAACCGATGCGCCCCTTGTCTGCCGGCCCACAAGCCGCAAACCGTCGGGGGACGGCATGATGACCGCGTGCCACGCCGACGGCAACGCCGCCCCGGCCGCACAGGCAGGCATGCCGGTCATCGCGCTGGCGGGCAACCCCAACAGCGGCAAGACCACGGTGTTCAATCTGCTCACCGGAGCACACCAGCACGTGGGCAACTGGCCTGGCGTCACCGTCGAACAGCGCCGCGGCACGGCCAGTGCGCACGGACGCCGGATGGCGGTGATCGATCTGCCGGGGGTGTACAGCCTGCTCGGCGGCGGCGGTGCCGACCAGGGCGTGGCGCGCAATTTTTTGCTCGACGAGCGGGTGGATCTGATCGTCAATATCGTCGATGCCTCCAACCTCGAGCGGCATCTGGCGCTGACGTTCGAGCTGCTCGAAACCGGCAAACCCCTGTTGCTAGCGCTGAACATGGTCGACGAGGCGCAGGCGCTCGGGCTGGAGCCGCAGGCGCAGGCGCTGGCCGGGCAGCTGGGAGTGCCGGTGGTGGCACTGGTGGCGCGCAAAGGCCAGGGGCGCGAGGCGCTGCTCGACGCCATCGTCCAGGCGCTGCAGCAGCCGCCGCAGCCGCAGGTACCGGCTTACCCCGACGCGGTGGAACAGGCGATCGCCGCGGTCGGCGCCGCGCTGGAATCCGCGCAGGCGGCCAGGCGCCGGTTCGACGCCCTGCGTCTGCTCGAAGGGCTGGTGGTATCCCCGCGGGCGCCCGTGCAGGCGGCGGTGCACGCGGCGCAAACGCAGGTCAGGCAACACACCGGCGAGGACGTCGCCGACCTGGTGGCGGCGGCGCGTTTTGGCTGGGCACACCAGCTCGCCGCCATTGCGCTGCAGCGCACCGGCAGGATGGGGCTGCGCCATCGCGTGACCGACGTGATCGACCGCGTGGTGCTCAACGAGTGGCTGGGGGTGCCGGTTTTTCTGCTCGTGCTCTACCTGGTGTTCATCGTCAGTTTCAGCGCGGGCAAGGTGTTCATCGACTTTTTCGACCAGGCCTCGTCGGCGCTGTTCATCGCCGGGCTCGGCCATCTCCTGCTCCAGGCCGGCCTGCCCGACTGGCTGGTGTCGATCGCCGCCGGCGGTGTGGGCGGCGGGGTCAACCTCGTCGTCTCGTTCATCCCGCCGATCGGCCTGACCTTCCTGTTTCTCGCCTTTCTCGACGATTCGGGCTATATGGCGCGAGCGGCGTATGCCATGGACCGCTTCATGCGCCGCTTGGGCCTGCCCGGCAACGCCCTGGTGCCGATGGTCATCGGCTTTGGCTGCAACGTCCCGGCGATCATGGGCTCGCGCATCATCGAAGATCCGCGCGGCCGTCTGCTCACCGTGCTCATGCAGCCGTTCATGTCGTGTTCGGCGCGGTTGACCATCTACATGGCGTTTGCCGTGGTGTTTTTCCGCGACAACGGCGGGCAGGTGGTATTCCTGCTCTACGTCCTGGGGATCGCCGTGGCGTTGCTCACCGCGTGGATGCTCGGGCGCACCGCGGTCCCGGGCGAACCGATGCCGTTTGTCATGGAGTTGCCGCCGTACCGCCTGCCCAGCGGCCGCAGCGTGGCGCTGCAGGCTTGGCAACGGCTGAAGGTCTTCGTGCTGCGCGTGGGCAAGGTGATCGTGGCCATCGGCGTGGTGCTGTTCGTGCTGCCTGGAATCGGCTGGACGGGCGACGGCCTGCGCGCCACGCCGATCGACCAGTCGCTGCTGGCACAGGGCAGCAAGGCGATCGCCCCGATGTTCGCGCCGATGGGGATCGAGCGTGACGACTGGCCCGCAGTGTCGGCGTTGCTCGCCGGCGCGGCGGCCAAGGAAATCGTCATCGGCACGCTCAACGGCATTTACCAGCGGCAAAACGCCGCCGACCTGCTCGCCAGCTACCGCCATCCGGAGGTCGGCGACAAACTGCTCCAGGCGGTGCAGACCATACCCGACAACGCCAGGGCATTCCTCGGCGGGCTGGCCGACCCGCTGCACCTGCGCCAGTTGCAAAACACCGAAGAAGCGACGCAGGCCTCGGGGGCGACGCACGAAACTCTGGCCGGGCTGCAGCGCATGTTCACCCCGCTGTCGGCGTTCGCCTACCTGGTGTTCGTGCTGCTGTACGTGCCGTGCGCCAGCACCATGGGCGCGCTGCGCCGCGAAGTCGGCTGGGGGTGGATGACGTTTTCGGTGCTGTACGGCATCGGCATGGCGTGGGCCGCGGCCACGGTGATCTACCAGGTCGGCACCTTTGCCGCTCACCCGCAGGGGGCGGCGGCGTGGATCGCGGCGTGTGTTGCCGCGTTCGCGCTGCTCGTCGTAGCGCTGCGGCAGTACGGGCGGCGCGCCGGGCAGCGTACCGCGGCAGCGGGTCTGGAGAGCCTGGTATGAACCCGCTGTTTGCCGTGCGCGACTGCCTGCGTGCCGCAGGGCTGGCGTCCGCGGCGGAAATCGCCGCGCAGGTGCAGGTGCCTGCCGACGTGGCCGCCGACATGCTCGACCACTGGGTGCGTCGCGGCCTGGCCGAGCGCCTCGATCCGCAGGGAGGGACATGCCGCAGCGGGGCGTGCGCGCGCTGTGGCCTGTGCGGTGCGGCAACGGCCGTGCTCTACCGCTGGCATACTGCGGCAGACGCGACACCGCGCGCCGCGGCGGCCCGTGCTGCGGTCATGCTGCGCCCGGTTTCACCCGCTGCCTTGCGCTGACCGTGCCGGTCACGTTGCCGGTGCGGTGTCGCGCTCCAGCCGCTGCAGCCAGCGCAAGGCGTGGTCGCGGTCGGCGCCGCACATCTCCCGGCTGGGCTGCAGCCCGCTGCAGCAGGCCGGACGCGACGGCTGGCCGAAAAGGGCACAGCGCAGATCGGCGGTGAGTTGCACACAGCGCACCCCGGCGGGTTTGCCATGCGGCATTCCCGGGATCGGACTGGTGATCGACGGGGCGATGCAGCAGGCCGCGCAACCGGGGCGGCAGACGGTGACGGGCGGTGCGGCGGCCGGCATCGGCGCGGGAATCAGCCGAACAGTTTTTGCGCGATTTCGGCGACGTGCCGGCCCTGGAATCGGGCGATGTCGAGCTCGTTGGCGCTGGGCTGGCGGCTGCCGTCGCCCTTGGCCAACGTGGTCGCACCGTAGGGTGTGCCGCCGGTGATTTCATCCATGTTCACCAGTCCCTTGCAGGAGTAGGGCACGCCGACGATGATCATGCCGTGGTGCAGCAGGGTGGTGTGAAACGAGGTGATGGTGGTTTCCTGGCCGCCGTGCTGTGTGCCGGTGCTGGCGAATACGCTGCCGATCTTGCCCACCAGCTTGCCCTGCGCCCACAGCGGCCCGGTCTGGTCGAGGAAGTTGCGCATCTGCCCGCACATATTGCCGAACCGTGTGGGCGTGCCGAAGATGATGGCGTCATACCCGGCCAGGTCTTCGGGCTTGGCGATCGGCGCGGCCTGATCGACCTTGGCGTGGATCGCCGCCAACGTCTGCTCCGGCATGGTCTCCGGCACGCGCTTGACGTCGACGCTGCAGCCGGCCACGCCGCGCGCGCCTTCGGCGACGGCGTTCGCCATGGTTTCCACATGCCCCCAGGTGCTGTAGTACAGAACGAGAATCTTGGCCATTGTTTGTCTCCGGTTTCAGGGTTGGACGCTTTGCTGCGGCAGCGGCCATGGGCGGCAGTGCCCGGGAACGCGCCGCTGCCGCATTGTGCGGCCTTTGACACCGTGCTGCGAGCGCGCCGCGGCATGTCCGAGCAAACCGCGCGGGTCTTTGCGCCGCGGCGGTGTGTCACGCGGGTTTCATCTGCCTAGGTTACAAACCCAGCTCCTCCCTGGAAGGCTGCGATGCTGTCGCTGATCGATTCAACCCCGGGCTATCAGGCCATTTTTTTGCAGCGCATCCTGCGCGAGGGGCTGCTGCGGGTGGAATTCCAGCCCATCGTCGATTTGCGCGGCCGGTCGATCCATGCCTACGAGGCGCTGATCCGCGGCCCGCAGGGCTCGACGCTGGAGCGGCCTCACGCGCTGTTTGCCGCCGCGCGGGCGTCGCACCGTCTGGCCGAACTCGACGCGCTGTGCGTGCGCACCAGCCTGCACGCCTTTGCGCGCCAGCAATTGCCCGGACTGCTGTTTCTCAACATCACCCGGGCGCTGTTCGACTGTGGCTGGTTTTCGCAGCCGCAGACGCTTGATCTGCTGCAAAGACTCCACCTGGAGCCGTCACGTCTGGTGCTCGAACTGCTCGAATCCGACGAACTGCTGGAGCAGACCCGCGGCTTCGACGAGGCGCAGAACCTGCATCGACTGGGCTATGGCCTGGCGCTCGATGACCTGGGGCAGGGGTTCGGCCGGTTCACGTTGTGGCAGCGCCTGCATCCGCGCTACCTCAAGATCGACCGCGCGTTCTGCAGCAACCTGTCGTCGGACTCGCTGAAAATCGCCTTCATCCGCTCCATGCTGCTGATGGCCGAGGCCAGCCAGTCGTGGGTCATCGCCGAAGGCGTGGAGACCGAGCGCGATTTGCGCATCCTGCGCGACATCGGGGTGCAGATGGCGCAGGGCTACGTGCTCGAAGCCCCGTCGGCCGAACCATCGCGCGACGTGCGCACGGCATGGCGCCGCTGTCTCGATGCCGAACAGTCGCAGCCCTACGCGCTGGCCAGCCGCGGCAGCATCGAGCAATCGGTGCTGGCGCTGGCGCGGCCGATCCCGGCGGTGTCGCCGGCGTGCAAGCTGGAGGAGGTGTTGCGCCGCTTCGACCGCCAACCCGAGTTGATGTCGGTGCCGGTGGTCGATGCCACCGGGCGCGCGCTGGGCATCATCAACCGCTACGTGCTCGCCGACCGGCTGTGGCGGCCGCATGTGCGCGACCTGTTCGGCAACAAGCCGTGCTCGCAGGTGATGAGCGCCGACGTGCTGCGGCTGGACATCAAAAGCAGCCTGCACCAGGCGAGCAACCTGATCGCCGATGCCAGTTTCCGCCACGCGACCGAGGGGGTGCTGGTGACCGATCAGGGGCTGTTTCGCGGCCTGCTGCTGGTCGGGGATTTGTTGCGCCTGGTCAGCGAGTTCCAGATGCGCGCGGCACGCTACGCCAACCCGCTGACCCTGCTGCCGGGCAATGTGCCGATCAACGAACAGATCGACCGGCTGCTGGCTGCCGGCACGCCATTCGTCGCCGCGTATTGCGACCTCGATCATTTCAAGCCGTTCAACGACAAATTCGGCTACCGCATGGGCGACGAGGTGATTTTGCTCCTGGCCTCGGTGCTGCAGGCGGTGTTTTGCACCGACGGCGATTTCATCGGCCACATCGGCGGCGACGATTTCATGGTGCTGACCACGGCAGCCGGGGCGCCGGCCCGGCTACAGCAGGTACTCGACCGCTTCGGCGCAGACGTCCTGCGCTTTTTCGACCAAGCCACGCAGCGCGCCGGCGGCTATGAGGCGGAGAACCGGCGTGGCGAGCCGCAGTTTTTTCCGCTGCCCAGCCTGTCGATCGGCGCGCTGCCGGTGCCGGCGCAGGCATTTGAATCGCACCGCGACATTGCCGCCCTGCTGGTCGAGCTGAAAAAAACCGCCAAGCAAATACCGGGCAATGCCTTGTTCATCGACCGGCGGCATTACGCCGCCGACCAGCAGCTGCGCCAGGCCGCGCGCTGAGCGCATGGAACCGCCTGCCAGCGTCGCCGAGACATCGCGCGCGGCGATTCCGCGGCGGCGCAATCTGCTGCTCGTCGCCGTGTTCGTGCTGCTCAACCTGTGGCTTTGGATCGTTTTGCCGCTGTTGCTGCCGCAGGCGCCGTGGCTGGGCTGGAGCCTGCTGCCGCTGGTGCTGACGACGACCACCGGCTGGTCGCTGCTGCACGAGGGCATCCATGCGGTGCTGCATCCCGACCGCCGCGTCAACGACGCCTGCTCGCGCCTGCTAGCCATCGGCTTTCCGGCGCCGTTCGCCGTGCTGCGTTTCGGCCACCTCAAGCACCATCGGTTCAACCGTACTGCGATCGACCGCAGCGAGGTGTTCGACCCGGGAAAAACCACGCGGCTGCGCGCCGCGCTGCGCTACTACCCGCAACTGCTCATCGGCCTGTATCTGGGCGAAGTCGCCGCGCTGCTGCTGGTGTGGCTGCCGCCGGCGTGGCTGCTGGCGTGGGCCCGTCGCCTGCCGACGCAACCGGGGCTGCCCAGCCTGGAGCAGAGCCTGCAGCGCCAATTGCTGCGCGCGCCGGTGCTGCGCGACATGCGGCGCGACAGCCTGGCATCGCTGCTGCTGATCGCGCTGAGCGTCGTGCTGTACGCCGCGCAGGTCTGGATGCTGGCGTTGGCGCTGCTCGGTCGCGGCCTGCTCATTTCGCTCACCGACAATGCCTACCACTATGCCACGCCGCTGCACGCCCCCGGTGACGACGTGCGCCAGGCGCGCAACCTGCGGCTGCCGCACTGGGCGTCGGCGCTGATCCTGCATTTCAATTACCACGCCGTGCACCACCGCCAGCCGTCGCTGCCGTGGCCTGCGCTGCCGGCGGCGGCGCAGGCCGGCGAGCTGGCTGCCGCGCCGCCGTATGCCAGCGGCCTGCTGCGGCAACTGCGTGGGCCGATCGCGCTGCACGCCCTGCCGCGCGCGGCAAGCGAGGCGGCGTCAAGGCATTGCTGAGCGCAGTGAATTTGGCGGCAAGGCGGCAGTGGGTTATATACTTGCACGAGCTTGTCGGAGCGCCGGGTGAGACTCCCGGCTGAGACTGCATAGCGCAGAATCCGCTGAACCTGATCGGGCGTGGGGCCTGCACCCCGCTACCCGCGGAGGGAACCAGGCGCCGGTGCATCGGCAGGCACTCATCCATTTCTGGAGGTTCCATGTCCGCACTGCCCGAATCCCGCTACAGGGTCGATGCGTCCGAGTTGACCGGGCGCATCACCCGCACACCGTTTGCCGCCTCGCGCAAGATTTACGTCCAGGGCAGCCGCGCCGATCTGCGCGTGCCGATGCGCGAAATCACGCTGGCCGACACGCCGGTAGTGTTTGGCGTGGAAAAGAATCCGCCGTTTACCGTTTACGACACGTCCGGGCCGTACACCGATCCGCAGGCGGAGATCGACTTGTCGCGCGGTCTCACCGCCCTGCGCGCGGGCTGGATCGCCGAGCGCGGTGATACCGAGCAGCTGGCGGTGTTCAGCTCGGAGACCACTCGCCGTCACAACACCGACCCGGCGCTGGCCACGGTGCGCTTTCCGCACCTGCCGCTGCCGCGCCGTGCCAAGGCCGGGGCCAACGTCACGCAGATGCACTACGCCCGCCGCGGCATCGTCACGCCGGAGATGGAGTTCATCGCCATCCGCGAAAACCAGCGGCTCGAAGCGCTGCAGGACGCCGGGCTGCTCCGGCAGCACCCGGGGCAGAGCTTTGGCGCGGCGATCCCGGCGCGTATCACCCCGGAATTCGTGCGCGACGAGGTGGCGCGCGGTCGTGCCATCATCCCATGCAACATCAATCACCCGGAAAGCGAGCCGATGATCATCGGCCGCAACTTCCTGGTGAAAATCAACGCCAACATCGGCAACTCGGCCACCACGTCGAGCATCGCCGAGGAAGTGGAAAAAATGGTCTGGGCGATCCGCTGGGGCGCCGACACGGTGATGGACCTGTCCACCGGCAAGCACATCCATGAAACCCGCGAGTGGATCATCCGCAACTCTCCGGTGCCGATCGGCACGGTGCCGATCTACCAGGCGCTGGAAAAGGTGGGCGGCGTGGCCGAAGACCTGACCTGGGAGCTGTTCCGCGACACGCTGATCGAGCAGGCCGAGCAGGGCGTGGACTATTTCACCATCCACGCCGGGGTGCGGCTGCCGTTCGTGCCGCTGGCGGCCAAGCGCGTCACCGGGATCGTCTCCAGAGGCGGTTCGATCATGGCCAAGTGGTGCCTGGCGCACCACAAGGAGAGCTTCCTCTACACCCACTTCGAGGACATTTGCGACATCATGAAGGCCTACGACGTGGCCTTCTCGCTCGGCGACGGGCTGCGCCCGGGCAGCATTGCCGATGCCAACGACGAGGCGCAGTTCGCCGAGCTCGACACCTTGGGTGAGCTGACGCAGATCGCCTGGAAGCACGACGTGCAGGTGATGATCGAAGGTCCGGGCCATGTGCCGATGCAGCTGATCAAGGAGAACATGGAGCGGCAACTCGAAAAGTGCGGCGAGGCGCCGTTCTACACCCTAGGGCCGCTGACCACCGACATCGCGCCGGGCTACGACCACATCACCAGTGCCATCGGCGCGGCGATGATCGGCTGGTACGGCACGGCGATGCTGTGCTACGTCACGCCCAAAGAACACCTCGGCCTGCCGGACAAGCAGGACGTGCGCGACGGCATCGTCACCTACAAAATCGCCGCGCATGCCGCGGACCTGGCCAAAGGCCACCCCGGCGCGCAGGCGCGCGACAACGCCCTGTCCAAGGCGCGGTTCGAGTTTCGCTGGGAAGACCAGTTCAACCTCGGGCTGGACCCGGAGAAAGCCAGGGACTTCCACGACGAAACCCTGCCCAAGGACGCCTTCAAGACGGCGCATTTCTGCTCCATGTGCGGGCCGAAGTTCTGCTCGATGAAAATCACCCAGGAAGTGCGCGAGTACGCCGCGCAGCGCGGGGTGGACGCAGAGCAGGCGGTGCAGGCGGGCATGGCCGAGATGTCGGCCGAATTCCGTGCCGGCGGTGGCGAGGTGTACGTCCACGCGCCGCTGCCGGGGGCACGCGCGCGTGCTGCTGCGCCGAGCAGGGACTGAACCATGGGGTCGGGATCTGTGGGCACGGTGGCCATTGCCGGCGCCGGTCTGGCCGGGCGGCTGCTGGCGTGGCGGCTGCTGCGCGCCGGCGTGGCGGTGACGCTGATCGACGCCCGCGGCCGCGATGACCGCGACCATGCCGCCGGCGTGGCCGCGGCCATGCTCGCCCCCTATGCCGAACTGGTGGTGAGCGATGCGCATCTGTTCGCGCTGGGTGAAGCCTCTCTGGCGCTGTGGCCACGCTGGCTGGCCGAGCTGCGCGGGCAGACTGGGATGGAGGTGGACTTTCACCATGCCGGCTCGCTCGTCGTCGCGCATGCGCCCGACCATCCCGGGCTGGCGCATTACGCCGACCTGATCCGCTACCGCCTGCCCGTCGGCAAACGCGGCGAGGTGCGTGACCTGGACGCATCGGCGCTTGCCGCGCTGGAGCCGGAACTGGCCGGGCGATTCGCCCGCGGCCTGTGGCTGCCGCAGGAGGGACAGGTGGACAATGCACAACTCCTGCCCGCGCTGGAGCAGGCCATCGTGCAGGGCATGGCGCGCGTGGGCGGGCAATGGCTGCAGCACACCGTGGTCGAAGCCGTGGAGGCACACGCCGTGCACACCGCGGCGGGCGCATCGCTGTCAGCCGACGTCGTCGTCGATTGCCGCGGCGTACGTGCGCAGTGGCCCGGGGTTCGCGGGGTGCGCGGCGAAGTGCTCACCGTCACCTGCCCGCAGGTGCGGATCAGCCGGCCGGTGCGGCTGATCCATCCGCGCTACATGCTCTACATCGTGCCGCGTCGCGAGGGCCGCTACATCATCGGCGCCACCGAGCTCGAATCGCAGGACGAGGGGCCGATCACCGTGCGCTCCATGCTCGAACTCGCCAGCGCGCTCTACAGCGTGCACCCGGCGTTCGGCGAGGGGCGCATCGTGCGCGCCGCCGCCAGCCTGCGCCCGGCGACCGACGACCACCAGCCGGTGTGGGCGCAGCAGCACGGGGTCTGGCATCTCAACGGCCTGTACCGCCACGGCTTTCTCGTCGCCCCGGCGCTGGTGCAGCAGGCCGAAAACACGCTGCTGCCGCTGCTCGGTCAGGTCGCCGCCCCGGCGCTGGAGGGCGCGCCATGAGCGCCGCGGCCGCACCGATGCGCCTGCTGCGGCTCAACGGTGAGCCGGTGCAGACCGCCTGCGCCACGCTGGCCGAGTTGCTGCGCGCGCAGGGTTATGACGTGTCGCGTGCCATGGCCTGCGCCGTCAACCGCCAGTTCGTCCCGCGCGCCGACTGGGCGCAGCGTGCCTTGCACCCGGGAGACGAGATCGAGGTCGTCAGCCCGGTCGTTGGAGGATGACATGCAACTCGACGATCCGACGGCTTTGCCGCAGGCGGCGGACGCGGCGCAGCCCGATGCGCTGCATGTGGCCGGCGCGCGGCTGGGCAGCCGCCTGTTTCTCGGCACCGCGCGCTATCCCGCGCCGAGCATTCTGGCCGATGCCGTGCAGGCGGCGCAGGCGGAGGTGCTGACCGTGTCGTTGCGCCGGCTGGCGCCAGAAACCCAGTCCGGACAGGCGTGGTGGCAGCGCATCCAGTCGCTGGGCCGGCACCTCTTGCCCAACACCGCAGGCTGCCACTCGGCCAGCGAGGCGGTGACGCTGGCGCAGATGGCGCGGGAGATTTTTGGCACGCACTGGATCAAGCTCGAAGTCATCGGCGACGACTACACCCTGCAGCCCGACCCGTGGGACACCGTGGCCGCGGCGCAGACCCTGGTGCGAGACGGTTTCGCCGTGTTCGCCTACACCACCGACGATCTGGTGACGGCGTTCAAGCTGCGCGATGCCGGGGTGGCGGCGATCATGCCGTGGGCTGCACCCATCGGCACCGGCGCCGGGCCGCGCAACCTGCCGGCGCTGCGCACTCTGCGCGAGCGTCTGCCCGACAGCGTGCTGGTGGTCGATGCCGGTCTGGGCGCGCCGCACCATGCCGCGCAGGTCATGGAACTCGGCTTCGACGCCGTGCTCGTCAACACGGCAGTAGCCGAGGCGGGTGACCCGGTGGCGATGGCGCGGGCCTTCGCCCTGGCGGTCGACGCCGGGCGCATCGCCCACCGCGCGCTGCCGATGCGCCAGCGCGAAGTGGCGCAGGCGTCCACGCCGATGGTCGGTGTGCCGTTCTGGCATCAGACCGCGACGGCATGACGCCGTGGCCACGCTACGGCGCGCCGTTGTCGTAGAACACCACGCTGTCCTTGAACGGCTGGCTTTGCATGCCCTGTGCCAGGCCACTGTCGAGCCAGCTTTGCAGCCGGCTGCGCGCAACCCACACCGCCACCGGCTGGCCGCTGGCGCGGGCGCGCTGCAGCGCAGCGGCATCGACGCAGGTCGTCTGCCGCGGGTCGTCCTTGCAGCCGAACCACAAATCCCGGCTGGTGCTGTCGATGACATACAGCTTTCTGCTGCCGTAGAGAAGCAGCGAGGCATCGTGGTCTTCGAAGGTCTGCCAGGAAAACCATTGCACCTGCGGGGCCAGGTGCTGGCGCATGTCGGCTGCCACCTGCTTTTGTGACACCTCGGCGGTTTTGGCCACGGCGAGCTGGGTGGAAAAGTCCACCATGATCAGCGCCGTCAGGCCGAACAACGCCAGGCCGAGCAGCAGCCGGCGGGCGTGCAGCAGCACGGCGCTGAGCAGGGCCACCGCCGCCAGACTCAGCACCAGCTCAGGCAGCCAGCCGAATTGCGCGTGCGGCAGGCCCGAGCGCAGCAGTTCGGCGTGCAGTGGCGTGGTCCACGTCAAGCTCCACAGGCCGAGCGCGGCCAGGCCGAACAGCATCGCTCCCCAGCCCAGAGCGGCGTGCAGTGCGCCGCCGTCAGCGGTGTGCAGCGCGGCCTGCAAGCGCACTCCCAGCCACCAGGCGACCAGCGGCACGACGGGCAGGAGGTAGTACGCCCCCTTGTCGCCCGCCGCAGAAAAAAACACCGTCAGAACGACCGCGGTATTGCGTGCCCAGCGCGCCGAGTCGGCCGCCGGGCCGTCACCCTGCAGGCGCGGGGTGAGCCAGGCGATGGCCGCAAGCACGGGCGTCCACTGGAAAAAGCCGATGAGCAGTTTCGGGCCGTAGTACCACCAAGGACCATGGTGGAAATCGTCCGGAATGCGCGTGCCGAGAAAACGGCCGATGGTTTCGTTGACAAAAAAGAACCAGCCAAATCCCGGCAGCGTCTGCAACGCCGCCACATGCCACGGTGCGACGATGAGCACAAACAGTCCGATGGCCCACGGATCGAGGTAAAAGCGCAGTAGCGCGCCGCGCTGGTGGCGGCCGGGCGCGAGCAGCAGTTGCACCACGACGACCAGACCGAGCAGCAACAGTGCCATCGGCCCCTTGGTCAACGTGGCCAACGCCACGGCGACTGCGGCCAGCCGCAGCCAGGCCCGCTGTTGCCGTTGCACCGCCACCACGGTGCAGGCCAGCGCCGTCAGCCAAAACAGCACCAGCAAGGGGTCGAACAGGATGGTGCGCGCGATGAGCACATAACCCAGCGCGGTGCCGACCACCAGCGCGGCGAAGCGCCCGGCCAGCGGCGCACGCATGAGGCGGCCGAAGGCGATGCAGCCCAGTGCGGTCAGCCAGGCCGCCAGCGCGTCGGGCAGCCGCGCCTGCCACGCACCGACACCGAACAGTTTGAAACTCCAGGCCATCAGCCAGTACAGCAGCGGCGGTTTTTCGATGTAGGGCACGCCGTCCAGGTGCGGAATGATCCACGACCCGCCGTGTGCCATGGTCAGCGCGATGTCGGCATACAGGGCTTCATTGGTGTCGCGGATCGGCGCTGCGCCCAGCCCCCAGAACAGGCAGACGGCGGCGACGAGCAGTACCAGGCCGTCGGCCAGCGCGGTGCTCCATGACAGGGCAGCGTGTCGCTGCGGCTCACCGGCCGGCTGCAGCGCGGCAGGCAGCGCCGCAGCCGGAGACGGCAGGGGAAGCGGGGAAGGGCGGGACGGCATGAAAGTGGGCTGGGCAAGGCACCCTGTGCGGTTGCTGGCAGAATCGACCGCAATACGGGACTGTGTACAAATTTTAAGTTTGAATGCTCGGCATGCGAGGCTGACGGCGGAATGAACGGCAGATGACGTTTTCGTCAGGGACTGCGCCGGGGCAAACGGCAGGCGCTG
>Ga0067045_1029727_pt1 | contig 18747 bp, 13 predicted proteins | sample TerdegcTABiofilm_FD_59184 | JGI IMG/M metagenome (GOLD analysis project Ga0067045, IMG submission 59184) | Combined Assembly of (Gp0054472, Gp0054536) Wastewater bioreactor microbial communities from Singapore -Terephthalate degrading... | reverse complement strand
CGCGGGCGATTGAGACGAACTACTGGATGACGCTGGAGGTGCTCTCGCTCGTCTGTGTGCCGCCCTGCGCCCTGGCTTACCTCTTGGCCGCCCCTTGCGTGCCGCTCGTCTTCGGCCAACAGTGGAGCGACAGTGTCTCCATTGTGCGCATCGTGAGCATCGGTGCGGCAGTGACCGCGCTGGGCGGCGGAATCTTCTCATCCATTGTCTACGCTGCGGGCAAGCCGCAGTGGGCGACGGTGATGAGCGCCTTCCGCCTGGCCATGCAGCCTGCGTTCCTCATCGTGGGAACGCGGTGGGGTTTGACGGGGGTCGCGTGGGCCTACACGCTCTGGGCGATGGTGGCGCGGCTGTTCAACCAGTACATCCTCTCGGTACAGATCGGCCTGTCGTTAGGCAAGTATCTGCGGATCACAAGCCTTCCGCTGGCGCTCAACGTAGCCCCGACGCTCCTGGCGCTATCGCTGATGACGCTCATGGAACGCGCGCTCGGCGATTCTGCGTCAGTAGAGCTTGGGATCGCGGCGGCCGGGGCTGTTGTCTGGTTGGGAATATACGCGCTGTTGTGCTGGACCTTCGCCCGCGGCACGACGCAGCGCGTGCTCGGCTTCATGCGTAGCGCCGTGCTCAGGGCCGCCACATAATCGCCAACGATGTGCGCCAGGCCCGGAGCGATGGGAGTGACAGGCGATGCTGATCCTACAGCGCCCTGAGAGCTACCAACCCGAGCGCGATTATGCCGCCGAAGTGGTGCTGCAGCAGTTCATGGGCCTGCCGTTCCATCCGCGCACCGGGCCTGCCTGGCGCATCACCGCCGCTGGGAGTCCTGACGGACCGGCGCTGGAGATGCCCGATAGCTTCTTTTCCATCCCCGGCAAGGACTGGTTGCAACCCGCCTCGCTGCCCCAGCGCCCTCTGGCTGTGTGGGAGGTCGGAGAATCGCATATGGCCTCGAGGCTGGTATCCCCGCGGTTGCCGGTCATCTTCGGGGATAACCCCGAGCATGAGGCGATGGTCAGACGCTCGGACGCCGGACTCTATCTAGGGCTCGACGTGCTTGGGTCGGCCTTCTTCATGCTCACACGCTACGAGGAGGTCGTCAATCGCGGAGAGCGGGATTCGCACGCGCGCTTCCCGGCCTCGGCGTCCTTGGCGTTTCAGGAGGGCTTCCTCGATCGCCCGATCATCAACGAGTACCTAGAGGTCCTCAAAGCGGCCTTCGTCGAGCTCTGGCCCGGGCTGCGCTGTCGGGAGCGCCAGTACGTCGCCCGTCCCACGCATGATGTGGATGATCCGCTCCGCGAAGGGCTTGCCGGCTTCCCGAGAGCTGTCGCGGGAGCCGTGAGAGATCTCTTGAAGCATCGCTCAATAGCGCCCCCTCGACAGCGCCTGTCACGCTGGATAGCTACGCGCGGCGGCGATATGTCCGCGGACACATACAACACCTTCGACTACCTCATGGATCAAAGCGAGAAGCACGGCCTGCGCTCTGCATTCTATTTTGTGGCAGAGAGCGATTCTGGCCCCTATGCCTGCTCATACTCGTTGAACCATCCGTGGATCAGGCGCCTGCTGGGTCGTATCCACAAACGAGGACACGAGGTCGGGTTCCATGCCAGTTACAGCGCCTTCGGTGACAGTGCCCGCACCGCCAGCGAATTCGCGGAACTACGGCGCGTCGCTGCCGAGGAGGGTGTGGAGCAACAGTCCTGGGGCGGGCGCCAGCACTATCTGCGCTGGTCGGCGCCGGACACATGGCAGGATTGGGATGACGTTGGCCTGGGTTATGATAGCACGCTCTCCTACACCGATTGCGCTGGTTTCCGCTGTGGTGTATGCTACGAATATCCGGCCTTCAATGTGCTCGCCCGGGAGCGCCTTTCGCTATGTGAACGCCCGCTGATCGCGATGGAGAGCGGCATTTTCGAGCCCCGATACATGGGTCTCTCCCCCGACGAGGGGGCAGCGCGCCTCGCCCTCCTGGCATCTCGCTGCCGGCTGTATGGCGGGGAGTTCGTTTTTCTGTGGCATAACAGCTATCTGGTGGAGGCATGGCAGCGGGCCGGCTACGCGCGCCTGCTCGCGGAATGCGCGTAGCGTAGGTGTTGACGATACAGGCTGCACGCGAGGGCACTGGATGCAAAGGCGCCTTGTATACGGCCACGAGAATAGGCCCAATGACGGGAGACGGCAGATCGCGGAGACGGAGTTTGGATCATCCAGCAGGATCTGTAACGTGTTACCCACATGAGTGATACGGCCCCTCAGGGATTCTATCTAGCCCGCGTAGCCGCGTTCAAGCGCCGTTTCCGCAGGGGAAGCTTCGCGAGGAATGTCGCGGTACTGGCGGGCGGCACCGCCTTCTCGCAGGCGCTCTCGGTCTTAGCGACGCCGCTGCTTACACGCATCTATAGCCCCGAGGACTTTGGTGTGCTGGCAGTGTATACGTCCATTCTTGGTATCATCGGCGTCTTTGCTGCCCTGAAGTATGATCTTGCGATCCCCATCGCGGAAGAGGATCGCATGGCCGCCAGTGTTCTCGTACTTTGTCTGGGATTGACCCTACTACTGACGGCGATGCTCTTTGCCAGCATCCCGTCGGCCGGACCGTTAGTCATCGGCTGGGCCAATGCGCCAGCGCTGAGTCCGTTCCTTTGGCTGTTGCCCGTTGGCTTCGCCTTTGTTGGTACCTACAGCGCCCTGAACTACTGGGCCATACGCAAGCAAGCATTTGGGCGCATTACCAGAACTCGAGTAAACCAGAGCCTGGGGGGAGCAGGAACCAGCCTGGGGTTGGGCTTGCTGGGTTTGAGACCACTTGGCTTGCTCATCGGCGCGATTGTGAGCCAGAGTGCGGGCATCCTCACCCTGGGAGCACTGGCATGGAAGAGCGACAGAAAGGCCTTCGATGGGCTATCGGCGGCAACTGTCCGCGCAGCTGCGGTTCGGTATGTGAGGTTCCCGCTGCTGTCTACCTGGTCAGCAGCCCTGCAAAGCCTCGGTGCCACGTTGCCCCCCTTGGCCATCGCTGGGATTTTCGGGGCGCAGCGAGCGGGTATGTTCGCATTGGTCTGGAAGGTGATGGGGGCGCCCTCTTCGCTGATAGCGGGGGCGGTGAACTCGGTGTTCCTATCTGAGGCTGCGCGGTTGGGAGCAAACTCCCCGGGGGCGGTGCGTCCGCTCTTCGTCAGGACGACGAGAAGGCTAGCATTGCTTGCGCTCATCCCCGCTGGAATGTGTATGCTGTCTCCGATAGCGTTCGGACCTGTGTTCGGGGCGCAATGGACTGAGGCGGGCTGGTATGGGCTCGTCATGACGCCCTATTACTATACGAACCTTGTTGTGTGGCCGCTTATGTCAATCATGATAGTAGCCGAGCGGCAAGACTTGCGGCTCTTGGTTGATGGAACACGAGCGCTGCTGCTTGTGATCGTCTTCGGGGCTGCCGGGCGCCTGGGGTGGAGTATCATGGTGACGCTGGCCCTGTACTCCGTAGCGATGGCGACGATGTATGTGATATCCTGGAGAATTTGTTACATACTCGCTCGAGATATAGGCGGTCAGCGGCGATGTGACGACGCGCAGTGAGTATCTGACGATGCCCGGGAAGCTGGAGTGGAGCCACGCTCAGTATGCAACTGCAGTTGCGCAACCATTAGCAGGAGAGAAATGAAGCGTATGACTAAGTTCTTGTTGGTGGGAAATGGCACATTCCAGAATCGTGGTTGTGAGGCTATTGCGGTCTCCACCAGAGAGATGCTCCGCCGGAAGTTTGGCGATGCAATGGTGGTTCTATCATCGCCTGACCCGGATCGCGACGCATCCTTCGAAGTTGACGAAAAGAGCCAAGTACGCAGAAGTGTGCCGCCACCTCGCAGCGCCAGAAGGCTTCTTGGCAAGCTGCTGTTTTTGTGCCGGCTGCAAGGGCCCCGAGCACGACTCCGGTTGTCCCACGTGCTACGAGACATCATGGAATCTGATGTTGTCCTGCAGGTCGGGGGGGACAACATATCGATGTACTATAGAGGCTACCAGGAGTACCTCTACTTGAATGAATTAGTCTACAGGGCGCAGCGGCCCTTGGTCATATGGGGGGCGACGATTGGCCCGTTCACAGATGACGTGATGCCAATAATTGTGGACAATCTATGTAAGGCTTCGTTGATCACAGTCCGCGATTCCCTGACGAAAGAAGATCTGGCTCGGCACGGTATTGACAAGTCTGTTGTTCAAGTGGCGGATCCGGCCTTCCTATTGGATCCTGTGCCCATCGAGAAACCGGCCTTCTTGCCCGAAGGTGAAGGTATTCTCGGGCTTACTATGGCGCCAACTCTAGGACATTACCGCGGCCACGACTCCAGTGCGATTGGCAAGGCCGCCTGTAGGCTTGTGCATCGGGCGGTCGATGAGCATGGGCTTGGCGTGTTGCTTGTACCTCATGCCGTCGGAGCCGGTCCGGGCAATGAATATGAGTTCCTGCGCTCCGTGGAGAATGAGGTGGATCGACCTGGTCGAGTGCGCGTGATGCCCAATTTCTACGGCGCAGCACATACCAAGTGGGCGCTTGGGCAATGCCGCTTGGTGATGGCATGTAGAATGCATGCAACTATTGGCGCACTGTCTCAGGGCATACCAACTGGGGCATTATTGAGTAGCAGGAAAGCCTTCGGGATGTATGCTGATGTCTTTGGGCATACCAGATATGTGTGTGATGTGGCAAAGGGTGATCTGGATGCGAATCTTCTGCAGACGTTCAGCGCCCTGATCTCGGAAGAAGATGCCATACGCCATCATCTGCGTACGCATCTGCCCACGATCAAGGAGAATGCTTGGCGCGGTGTAGAGGCGCTGGCCGAAGTGGTGGCTTCAGAAGTAGTGACTTCGTAGGAGGTATCCGGGACTGATGGCGAGCGCGCGGGATACAACCATCGAACAAGTCAGCGATGACCGGTGCACAGGGTGCGCCGGTTGCTACAACGCCTGTCCGCAGGACGCGATCAGCATGGCGCTGTCGCCGGAGGGCTTCTACCGGCCACTCATAGATCAGGACCGATGCAATCAGTGTGGCGTCTGTGTAGCCAAGTGTCCCGTGCTGTCCTGGCAGGTTGAGGCGAATACCACCCCACCCGACGTCTACGCCGCTTGGTCTACCGACGATGAGGTACGGAAGGCCAGCTCGTCCGGTGGCGTCTTCTCAGAGTTGGCCCGTACGACCATCGCCAAAGGGGGTGTGGTGGTCGGATGCGCCTGGGGTGACGGATGGGTGCCCGAACACGCCATAGTCGCTTCATGGGAGGACGTCGTTCGACTGCGGGGCTCTAAGTACATTCCTAGCCGCATCGGAGGCGTCCTGCGCGACGTAGTGGCCACTGCCCAGTCCGGCCGGGAGGTGCTTTTCTGCGGTACGCCGTGCCAGGTGGCAGCGATGGCGCTCGCCCTGCCGGATGAGGCAAGGGATAGCGTCATATTGGTTGATCTGATCTGCAACTCGGTCCCCTCGCTCAGAGCATTCGAGCAGTACCGTCTCGCGTTGTTCGGTGACGACCTCGATAGCTACTCTTTCAGGGACCAGACGCTTGGATGGACACGCTTCGGTGTCAGGGCCACAACACGGACGGGAGAGAGCTACACCATCCAATTCGGGCAGGATTCCTTCGGGAAGGGCTTCCTGGCGGCACTGTTTCTCATGACCTCGTGCTATGACTGTCAGTTCCAGGGCGGTCCAAGGGCCGGCGATATAACTCTGGGGGATTTCTGGGGGGTACCAGCGCAGTGGAGTGATGAGCGCGGCGTATCCGTGATATTGGCGAACACCGCGGCGGGACGTCAACGCGTCGCTGAGCTGGTGGAAAGCGGTGGCATAGAGGTGCAGCGTAGTGACTTTTCCGTCGCCGCACGAGGGAATAGGCGCCTGATCTCGGGGCAGAAGCCCAAACCGGCCCTGCGCGCAGTCTTCATGCGCAAGCTCGCCCAGGGTGTCCCTTTCGATAGGTTAGCTCGGAGATATTACCCGATGTTGCGATTGAGTCTTGCCCTCCGGCTGCTCCTGAGTCAAGGAGGGAGACGCACGCTGGGGGCAAAGCTGAGCCAAGAAATGAGGGCAGTACTGTCGAAGCTTCGCCCGAGGGGCCGGCCACGCTAAGGCGTGAGGCCAAACTGGACGGAGCCGTGTGTGAGCTTCCCCAGCTCACCGATTGATGCAGGCTCGGCGGACGACACCAAGAAAGTGAGCCAAGTGACTACCTCCAAGCATCGCGAACACAGCCTACGGCATCCGCACCAAGGGAGCACTAGGTATGGCGTGGGGCCACAAGTGCTGTGGAGAGAAGCGATGGCTGTCTCCCTGATGATCGCTATGCCCATGGTATCCGCGCAAGCGGTACCTGTCGTGATGCTGCTGCTTATCGCTTGGGCAATCAGCAGTGGAAGGCACGCGGTGCAGGCGATCACAGTCGGCGTACTGATCTCATTCGCCAATCCCGGTATAGTTCCGCCGTTTCCCTACATGACAGAACTCAAGTGGGTGCTCATCCTCGTGGCTTGGGCGAGAGTAACTCTTGAGGCGATGGTCGAGGGACGTCTGGTTAGCCGATGGGTGGGGCTGTTATTGGGCTTTGTCGCGGTTGTCACGGCGCTTACATTGATGACAAGCCCTCGAGTGGATGTCTCTCTATCTAAGCTGATATCCTTCGCCGTTGGCCTCTCACTCTGCCTCTTCGGCATCGGTAGCCCGAAAACAAGAACAGCGTACTGGGTGGATTGGTCTTATACAGTCTATGTGGTCGTGATAATGCTAAGCGCGCCACTCGTAGCATTACCACAAGGATACACTAGGAACGCGCAGAGCTTTCAGGGGATACTCAATCATCCCCAAGCCTATGGGATTTACATCATTCCCATGATCATGTTCCTACTGGTCTCTATTGTGGGGAAAGGTGGCTGGTCCTGGTCTAGAGGCATAGTCGTAGTGGTGGGGATCGGGCAGTTGTTGCTAACGCGCTGTCGAACAGCGATGCTGGCGGCAGTATTGAGTGTCGTAATGCTCGCGCTCACGATGGCGCGTCGCGGCCGAAGCTCGATGGTGCTTCGCCTATTGGTACCCCTGGGGGCCCTCGTGGTGCTGCTGCTACTGCTGCGCGGCGACGCCGTCTTACAAGCCACGGCGGGAATCCTGTCCAAGGGGCATGCGGGTACGGCGCAAGATATCCTGCTGATGACCAAGGCAAGTGTTGAGCTATCGCGAGGCGACCAGATCGAAGCTTCCCTCCGTAATCTATCCGAGCACCCATTGGTTGGCGTGGGATTCGGCATGTCGTCAAGTGAGGGTGTGGGCTCTATTGTACAGGATCCGATTCTGGGGCTGCCCGTCAGCGCACCGACTGAAACGGGATTCCTGCCCATCGCTGTCCTAGGGCAGATAGGGGTCATTGGATCAGCAAGTCTATTATTGTTCTTGGGGCACATGATTATCCCTTTGACACGATACGGTACGCCGCCTACGATAACTCTCTTCTGGGCATCTCTCTTCATCAACTTTGGCGAGATGGTCTTTTTCGCCATTGGGGGGCTCGGGCTGCATATGTGGTTTATAGTCGCCTTATGCTACTACGCAAGTACTGCACCGGTGCGGCTTCCGGCCGAGTCAGAGATACGTAAGAGCCCACGAGGAACCACAGCGGGACCAACGCTGTCTCGCTGACACCGCGTATGACCACTGGACCGGGATCGGTACATAGGCGCATGTGCAGATACGGGGAGAGGTAGCGATGGCGTCACTGTCAATGCTCTATGCCTCCAACTATATTAGCCCACTTCAGATGCCTTTGGCGACAGAGCTGGCAGAGATCCTGGGGCACAACGCATTCCGTTTCGCCGTTACACAAGAGCTCTCGCCGGAGCGCAAGAGGATCGGCTGGGGCCAAGTGGATTACGAGCAACCCTGGGTCTTGCCAGTCCACGCCAGCCCCGAGAGGCGTTACGAGTTCGAACGCTGGCTTTACGAGGCGGATGTAGCCGTAATTGGTGATCGTGACATTGACATGCTTCGGACCAGAGTCGAGACGGGACGGCTCACGTTCCACATGAGCGAGCGATGGTGGAAGCCTCCTCTGGGCCGTCTCAGGCTGCTGCATCCGCATTTCGCCCGGATGACCATGCAGTTCCGCTCCCTAGCAAAGGCGCCCAATATGCACTACTTGCCAATGGGGCATTATGCCGCAAGCGACATGGCCTTTCTTCGTGTGCTCGAGGGAAAGATGTGGCGATGGGGCTATTTCGTGAATGCTGGCCCCGGTCCATCTCACGATAGACCACAACGACCTGCGCGCATTCTGTGGATGGGCCGGATGCTGCCGTGGAAGAGGGTCGATACGCTATTGCGCGCAGCGGCGCGTCTGAAGCGCGAGGGAGTCCCATTCGAGTTGCATGTGTGCGGGGATGGGCCGATGCGAGGCAAGCTGACGCGGCAGGCGACGCGCTCAAGGCTTACTGACGTCGTGTCACTTGAGCCCTTTCTACTGGCTGCACAGGCGCGAGAGGCTATGCGCAACAGCGATATCTATGTGTGTCCAAGCAACGGTGGAGAGGGGTGGGGAGCAGTCATCAGTGAGGCGATGTCCGATGGCTGTGTGGTCGTGGCCTCCCGGGAGGCCGGCGCAGCACAAGTGCTCATTCAAGACGGCATGAATGGCTTCCTATTCCCCACTGGTGATGATTGTAGGCTCGCGAAGGTTCTTGCGGAAGTCATCACGAAGCCGGACTTGGGCAGACGTGTGTCAGCGGCCGCACGGAAGACCATGCTGGAGGAGTGGGCGCCTGTCGTAGGGGCCCGGCGGCTGGTGGGGCTCTGCGAAGGATTGCTGCATTCTGAGACCATACCAAGGTTCGAGAATGGGCCATGCAGTCCGATAGCGGGTCGCTCCTCCATGAACTGAGAGCGTCGGCAGACAACGCAGAACCGGGGCGCAAAGAGGGCAGGCCCGCCAGCAAACCATGCGCAGAGGGAGGAGCTATCCACTGATGGCCTGCAGCAGTCAGCCAAGGGCATCAACAATAGGGCCGTCACCGAGCCCTTCCAAGCCGGTAATCCTGGTCTTTACAGGCCATTACCTACCAGGCAACAAGGCTGGTGGACCGATACGATCAGTCTCCAACGTGGTCCAGCACCTGGGGGATGAATACCAGTTTCACGTTGTAACGGCAGACCGCGATCTGGACGATCGCGAACCCTACAAAGATATCATACCCGATACCTGGGTTCCTGTTGGCAAAGCACAGGTGATGTATCTGAGCCCTAGGAAACAGTCAATGAGGTGCCTGAGGTCTATCATCACCGCAACGGACCACGACGTGCTCTATCTCAACAGCTTCTTCGACCCTACCTTCACGATCAAGCCGCTTGTGCTCCGGCGCCTCGGCCTTATCCCGCAAAGACCGCTCATCATCGCCCCGCGGGGGGAATTGGCCCCAAGCGCTTTGCAGAAAAAAGCACTCAAGAAGGCCATCTTCAGCCGCTGCGCCAGAGTTTTGGGGCTTTACTCCAACGCGCTATGGCAGGCAGCAAGCGCACATGAGGAGGAGCATATCAGGCGTCGCTCCGGTGATGCTACAGTCATTCTTGCTCCCAATCTCCCACCACTCCCTGATGTAGCCGGGTCTCACGCACAGCGCATCACCAAAGCGCTGGGCAGGCTACGGGTTGTCTTCCTCGCAAGAATCGTACCGATCAAGAACCTGTTGCTTGCGCTGCGTATCTTGGCCAGAGCTCAGGAGAACATCGAGTTCACAATCTATGGGCCGATGGAGGACAGGGTGTACTGGGCTGAATGTGAAGCGGCGATCAGGGCTCTGCCTCCCCACGTCACCGTCTCCTACCGGGGCGAACTTGCGCACGAGCTGGTGCTATCCACTCTGGCCCAGTATGATCTCTTCTTATTGCCGACTGAAGGCGAAAACTTCGGGCATTCGATTGTCGAGGCCCTTATCGCCGGATGTCCCGTTCTGATCAGCGATACGACGCCATGGCGCGAGTTGGCCAAGCTCGGAGTAGGCTGGGACTTCCCGTTGGACCGAGAGGACTTGTTTGTCGAGGCGATCAATCAGTGTGCCCGAATGGGACCTGAAGAGCACACAGCGCTCTCCGAACAAGCGCGCCAGTACGGTAGGCGGATCGCCCATGATGAAAGAGCTATCGAGATGACCCGTGAGCTATTCCGAATGGCCATAGGCCGCCGGACCGTACAGTAGTCCGTGCCCTCGTTTGAGTTCCTGAGATAGAAAGCCAAGATTACCGATGCAAACCCTCATAACCGGCGGAGCGGGCTTCATCGGCTCCAATATTGCGCGTAAGCTCCTGGAGGATGGCCATGAGGTGGTCGTGCTCGATAACTTGCTGTCTGGGTATCGCTCGAATGTGGATGAGCTCCCTGAGGTGGAGTTCATTGAGGGCGATGTGCGCGATGAGCAGGTCGTCGAGCGAGCTGTGGATGGCGCCGAGGTCATCTTCCACCTTGCCGCATCGGTCGGGAACAAGCGCTCCATCGACTTCCCCGTCACCGACGCCCAGATCAATGTCATCGGGACGATCAACGTTCTCGAGGCCGCGCGCAAGGCCGGGGTGCGCAAGATCGTCGTCTCGTCCTCGGCCGGGACGTTCGGTGAGCTCAAGACACTGCCGATCCGCGAGGACCACCCCACAGACCCCGTCACCCCCTACGGGGCCAGCAAGCTCTGTGAGGAAAAGATGGCCCTGGCATATGCCGCGCTCTATGACATCGAGGCCATCTGCCTGCGCTACTTCAATGTCTACGGGCCGAACCAGCGCTTCGACGCCTACGGCAACGTCATCCCGATCTTCGCCTTCAAGATGCTGCGGGGCGAGCCTATCACGATCTTTGGCGATGGCGAGCAGACCCGCGACTTCATTAACGTTCACGATGTCGTCCAGGCCAACATCAAAGCCGGCGCGAACCGGGGCGTCTCCGCCGCGCTCAATCTCGGCTCCGGCTCTCGGATCTCCATCAATCGTCTAGTGGAGCTGATGCAAGAGGCCAGCGGCATCGTCCCCGTGGTCGAGTATGGCCCGCCTCGGCCCGGCGATGTGCGCGATAGTCTCGCCGACATTACCGCGGCGCGCAGGGTGATTGGTTTCGAGCCTCAGGTCGGCATGGCAGAGGGCTTGCGGGAATACTTCGACTGGGCGCGCAAGGAGGTCGGTCGCGAATGAAGATACTTGTGTTGGGCGGCGAGGGCATGTTGGGGCATAAGATGTTCCAGCTCCTCGGACAACGCTTCGAGGATGTCCACTGCACCATCTATGGGGCCAAGACCGAGCCGCTTTACAGCCGTACAAGCCTGTACGGAGGCGACAACGTTATTGAGCGCGTGGACGCCTCGAAGCTGGATGCGCTTGGCAAGCTGCTCGGAGAGCTGCAGCCGGATGTAGTGGTCAACTGCATCGGTATCGTGAAACAACGGCCCGAGGCGCATGAGTACATCCCGAGCATCATGCTCAACTCGCTGCTGCCGCATGTCATCGCCGCTACCTGTCGTCCCTGGGGCGGCCGTCTCATCCACTTCAGTACAGACTGCGTCTTTAGCGGCAAGGATGGCGGCTACACCGAAGACTCGCCATCAGACGCCGCGGATCTCTATGGGAAGTCCAAGTTTCTGGGGGAGACGCCCAACACCGAAAATGCCCTGACGCTGCGCACCTCGATCATCGGGCGTGAGCTCTTTAACTTCCAGTCGCTGCTCGAGTGGTTCCTCGCGCAGAATCACGGCACAATCCGCGGCTTCAGACGCGTGTTGTATTCTGGGGTCACCACCAACCAGATGGCGCGCGTGGTCGGTGATGTGATCGAACGTTTCCCTAGGCTGGCTGGCCTATACCAGGTCACAAGTGCGACCATCAGCAAGCATGACCTGCTCTGTGAGCTGCGAGGGGCATTCGGGCTCGACATCGAGATCGTCCCCGAGGATGAGACCGTTAGCGACCGCAGCATGATCGGCGCCAAGTTCCAGGTTGCGACCGGATTCGTCTGCCCAACATGGCCGGAACTCTGTGCGGACTTGGCCAACGACCCCACCCCATATGCGGATTGGAGGGCAAACCGATGATGCCGTTCGAGGGGAAGCGGCTGCTGGTCACCGGGGGGACTGGGTCACTTGGTAAGGTGCTGGTCGGTCGTCTGATGACCGGCGAGATGGGGATGCCCGAGAAAATCCTAGTTTTTTCACGAGATGAGGCCAAGCAACACTATATGCGGGTGGAGTGGCAACAGAAGCGGGTCACGCCGGTCACAGACGAGATCATCTACCGGGACTTCGAGCAGACTGTGGAGTTTCGCATCGGTGATGTGCGTGATTTCCATTCCGTCGCGACGGCCCTACAGGATGTTGACGTGGTCTTCAATGCCGCCGCGATGAAACAAGTCCCGGCCTGCGAGTATGCGCCCTGGGAGGCCGTGCGGACCAACATCGAGGGCGCAGAGAATATCTGCCGAGCGATCACCGAACTCAAGCTCCCCGTCGAGACTGTCGTCGGAGTCTCCACCGATAAGGCCTGCAAGCCCGTCAACGTCATGGGGATGACCAAGTCAATCCAGGAGCGCATTTTCATCCAGGCGAACCTGCGCTCGGACCGCACGCGCTTTGTCTGCGTCCGCTATGGCAATGTGCTTGCCTCACGCGGCTCGGTGATTCCTCTTTTCCATGAACAGATACGCAATGGCGGCCCCGTGACGATCACCGACCCCCAGATGACCAGGTTCCTTCTCAGTCTCAACGATGCCGTGGATACCATCTTTGCCGTCATTCGCGCGGGCCTCCCTGGCGAAACATTCGTGCCACGAGCGCCATCGGCAAACATGGAGAACGTCGCACGGGCACTGATCGGCGAGCGCGCAATCCCTATCTCTATCACCGGAGTCCGTCCCGGGGAGAAGATGCATGAGATCATGGTGAGCGAGGAAGAGGCGCACCGCACGGTGCAGCGAGGCGACTGGTACGCGATCCTGCCAATGTTGCCAGAACTGCGCACGCCAGGAGACTGTGACAAGGTCTGCTTGACGGCAGAGTATAGCTCGGCCGATACGGTGATGAGTTTCGAGGAGACGCTAGCGCTGCTCACCAGACAGAAGCTACTGGTCGAGGATGCCACACCGGAGAACCTCGAGGTGCTCCGATGAGAATCATGACCGTCCTGGGCACCCGGCCGGAGATCATCCGCCTAAGCCTGGTCATTGAGCTGCTGGACCGCTACACCGACCATGTCCTGGTCCACACTGGTCAGAACTACGATGACCGCCTTTCGGGTCTTTTCCTGCGAGAGATGGGCGTGCGCGACCCCGACCATTACATGGGAGTTCGCGGAGCCGGATTCGGCGATCAGGCCGGCCAGATTCTTGCGCGCATTGAGCCTCTGTTGACAGAGTATCGTCCGGACCGGTTGCTTATCCTCGGCGATACAAACAGTGGACTGAGCGCGATTGTGGCACGCCGCATGGGCATCCCGGTCTACCACATGGAGGCCGGTAACCGTTGCTACGATGACCGCGTGCCCGAGGAGATCAACCGCCGGATCATTGACCACTCCAGCAGCGTGCTCATGCCGTACACCAACCGCAGCCGGGAAAACCTCCTGCGAGAAGGAATCGCCGGTGAGCGCATCTACGTGACCGGCAACCCGATCCGCGAGGTCATGCTACGCTTCAAACCTCAGATATTGGCCAGCGCCGCGCTCGAGAGCTATGGCGTTCAACCGGGCAAGTACTTCCTCGTGACGATGCACCGGGCCGAAAACGTGGATGACGAAACGCGCCTGCGCACATTCGTTGACGCTCTTGTCCGCCTGCACGAGCAGTACGGCTTCCCTGTGATCTGCTCCTTCCACCCGCGCACGCGCTCCAAGGTCGAGCAGTTCGGCGTGAACATTGGCCGTGCGGGGTTGCGCTTCGTGGACCCGCTGGGCTTTTTCGATTTCGTGCGCCTCGAGCAGTCGGCCTTCTGCATCCTCTCCGATAGCGGCACCGTGCAGGAGGAAGCCTGCATCCTGGGCATCCCCAATGTGACGATCCGCGACGTCACGGAGCGCCCGGAGACGATAGAGTGCGGATCGAATGTGCTCTCAGGCTGTAGTATCGAGATGATCGTGCGTCTGGTGGAGATGGTGACGCGGGAGGAGCACCGCTGGACGCCCCCAGCAGAGTATCTTGCCGAGCACGTGGCCCTAACAGTTGCGCGTATCTTACTAGGGTACCGGATTCCGGATATGGCAGAGGCCTCGTAGCAGATTGCAGTGGAACCGGTAGCTCCATCGGGGTGGGCAGTATTTGCGGATCCTAATCCTGAGTCAGTGGTTCGCGCCGGAGCCGGGCTGGAAGCCCACAACGCTTGCAGTAGAACTGCAGCGTCGCGGGCACGAGGTCGAGGTGCTTACCGGATTTCCGAACTATCCTGGGGGGAAACTCTACTCAGGGTACCGGCTTGCGTGGCGAAGTCGAGAGTTCTGGGGCAACGTTCCGATTCTGCGGGTTCCACTCTACCCGAGTCATGACCGCTCTGGCCCGCGCAGATCACTCAACTATCTGAGCTTTGCAGCCTCAGCATCGATTCTGGGAACATTCCTGACGCGCAGAGCGGATGTCGCCTATGTGTATCACCCACCGGGTTCCATAGGGATCCCAGCCGTCATCTTGAAATGGCTGCGGGGTGTGCCGTTCGTCTACGACATACAGGACCTCTGGCCGGATACACTCTGCGCAACGGGGATGGTCAGCCAGCCTTGGCTCCTATCCGCCATTGGGCGACTTATGGGGCTTGCCTACTCGCAGACGGCCAAGATCATCGTGCTCTCTCCGGGCTTCCGTCGCCTGCTTATCGAGCGTGGCATCCCCGCCCAGAAGGTGGACGTCGTCTATAACTGGTGCGACGAGAGTGTCGTCGGCCACGGGCCACCCGATGCGGATCTGGCTGCAGAGTTGGGCTTCGCAGGCCGCTTCAACGTCGTCTACGCAGGGAATGTGGGGCTCGCGCAAGGGCTTGAGGTCATCATTGACGCAGCAAAGATGCTTGCGCCGATGTGCCCGCAGGCGCTCTTCTCTATAGTAGGCGCCGGACCGGCACTGGATTCCCTGAAGCGAGCCGTCTCGGCAGCAGCGCTCCAGAATGTGCAGTTCCTGCCCCATCGCCCCGTCAGCGAGATCGGGAAAGTCCTGCAACTTGCCGATGCCCTCCTGATCCATCTCAAGGACGATCCCCTCTTCCGGATCACGATCCCCGGGAAGACGCAAGCGTACCTGGCAGAGGGGAAACCGATCATCATGGGGGTGGCCGGCGATGCCGCATCGTTGGTGAAACAGAGCGGGGCGGGTGTCTTTTTCAATCCAGCGGACAGCGCTGGCCTCGTGGATGCGGTCAAGCACCTTCTCTCCATGAGCCCCGAGGGCCGGCAGGAAATGGGCGAGAGGGGGAGACAGTTCTACTACCAGAACCTGTCAATGCAGGCAGGCGTAGACCGGATACTGGAGATACTTCACGAAAGCGCCAGGGTAGCAAGGTAGGTATGATCCAAACTGCTGCCATCTTGGCCCCTTGCCGAATCCCAGACACAACGCACTGGGGATGAACGCCGGGGACCTTCACCGAAGTGGCATTATGTTATAACCGACCGTTTCGCATCCACAACGCGCCGAGACTGTCACGACGCTAATACGCCCGGCCCGCCCACCAAGCTTCCCCGTCGCGGCCTGCGCCCCGCCCCGTGTTGACCGCTGTTGGGCACCTAATGCCTCCCAAACTCCCCCCGATGGCGCTCCAGAAGCTCAATACTTGCGCAGGATTCTGGCTGTTCAGCAGCCCGTGCCTCCGCGCGTCCAGCGCTCCGCTCCCCTGGGCCCCATACCGCAACGAAGGAAACCATGCCCCCAGGCGCGGAAGTACCCGTGGCCTCCTGGGGCGCATCCTCAGCGATAGCCCAGGCGGCGGGCAATAGTTAGAGCCAAGGGCGTATCGGAGGCATCCATGAACGGAGCAGACGCGCTCATCAAGAGTCTGCAGGATCGCGGAGTGGAGTTCATAGCGCTGCTCTGCGGCAATGGTACCGAAGCCATTATCACCGCAGCCCACGAAGCCGGCCTGCGAATGATTGACACGCGTAACGAACAGGCCGCGAGTTACCTGGCCGAGTCCTATGCCAAGCTGACCCGCAAGCTCGGCGTCTGTGTGGTCTCCAGCGCCATCGCCCATGTCAACGCGATGGCCGGGATGATGAACGCCTGGTTCGATGGCGCGCCGTTCCTGCTGATTACCGGCCACAGCAACTCCTCTCACATGCGACGGGGCAACTTCCAGGATTGTGACCACGTCACGCTCTCGGCGCCGCTATGTAAGTACACCGAGTTGGTCACGCACCCACAGCGCATCCCCCAGGCGCTGCATGAGGCCGTTGCCGCAGCCATTTCGGGGCGGCCGGGACCGGTGCATCTGACCATAACTAAGGACGCCCTGGAGAGACAGCTCGACGCCTCGGCGCCGCTGCCTCCCCTGGGCGGGAGCGCCGTAGTCAGTGACCGCGCTGCTGCCCCAGAGGCGGCCGTGGCCGCTGCCGTCGCGCTTGTAGCCCATGCTGAGAGGCCTCTGATCGTGGCCGGCAGCGGTGTGTTCTATGCCGATGGTGGCGCGGCTATGCGGGACTTTGCCCACCGTGTCGGCGCGCCAATAGTCACGCCGATCTGGGATCGCGGAGCCGTCAACACCCCTGATGACCTCTTCATGGGCGTTATCGGCGGGGCCAGCGGCGAGCCCGACCTCCAGCCCCGGGCCGATCTGATGATCATCGCCGGCGCCGCGGTGGATTACCGTACCCGCTACCTCGACCGTCCCCCGCTGCGATCCGACCTGAAGACCATCCGCATAGATGTCGCCCCCGACCGCTTGCGCCAGGCCATGGAGCCCGATGTCCCCCTGCTCGGTGATCCGGGCACGGTGTTCGCCCAGCTCGCCGCTGCCTATACTGGTGGCGACCATGCCACGTGGGTGGCGCAAGCGCAGCAAGTCGCCACCGATTTCTACGCTGCCTGGGATGTGCGCCCCGCAACCGCATCAGGGGTCATGGTAGGCTACGATCTGGTCACTGCTCTGCGTGAATGCCTGACACCCGACACCGCGTTCGTGGTAGATGGTGGCAATATCGGCCAGTGGGCGCACAAGGTGCTCCTGCGCGACCGCTACCCCGAGTCTCTGCTCACCTGCGGGGCCAGCGGCGTCATCGGCTACGGTGTCCCCGGCGCTATGGCCGCGCGGCTGGCTTATCCGGGGAGACGTGTGTTGCTGCTCACCGGTGACGGATCGCTCGGCTTTTGCCTGCCCGAGTTCCAGACCGCCGTGCGTCATAGCCTGCCCTTTGTGGCTGTCCTGGCCAACGATGAAGCCTGGGGCATTGTCGTCTGTGGGCAACAGAGCGCAGGTGTCCCGTGCGCCGCCAGCTACCTGGGGCCCTGCGACTGGGTGCGGGTGGTCGAGGGACTCGGCGGGCGTGGGGTGCGGGTGGATAGCCCCGGCCAGATCGCGACAGCGGTCGAGGAAGGGTTCCAGTCCGGCGTGCCGACCCTGGTGGAGGTACCGCTGGGCGTCATGGGCGCTGAGGCATGTCGCCTGTGACGAGTTAGATACGCCCATCTGACAGAGAAGGCCTTAAGGAGGCGCAAGTGCAGACTTCGACGCTGATGTGAGGCATCCTGTTGCCGGATACCTCACGCACTACGCATCCATAAGCCGCACCTGCAACCCCAGAACGATCCGCGGCCGATCGTCCATCTGCACCTGCGTCTGCGCCTCGATCTCTCCCAGGCGATGGACACACCGCTCTCTTGAGTCATACTCCGCAGCGCCTGGGCGGACTCGCCGGCGTCCTGGACGCGCGATTCCCCTGCCGCGGCGGTCTGCGGCGTTCGTCTGATCGCTTCGTCCGGCCTCAATCAGCTACGGTGGCTGATTCTCAGCCACGATACGGTTGATATTCATCCTGTGGGCGCGTCGAGCAGATTGGGTCACGCCTGCACCGGGGGATCGTGCTCTGCAGGGCGACAGGCGGTGTCCTTTGCCGAGCGCCTGCGAGCTCTACCCATCAGCAGCCTGTGGGAGCGCAACTGACCTCCCCAGTCTTATCCCATGCAGCACAGCCTGTGAGCGCCATGCGCACATCCGGGCTGGGCCCTCTGGAGGCTCAGAAAGTAGAGAGCGACAGGATAAATGGCGCTATGCGCCGTCAGTGATGGTGAGGGTGACGACGCGGGTGCTCTCGGGGATCGTTCCGGCGTTTACTGTGGCGCTGAGGCTGTAAGTGATGGTCTTGGCGCCCTCAGCCTTCTTCGTGATTCCGGTGACCAAGTTCCGATCGTTGCGATTGAGCACCACTGCGCCAGAGGAGGTGGCCCCTGTGGGGGCCGCGAGGGTGATCCGCAAGGTTGTGCCTGTGGGCATTCCGCGGTCGATCCTGCCCGTGATCTTCTTGTTCACGCCAGTGGTCGTGATCGAGTATGTGGTGCTGGAATCACTGACCGGGGCCGGATCCGAGCCGGCGGTCGCCGTAACGATAGACAGAGGTCCGGGGTCGCCTGAGATGGCGATCTCATTGACTGCGATGACGGCAAAGGTGACCGTCTGGGAGGCGCTCTCTCCGGCTAGCACAACGGATGCCGCGCCAAGGAGCAACACTGAGAGAAACATCCCCAGTATGAGTATCCGCAT
>Ga0067045_1029726_pt1 | contig 18749 bp, 17 predicted proteins | sample TerdegcTABiofilm_FD_59184 | JGI IMG/M metagenome (GOLD analysis project Ga0067045, IMG submission 59184) | Combined Assembly of (Gp0054472, Gp0054536) Wastewater bioreactor microbial communities from Singapore -Terephthalate degrading... | reverse complement strand
GAAAAAAAAGGAGACAGCGCTGCTCAGGCTTATCTGGAACTAGGTGGGATTTATACTCTTCAGAAGAATTATGATGCGGCAGAGCAGTGTTTTCGGCAAGCTTTACAGCTTGATAATTACAATTTGACGGCCCGTTTGAATCTGGGTCAAACTCTGGCTAACCAGAGAAAATTTTCCGAGGCATACGAAGTTTTTGAAGAGCTTTCCAAGCTGGCGCCATCCAACCTGGGCATACAAATAAAGATGGCGTTAATTCTCGCGGAACAGAAGCAATTCGACAAAGCACGCGAACTATTTGACAGGATTCTTCAAAGCAAACCCGGATGGGACCAGGTACGTTTTCACCTGGGGCGAGTCTTGCGAGAACAAGGCAAACCTGAAGAGGCTGAAAAAGAATTTACTCAAATAGTGAAGGGACAACCCTCATTTGTGAACTCAAGAATAGTGTTAACCCTGATGTTTCTGAACATGAAAGAGCCTTCCAAAGCCCTAAAATATGTAGATGAAGCAATTGAGGCTGAACCTAAGGATTCGGAGATATTACATATAAAGGGGTCTATACTTGAAGAGCTATTCCGTTATTCCGAAGCCGCCAAAATTTATTTAAAAGCTTTAGAGATTGATCCCAAGAATTCAAAAATAATGTATTCTCTTGGTAACGCATTTGAAAAAGGCGGTCAGAGATCCAAGAGTATGCAAACAATGGAAGATATACTGCTGGAGAAGCCTGACGACGCCAGCGCTCTGAATTTTGTCGGATACACGCTTGGTATAATGGATTCAGACCTCGACAGGGCTGAAAGTCTTGTCAGAAAGGCCTTGGAGATAAAACCAGACGATGGATACATAATGGATTCTCTGGCCTGGATATTATACAAAAAGGGCCGAATCGATGAAGCCCTGAAAATTCTCGAGAAGGCTTTTGTGAGAGTAAGAAGCGACCCGATTATAAGCGAGCATTTTGGGGACGTGCTTTCTGCCAAAGACCGCATTGAAGATGCAATTGAAGCCTACAAGAAATCGCTGACTCTAAATCCCGAAAATCTGCTGGTTCGGCAAAAGCTCGAGCAACTGGAAAAACGTACTGGCGCTCAGGTAAAATGATAGCTCATATAAACTTCTGAAACTGTGTCAAGAGACAATGATTGTTCATACGATATGAAAAATTGCGCAGTTTTCCTTTTTATTCTTGTTTTTACTTGGTCTTCGGCGCAAGCCCAACAATCAAGCCATGCCCAAAGTGTTCAGGGGCCCAGATCTCAGGGTCAGACTCATTTGGTCCGATTCGACCTTCCCCCTGAGCTGGGAAAGGAATACGATTTTTTGGGCCAAAAGCTTCGATTGGATCGACCAGATTTGCGATCTCGACTAATTTCGCAAGTGAACTTCTTGCTCTATGACGCGAGGAGTGTTTTGACCGAATGGCTTCTGGAGAAAACCCGTTCAAACTGGATACTCAGAGAGACGTTTTCCAAGAACGGTGTTCCAGAGGACTTTATTTGGCTTGCGCCTGTTATGGCTGGCGCTGCTAGGAGCTCCAAACCCCAGGGAGTTGGGGCGTGGTTGCTCGATAAGCCCTGCTCAGCCATTGAAGGTGTTGAGATGAGGGACAACTCTTTCATGGACGACAGGCTTGACATCCAGCTCTCCACAAAATGCTTTGCCCACAGAATATCAAGCCTTCACAATGACTACAAATTCAATTGGTTTATGGCCACGGTAGCCTATTTGCTTTCACCAAAAACCACAACCGAAATCATAGATAAGTACGGAACATCTAACCCATGGGACATTCCTCTTCCAAAGAACATTGAAGACATGCTGGACCGGTGGATAGCTCTCAAAATTATTTATACCAACAGGCAATATTATGGCCTTGAATTCAAAGATCCTGCCCCATTCATATTCGACCAGCTCTCCGATGTCAGGCTCTCTAAAGATCTTCCCGTGGCGGAAATAGCAAAAATATTGTCAGTTTCTCCGCGACTCATTCTGGAGATCAATCCAAAAATCAAGACTACTCCAGGCATTTTCCCCGCTAAAGCGGATGGCAAACAATTGACTCACACTATTGCCGCTCCGTCAGGAAAAGGAGTGCTTCTATTAAAGAAACTTGAGGAGTTAGGTTACGTCGAAGGCTTTCGCAAGCTTTGAAAAGAATTATATTTAGTGTGGCGATGGCGCACTTGACTGTTTTTGCGAAAGGTCTTAGCATATTGCGCAGTCACTGGATCTTCGAATTCTTATTTAGAATGACTGTATGGAGCGATGCATATGAAACTAATTAAATGGGATCCGTTAAGAGATCTGCTCAGTTTTCAGGAAAGAGTCAACAGACTTCAAGGCGCCAAGTCCTCGGATACTGATTTACGGCGTGGCCCATGCTGGTGCCCGGCTCTTGACATTCTGGAAACCAGTGACGCTTACGTTGTCTGGGCGGAATTGCCCGGAGTAGGCAAAGAAAACATTGAAATCGAAGTAGTGGGGCGAAAGGTAATACTTTCTGGCTCTAGAACCGTGGAACAGGAATATGAATCTGCACAATACAAAAGCGTTGAGAGAGTTCAAGGGTATTTCCAAAGAAGCTTCGATTTGCCTGGCTCCATAGATGTTGATAAATGTGAAGCCAAATATGTTGATGGCGTGTTACAACTTTATTTGCCCAAGTCACCTGATATTGAGGATAGATGTGTAAAAATTGAATGCGCCGGGTGATGGTTGAACGGCCACTTCCAAAGTTTTGAAATTGATTTTTGTACAACAGACAACATTTCTGTGTGTCATAAGCTCAACTGTGAGATATGGTTTGTTCTACCAAACCGTTTTTGGATTTAGAATTCTGGTGAATATAACAAATGTCGCATATTGACCCATACAAAGTTCTTGGCGTTAACAAAGGCGCATCAGATGACGAGATAAAAAAAGCTTTTAGACGTCTGGCTCGTAAACACCATCCCGATGTTAATTCCAACAGCAAAGCATCGGAACGTAAATTTAAGGAGGTTTCAGAGGCATACGAGATACTCAGCGACAAACAGAGACGTCGGAATTACGATATGTTTGGTAATGCCGACCCTGGGAATGCCTTTGGTGGTTTTAACAATTTCCGCCAGGGGCCAGGTTTTGGGTCTAGAGGTTTTGGAACTAACCCATTCGGCTCTCAATATTCGTCGGGTTATGGAGCTAGATCTCCATATGAGGATTTGTTCTCCAGTTTCTTCAGTCGGGGAAATGATAACTCAGGTTTTGAGAAGGGACCCGTTAAGGGTGAGGACATCGAACATAGTGTGAGGATAAGTTTTCACCAGGCGTACAAAGGCTCTCGAGTATCAATTGATACATCACAAAAGAAAATTGAAGTGCAGATTCCTCCAGGTGTAGATAACGGATCTAGGATACGGGTTGCAGGGCAGGGCGCCCTGGGAATCAGAGGTGGTCGACCGGGCGATCTGTATTTGAAAATAACTGTCGAAGAACATGAATTTTTTCGACGGCAGGAAAATGACATCCATATGGAACTGCCAGTAACTTTAGGGGAAGCCATGCTTGGAGCGCTTATAGAAATTCCCAGCCCTGATGGACGCTTAGCTCTTAAAATCCCACCAGGGTCGGGTCACACCAGAAAATTTAGATTCAAAGGGAAAGGTTTTGCCTCTCTCAAGGATTCATCTCGAGGGGATTTCTTTGTGAAACTCAAATTGATGCTTCCAAAAGATATTGACGAACATACCAAAGATCTAGTTACTGAGTTTGAAAGACTCAACCCTCTGGATGTTAGATCTAACTTTTAGACCAAATCATTTCTTCGGACCTTTCTGTTTGATGACGCCGTATTTACTCTCAATATCCGAAACTTTTTCAGGGGCTCACTGGGAATGAATACAATGAATTGACATATAGTCAATTATGATAACTTTTATCAAAACAAGGAGTTGAAAATGCAGGAACCTGAAAACGAAACCGGGTTTGTAATAAGGGACAAGAGGCATTCTTCATTTGATGAAAAGAAAGAAGAATCCGAGGTAAAAGACCCATCTCAGGCAGATTCGACTCAGCAACCGCCTAGTCCCTCGGACTCAACAAAATCTGAAGGCGAACCCAAATCCACTCCTGCTCCAGTGGATTTCATCTCTTTCGTCCTCGGTATGGCTCAAACTGCGCTTTTTCAATTGGGTCTAATACAGCTTCAAGGTGGTGAACAGCCCAAGAAAGATTTGATCGGGGCTCGCCAAACCATAGATATAATCGCAATGATTGAAGAAAAAACGCGTGGAAACTTGACCGATGACGAGAAAAAAGTTATAAAAGATACTTTGTTTCAACTGAGAATGGCTTTCGTTGAAATGAGCAAATAAAAGCAAGAGGCACGATGCCTCCTGGAGGAGTAGATATAATGTCACGAGTTTGCGAAATTTGCGGAAAGGGGCCTTTACGAGGCTACAATGTGAGCCACGCGCATAACCGCACGAAGAAAATATCGCTGCCCAATCTTCAAAAGTTGAGGATTATTGAGAATTCGGGTCGTGTCCGTAGAGCCAAGGTTTGCACGCGCTGCATCCGATCAAATATGATTTCCAAGGCTCCTTAATAGGCTTGCTGGTGAATGAGTCTATTTTGTCTGGCCTTAAATATTGATATTTTAGAAGTTTATACGGTGGCGAAAAATCCTCGAAATCGCCACCCTATATATTTCCCATCCTGAATTTTAAAATGAATTAAGCCATTCCCAGGCGCTCAACGTTTTCTACTCCCTTCACCCTCTTGAGTGAGTGCATTATCCTGCCTAGATGGTCCACGTCCCGAACCTTCACCAAGAAAAACCCTTTGGCCTCTTTGTCATTGATGACATTTACATTGGCTTGTATGATGTCAGAATCATTCGAAGTAAAGACTCCGCTTATTGTAGCAAGCATGCCCGGACGATTAACTGAGTGGACTACAAGTTTGACCATGCGATCGTGAGCCTGCTTTTCATCCCAGCTAGCGTCAACAATTCTCTTTTCATCTGTTTCGTTCAGGTTTACACAATCGTTCTTGTGTATGGTTACTCCTCGACCCCTCGTGATGAAACCTCTGATAGAATCGCCAGGCAGTGGATTGCAGCACTTTGCAAAATTAACCATCACGTCGGCAAGCCCCTGAACACGAACACCACTTTTTGACGTTCCGTGGGAATCCTTGTGCTGCCGTTCCTCAGAGTGTTCAATCTTTACCTTTTCCCTCTCATGCAGCGGAATAAGCCGTGTCACCAGAACTTTTGCAGATTGTCGGCCATACCCTATCGAAGCATAAAGCTCGGATTCTGATTTGAAATTAAATTCCTGAGCAATTCTGTGGAGTTCTCCATCCTTCTCTAAGCGTGCTATATCCAATCTCCATTTTTTAAGTTCCCGCTCAACACTATCTCTTCCCATCTCAATGGCTTTTTCTTTTTCCTGAGCCATTATGTAGTGACGTATCTTGGTGCGAGCCCTACCGGTCTTGACGTGTTTAAGCCAGTCTTTGCTTGGTCTTTGGTGAACAGAAGTAACAATTTCAACGGTGTCGCCTGTAACAAGCTCATATTTGAGGGACACCATCTTTCCATTGACTCTGGCCCCCACGCAGCTGTGACCAACTTCGGTATGGATTGAATAGGCAAAATCAAGGGGAGTAGAGCCTTTAGGAAACTCTTTGAGATCACCTTTCGGGGTGAAAACATATACTTCGTCAGGATACAAATCGACCCTGACGTTTTCCAGGAACTCTCGAGGATCCTCGAGTTCCTGCTGCCACTCCATCATTTGGCGAAGCCAATTCACAACCTTGGCGTCTTCATCGTCTACGGACTTGCCTTCCTTGTAAGACCAGTGAGCTGCAATTCCCTCTTCTGCAATCAAATCCATTTCATGAGTTCTGATTTGGATTTCAATTCTATGGCCCTCCGGGCCTATCACGGTCGTATGCAATGATTGGTAGCCGTTGCTCTTGGGCATGGCCAGATAGTCCTTGAATCTTCCTGGAACAGGTTTCCACAGTGAATGAATCAACCCCAGAACAGTGTAACAGTCGCTCACCGAATCAAGTATTATTCTGAAAGCAGTTAGATCGTGGACCTGGTCGAATTCGAGACGCTGGTTGAGCATTTTTCGATGAATGCTGTGAATGTCTTTGTTTCGTCCTTTAAGGATAGCCTTTATGCCTTCTTTTTCGAGGCGCTCGCGAACTATGGTCAGTACGGTGTTAACGTACGCTTCTCGCTCCTGTAGAGAATCCTCGAGTCTTTTCTGAATATAGGCAAATCTTTCGGGTTCTATATATTGGAACGCCAACTCTTCCAGGTCAGTTCTTAGCCAATAGATTCCAAGTCTGGCAGCAAGTGGAGCATAAATCTCCATGGTTTCTCGAGCTATCCGGATTTGTGATTCACGAGGCATGTGTTGCAAGGTTCTCATATTGTGAAGTCGGTCAGCTAATTTCACCAGCAACACTCGAATATCTCGGCTCATGGCCAGGATCATTTTGCGAAAATTTTCAGCCTGACGCTCCTCTTTAGACTGAAAAGGAATCTTGCTAATCTTGGTCACACCATCTACTAGGTTTGCTATTTCTGGGCCGAAGAATCTTTCGAGTTCTTCTGTTGTCGCTAAGGTGTCCTCGACGGTATCGTGGAGCAATCCCGTTGCGACGGAAGCCTCGTCAAGCTTCATCTGGGCCAATATTCCGGCCACTGCCACTGGGTGGGAAAGGTACGGTTCTCCCGACATCCGTGTTTGTCCCTGATGAACACGTGCTGAGTATACGTAAGCTCCCCGAATCAAATCCAGATCGGCGTCGGGGTAATACGCCTTCACCATATCCTGAATTTCACCAAATCTAACTATTTGATTACGCTTTTCAATCATTGTTGCTGCAATATGATATATTTACGTATTCACCAGGACGCTATCGTCCCGGTCTCAAAGTTCTGCTCTCCCTCTTTTTAAAAATAAGTTTTAGGGGTGAGCTACCAAAATTAAAGTAAGTTCTTAATTGATTCTCCAAATATCGTCTATATGAAAAATGTATTGTCTCCGGATAATTTGCAAAAATAATAAAGGTCGGGGGCCTAGATTGGGCCTGAGTTATGTAGAAAAGTTTTATCCTTTTGGTTTTTCTGTGCATTCCAGGTGGGTTCCGATTGACGGTTTCTTCTAGAAACCGATTTAACTCACCAGTTGAAACCCTTTTTGTATAACACGCATAGAGTTCATCAATTAGGCCAAACAATTTAACTGCCCTGGTCCCCTTTAGAGCAGAAATAGTAACAATTGGGGCATGATCCAAGAACTTCAGAGTCTGGCGAGTGTCTTCTATGTAGCGATTGATAGTGTTGGAATCTTTTTTGGCCAAATCCCATTTGTTGAACGCTAAGATAACTCCGCGATTCTTTTCATATGCGTAACCGGCTATTCTCGAATCCTGATCGGTGATAAACTCAAGCGCGTCAAGCATCACAATGACTATGTCAGCCCTGTCAATGCTTCTAAATGCCTTTACTACGCTATACTTTTCAACTTTGTCAACTATTCTGGAACGTCGTCTGACCCCGGCGGTGTCAATAAAAAGGTAACTGCGACCCTCTCTCTTGACAATGGTGTCTATAGAATCCCGTGTGGTGCCCGGTTGGGGATTGGCTAGAAGTCTCTCTTGGCCTAACAAAAGGTTTATCAGCGTTGACTTCCCTACGTTAGGACGACCAACTACGGCTACCTTTATAATTTCGGCGTCTATATCATCCGCAACTTGCTCCTCTGAAAGAGGTTCAGGAATGAGTAAAAGTAAGTCATCGATGAATTCGTCCATGCCGTAACCAGTCAAAGCGCTGATTTCATATAGTTTATCTACGCCAAGACCATAAAATTCCGCTGAAGTGTTTTCATGTTTTTCCGAATCAACCTTGTTCACCAAATATAGAACACTTTTGTTGGCCTGCTGGAGAATTCGAACAATGTCGTAGTCCGACGGACTCAAACCGGTTTTCCCGTCACCGACAAATACGATGATGTCCGCTTCATCGACGGCCATCATTGTCTGAAAACGCATCTGAGATAAAATCACGTCTTCTGTGGTGGGTTCAAATCCACCTGTGTCAATGACGGTGAATTTCCTTCCTCTTACTTCGGCATCCCCATAATTACGGTCTCTAGTTAACCCCGGTGTATCATCTACCAGAGCCTTGCGCGATCGGGTGAAAACATTAAACAGGGTAGATTTTCCGACGTTAGGTCTGCCAACTAAAGCAACAAGTGTCTTTTCTTTCTTTGCCATATTCACTTTATATCATATTGGTAGGGCAATTAGCAGATTAAATCTGAACGCATCGCATCTGTAAAAAAACAGGCAGTATGAATTATGTTTTCGGATCGGCATTGAGATGATCATATGAAGATATTATATTTGCAAATAAAAAAGTTGTAATGTTACCGATATCTTGTTAGTATGTACGTTTATAAATTTTTTCGCTCAATTTTTCCATGGCATTGCTTTCAGGATGAGGCGTAATAATCTACGAGAAAAGTATTTACCATTCTAAGAGGTTCAAACGCATTATTAACTATGAGCCGCATTACCAAACATAAGTCTCAAACTGACGCTATGCTTTTCAATGTGACAGTTAGTAAGACTATTGGCGTGGGCTGTTTAACCGATGAATTATATTAAGGTCTAGCTATTATGCCCAAGAAATTTTTTGGAACTGACGGGATCAGGGGTGTAGCCAATACTTCACCCATGACAGCAGAAATGGCTGTGATGTTGGGGCGGGCAATTGGTTGGGTTTCCCGTAATCAGAATCATGGTCATGCTCGTGTTCTAATCGGCAAGGACACTCGGCTTTCGTCTGACATGCTTGAGATGGCCCTTGCGTCTGGTTTGTGTTCCGTTGGTATTGATGCCGTCCTGGCTGGTCATCTTCCCACTCCGGGGGTAGCGTTTCTGACCAGGAACATGAGATGTGTTGCGGGAGTTGTGGTTTCAGCGTCTCATAACCCATTTGGTGATAACGGAATAAAATTTTTCTCATCTTCTGGTTACAAGCTATCAAACGATGTGGAAATTCAGATAGAAAAACTGCTCGAATCTCAGCCTGGCCTTTTCGAAGCCCCTACAGGAGCCAAGGTGGGCAAGACCATATCTCTTAATGATTCTGTGGGACGATATGTTGTTTTTCTAAAAAGTTGCATACCGAGTGAATTATCTTTCGATGATTTCAAAATTGTAATCGACTGCGCCAATGGAGCGGCATACCAAGCGGCTCCACTTGTATTCCAGGAGTTGGGAGCAGACGTAAAGACTATAGCAAAAACGCCGGATGGCACTAATATTAATGATGAATGTGGGTCATTACACCCCGAGAAACTTTGTGGAATTGTCAAAGACTGGAACGCTGACTTAGGTGTGGCTCTTGACGGAGACGCAGACAGGGCTATTTTCTCTGATGAAAACGGCAATGTAGTCGATGGCGATAAGATCATGGGTCTGATCGCTAAATATTTGTCTGAGAGAGGTGAATTGAAGAAGAACACCCTGGTTTCTACCGTGATGAGTAACATGGGCCTTGAAGTTGCCATGAGGTCGATAGGTGTAAAATTGTTGAGAACCCAGGTTGGCGACAAATTTGTGGTCGAGAAAATGCTCGAGGAAGGGTTAAATTTTGGAGGAGAACAGTCTGGACACTTGATATTTCTGGACCACAACACGTCTGGTGATGGCATACTCTCCGCCTTACAAGTCCTCAGAGTAATTAAACAGACAGGTAAGAAACTGTCTGAACTAGCTTCATTGGTAGACAAGTTTCCTCAGGTGCTGGAAAATGTCGAGGTGACATGCCGAAAAGATATAGAAAGCGTGCCTCAAATTAAAAAGGTTATGGATGAATGTAGAGTAGGATTGGGGGCCTCGGGAAGAATACTGGTTCGATACTCCGGGACTCAGCCATTGTGCCGTATCATGGCTGAGGGAGAAAATGAACAAAAAGTTAAATGGGCTGTTGACTTGGTAAAAGAAGCTATTACAAGGCATCTCTAAAATGAACGGAACTTCGCTTGAAATTGCCAGACAGGTTCTCGATCTGGAGACACAGGGCATACGGACAGTCAAAGATGCCTTGGATGAAAGGTTCGAAAGTTGTATTGACCTGCTTTACTCTATTAGAGGACGAATAATAATTACCGGAGTCGGCAAATCAGGTCTCATCGGCAGGAAAATTGCAGCCACGCTTACTAGTACCGGTTCACCTGCAATTTTCGTTCATCCTGTGGAAGGTCTACACGGCGATTTAGGAATAGTGGGCAGGGATGATGTTTTGGTGGCAATATCTAATAGCGGTGAGACTACCGAGATTACGTCGTTGGCTGCTACGATCAGAAAACTAGGTGTAAAGGTCATAGCCATGACAGGAGTCATGTCATCTACATTGGCAAAAATGGCTCAAGTTACATTAGATTGCCGGGTGGAAAGAGAAGCCTGTCCTTTAAACATGGCCCCGACCGCAAGCACTACTGCTGTTCTGGCCCTGGGTGATGCCCTGGCTATTGCCCTTATGGTACGAAGAGGTTTCAATAGGGAAGATTTTCTAAGAAGTCACCCCGGCGGTAGTTTGGGAGAAAGACTCAATCTCAAGGTTAAGGATATGATGCTTGATCGCCGTTCAGCGCCTCAGGTCGAACCTGAATCCACAATGGACGAAGTTCTTGAAAGTATTAATGAGAAGAATTTGGGATTCACACTTGTAGTGTCGGATGACAACCTCCTGGGGATTATCACGGACGGAGACTTGCGAAGAGCGCTGCAAATTCAGGAAGGACTTTTCTCTCGACAAGCTAAAAACCTGATGACCCAAAATCCTCTCACTATCGATCCCGAAAGAAAGGCCGCCGAAGCTCTTGAAGTGATGGAGCACAAACTTATCACGGCCTTGCCCGTTATACAGAATGGATCTCTTATGGGAGTCATTCATTTGCATGATCTATTAGGAAGAGGCCAAATCCGCTTCACAAGCTGACCGTGCGAACTGTCAAGATCTTGGATGCAGTTTGAGAATCGATTTAAAACTTGCTTAACTAGAAACAGAGAAACTTGTATTAAAGCCATTGATATTTGGAATCTTGGTCGTGATCGTATCAGGATTGGTCATTGGAGGGACATGATGAAGTTAAACAAAGAGGATCTAGATTATTTCCAGGGGATTCTCCAAAAGCAACTTGATGAATTGATTAGAGGCGCTGGCAGAACTGTAGATGAAATGACAGATAACGAGGGTAAATGCTCCTTTCCAGATCCCACAGACAGAGCTTCTCTTGAATCTGACAGAAATTTCGAACTCAGAATCAGGGATAGGGAAAGGAAACTTATAAATAAGATCAGAAAAGCGCTTGAAAAAATAGAAGACGGCAGTTTTGGTTTTTGTGACGTTTGTGGTGAACCTATAGACTTTAAGAGATTGGAAGCGCGACCTGTGACCACCCATTGCATAGATTGCAAGACCTCTGAAGAGGAGCAGGAAAAAATTCGAAAAGTTTAGCGAGTTGGTTAGTGATTCTGTATGAACACTCAAAAGACGATGCTGTAGTTTGGAAACGGTCCCGGCCTGAAACGGCGTTATTTTTTGAACAGCAAGTCTTGTCGGGTTTTTGTGTTTTGTTTAATGCTCTCAATGAATTGCTTGTTTATTAAGATTCTCTACACGTTGAGGTGAGGGATCCTTGAGTCAGCCAAAAATTCCTGAGCCTGCTTGTCTGATAGTGAGTATGCTTTCATCTCTTGATGATCCTGTGTCCCTAGTGAGGAGAGATCTGGAAAAGGAGTTTGGGGAAATTGAGCAGGAAATTGGGCCGATGGAATTTGGCTACACAAATTATTACGATAAGGAACTTGGGGCAGGAATTTTCCGTTTCTTACTGATCTTCCATGATCTAATTGATAGAAATAAACTCTGGCGAGTGAAACTCACCACCAACGAACTGGAAAATCGTCAAATGGCTGATAATTGCCGAATATTCAATCTGGACCCTGGAATTTTAACGTTGGGTAACCTTGTTTTGGCTACTGGTAAGAACAACGCTCATAGGATATACTTGGACAAAGGAATTTTTGCAGATCTAACACTCATTTTTAGAAGAGGATCCTTTAGGCCCTTGGAATGGACATATCCAGATTATTCGGATCCATACATGCTAGAAGTATTTAACAATATCAGAGAGAATTACAAATGCAAATTAGTGGGGTTGAGTCTTTGAACGGATATGTCAAGAGCATGACGGGTTTTGGTAGATCCTCTGCAACCCTGGACGATGTTGAGATCGTAACGGAGGTCAGGGCAGTCAATCATAGGTTTCTCGATATCTTTATCAGAGTGCCCAAGAGCTACAATTCCTTTGAACCGCAGATTCGTAAAATAATTGCTGAGACATCGCATCGGGGGAAATTCGAAATTTTAGTTTTGAGATCCGGTGGTAGAACCGGTTTTACTGATGTGATGCTTGATTATGAACTGGCGGAAAAATTTCATAGGATGCTTCTAGATCTAAAGGATAAGCTTGGTCTCAAAGGAGACATAACTGTTTCAGACATGTTAAGTCTTAAGGAAATAGTGGTTCCTGTGGATCGCCTTGAGAGTTTCGATCATGAATGGCCTACGGTAGAGAAATGTCTTCGTCAGGCAATGTTGTCCTTGGAGGAAATGCGTCGGACAGAGGGGGCGGCGCTATGGAAAGACATTGAAATGAGACTGGAAAGCATCAGAAAATCGATTGATGCTATAGCTCCGTTGGTTGACCAGATCGGGGAGGATGCGCGAATTCGCTTGGAGCGAAGAGTTAAGGATCTGACTGGGGGATTGGAGTTGGATGACGATAGGATGATCCAGGAATTGGCCCTAATTGCGGAGAGATCTGATATAACTGAAGAACTCACCAGGCTTGAAAGCCATGTCAAACAATTCCAGTCTTTTGGAAGAGAAGGTTCACCTCTAGGACGAAAATTGGATTTTCTCTTGCAGGAATTGCATCGAGAGGTTAATACCCTTGGATCAAAGTCGGCTTCGACGGATATTTCCAATCATGTTGTACACATGAAGGCTGAAGTTGAAAAAATAAGAGAACAGACCCAAAACATAGAATAGGCGGGAATTATGGCGCGTGTAACAGTAGAAGATTGTTTGGAAAAAGTAGAAAACAGATTTGCTCTGGTTATTCTTGCATCAAAAAGAACCAAGGAACTAAAACGGGGGGCCCCTCTCTTGGTGAGAAATAGGGACAACAGAGAAGTTGTTATGTCCCTTCGAGAGCTAGCTTCAGGAAAGATATCCTCCAGGTTACCAGGAGGAGACGAAAAGAAAAATAATCCGGATTTGGTGGTTGAAACCAAGAAAGATTGAACAGAAAACATCATATCAACTCTAGATTCCAAATCGTTTATGGCATTCATCCGGTCCTAGAGACGATAAAGGCAAAGCGAAGAAAAATACACGAAGTGCTAGTGCTCGAAGGATCTTTAATCCAAAAGAGCTCTAAAGATTTTTTGGCTAATGAAAACGTCAGATTTCGTTCAGTTTCTCTACCGGAACTCCAATCGCTTTGTGGTCAGGCTCAGCATCAGGGAATATTGGCCCGGGTAGGGCCATTTCCATATCTGGACTTAGAAGATGTAGAAGACAGGCTCAGAGAAGGTGATGGGGTGGTGTTAGTCTTAGACGAGATTCAGGATCCCCAGAATTTGGGTGGCATACTAAGGAGCGCAGAGTGCTTCGGAGTAAAGGCAGTGATACTGCCGCGTGACAGATCTGTCACGGTCACGGCCTCGGCCGAAAAAGCCTCTGCAGGGGCTAGCGCACACATACCCGTTTGTCAGGTGGGAAATCTGGCCAGAGCAATAGATCAATTAAAAGATATGGGATTTTGGATATATGGAGCTCACTGCGAAGAAGGGACTGATGTCTTTGATATCGATTTTACCGGCAGGGTAGTCTTTGCAATTGGTTCTGAAGGTAAAGGGGTTAGACGTTTAACACGGGAAAAATGTGACATGCTAGTAAGGATACCAATTTGCGGTAAAGTCCAATCCTTGAACGTTACCAGCGCTACCACTATTCTGCTGTCGGAAGTAATTCGCACGAAGAAACGTTGAAAATTATTAAACCTAAGAATTGATATATTGCCTTAACTTGTTTATAAAATTGGTGTATAATTAATGAATGAAGCTCAGAATAACTCCGGAAATCAATAACCCACTATTAAAAAAAGACCTTCAACTTGTCATCACTATGGAACAAGATGGGCATTTTGAAGTCTACATTCCTAAATCGAGCGTGAAACCGGATCGTCATCTACTTCTGGGCATTGCTCAATCAATGGCCTTCCAGATAGAAGAGAAAGATCCAGAGACTGTCGTTTTTGCCAAGGACGCAATTGTGCAGCTTGATGCGGATGGTTCGGTTCAGGAAATATCGTCGAGTCTCATCATGGTTAGAACTCTGGATGAAGGGGCAATTGCTGCTTTGGTCAGAACGGACTCATCATCAGGCAAACGATTGGCTCGACAGGTAGTCAGGGCATTGACAGGAACAATACGCCTGGATGTCCCCTGATTTGCTCATTGCACGGTGAACTGTCATTAACCCAAATCTCACGGATGGGATGGAGTAGAATGTTCCACATGAAGAAAATTTCAACGATGGCTCTTCTGGTATTGCTGGTGTTGGGCGCGAGTGACGTAGTTGATGCAGCAGAGCTTACTGGAAAGTGGGAAGCCTCTGTTTTTGGTCACAAAATTAAGGCTCAAACTTCCCAGAAAGGCGAACATCTTTCAGGGGTCGCCTATCTTTATGACCTTTTTGGTAACAAGTCTACTTACCATTTCAAGGGATTCGTGAGGGGTAACAAGGTTGTTGCCTCCCATCACGAGGGACATGTATTCAATGGAGATGTTACGCCTGATGGACGGCTGGTGGGCGTTTTAAATACCAACAACGGTCATCGAATACCAATTGATGTTCGAGGTTCTGGAAAGTGATCGAATTCCCTATTTCTGGCTGGAAAGAAATAGCGCCGATAATTAGGACAGTATTGGTAATGTTCGCGTTCATCCCAATTATGTTGATTTCTGCTTTAATTTGTACTGCAATATTGATACTTGCCACCCCCCTGACGGTTTACGCTTTCGTAACGAACAAGCATCTCAAATCGCCGTGGGCAAGATCTCACCAACAAGTCTAGAAAATGTCATTCTCCAGTTGGTAGAAGCCCGTCGTCAATCTCTTTTTGGTGGTTTGAGGTCATTGGTTTTTTCTGTCTTCCATTTATTGTGTCAGTCGGGCTGTCTTGAGCTTGACTCCACAGTCTGGTTGAGCCAGGAAGAATTCCCGAGGGAGCATGTCGTGCAATTTGTTCGAGTTTTTCGTTCATTTTTGTGATTGATGGGTCATCCTGTGTGAGCATTGACCACGATTGAAATATGGTAGTGTCTCTGGAGCCATCCTTAAAATTGATGACAACCTTTTGAACTGTCCCCGCTTCATTAAATTCAACCAAGACATCGCTGATATTCTCAAATTCAGGATTCATACCGGGCAAAATTTCAAGACCCAATACGTTGCCCATTCTTTTTTGCTTGACCTTAGCGAACCTCTCGAGATCGCCACTAGTAATAGTATTCACAATGCTCATGAGCGGGTCCGAGAACTTCGATCGATCTCGGTCGCCTCTAACATGATAGAATTCTTCGTCTTTGCCGTCATGGACTATGATCACAAACTGGCCGTCAGACAAAATTTCTACATTGATGTCACCGCTTAGGATGAGCTGAAATTTGTTTTCTTTCTGAAATGTCAAATTTCCTTTTACAATCATATCGTGACTGAAAATGGGGGATTTCTTCACCTTGGTGAACTCGGCTCTGAACTGATTCACTATATAAGCTTTTTTCCCCAAATCCTTGATCAGGAATTCCAGATCCCCATTGTGAGTCGCTCTGGAGGCGCAGCCTACAACAATCAAGAGACAGATAAATGTTGCAATGGGTTTGCAAAACCTAATTGGCTTGGAGAAAATCATAGTTTAAGCGACTCGCCAAAATGACAATAAGCTTTTAGTGATTAGCAAATAATCTGGCTTTGGGCAATAGATTGAAGTACGACGAAGAGCCTGAGCCCCTATTCGAGGAATTAGATGATTCCAAAAAGTCTTTATTGAGTTTTTGGAATTAGGGAGCTGAAAGTATCGCGAATGCCGGCTCCTAAATTTTGAATGTCTCGGGAGAGCTGACCAAATACTGTAGCCGGAGGGGTGAGGTCGGGTGATTGGAATTCGGATGTATTATTCGAGGATGTAACTCTGGCGGAATTTCCAAATGAATCCATTATGGATATGCCTATAGAGTTCGGAGGACCTACAGGTTGAGCGGCAGGCAAAGGGTCTGCGGATCGGCCCACTGTTGATGTGACCTGGGATCCTGGCATTCGGGAGGTTACGAAGCCAGAATTATCTGGCTTGGTCTGCGTCGAGGCTAATTCTCCTGCGCCCCTTGGCGGGCTATATGGCATGGCTGCAGGAAGAGGGGGTAGGGAACTTTCTCGGCTCATAGTTCCTCCAACTGAAGTAGAGGAAACGCCCATTTTTCCTCCAGGAATGTCTCCAGGCTGTTGGCTCTTTTCGAAAGACCCCGTGTTTTTCTGAGCGCTTGACGGCACAAAAGGTTTGGGTGTGTTCGAATGAGTTGTAGTTCTAGTCGATGGACTTTTTTCCTTTTTATTCGAAGAACTTCTCTTCTGTTTCGGAGGCTTCTGAGTTGTTACCGTAATATAATCCTGATCAGAATAATTCGATTTGTTGGGACTAGCTTTTCCCGACGAAACGTTTGTGCTCCCTACCTGATCCGTGGATTGGAATGGCAATGTAGGAGCGGCGCTGGGAACCTCTGAAACACTAGGAATAATTTGAGTAGTCGGAGCTACCAAGGAGGACGATTCAGCGTTTTCATTTTTTCTAGGTCCAGATTTTGTGGGCCCAGTGGTGAAATTGGCTCCCTGACGGGCATTGCCAGAAAATAGACCTTCTGATACTGACGCCAATTTGGTCTCAGGCCCTAAAAGGGACTCTATATACTTTGTCAAGCTGTTTTCATCCCAATTGACCAACCCAATCGAATAACCGGTCACTCGACCATACCTATCGATCACGTATGTTGTTGGCAATCCGGGAATTTCGTAAATAGCTTCAAGATCCGAATTGACCACAAAGGTTGTGGGAACCCCTGATGGCAGTCGTTTCTGATTGACGGTATAGCGCTGGAGCGAATCAAAAGCGAATATGAAAGGATAATCATTTTTTTTCAGATAATCTTTGATATCAGATGGTCTGTCAAAAAGATTGACCGAAACTACTTGCAAACCACGATCAGAATATTTTCGCTGCAATCTTTCTAAAATGGGCTTCTCCATGACGCACGCCGAGCAATCGATTTTCCAGAAATTGAGAATGATAACTTTGCCCTGCATGCGAGCAGGATTGACAATATTATTGTTGAGACTGTCAAGCTCCAGGCTATTAGCTGGAGGAGAACTTCGAAAGAGGTTAAAATTACTTGAACTAAGGATATCGTGCAAAGTTTGGGCGCTGGCTGTATGGCAAAAAAACATATAGAAACAAGTAATTAGCAAGCAAATCGGTATTCTATGATTTAATGACATTATCGGCGCCTCCGGCGCAAGTATAACAATTTAATTAAATTATAAATGATAATGGCAAGTTTTTCAAGAGTTTTATGGTTACGTAATGTCTTGCATTTTCGAACAGGTTGTCATATAGGGCAAAGAATCCGGGGTGACAAGGCGATCGCCGGCGCAAAAAGCGCGGGAGGAAAGTCCGAACTCCACAGGGCAGGATGCCGGGTAACTCCCGGTGGGGGTAACCTCAAGGAAAGCGCAACAGAAAGCAGACCGCCTTCAGAGATGAAGGTAAGGGTGAAACGGTGAGGTAAGAGCTCACCGGTTCTCGTGGCAACACGGGAAGCCAGGCAAGCCCCATCCGGAGCAAGACCAAATAGGAGAGCGTTAGAGGATGGCCCGTCCGATGCTCTCGGGTTGGTCGCTCGAGGTGGCGGGAAACCGTCACCCTAGATGAATGATCGCCGCCCAGTGATCTGGGAACAGAATTCGGCTTACCGTTCACCCCGGATAACTCCATCAATGAGGAGTGCCAATATGACAGACGAAAAAATAAACGAGACAGACACGAGTCAAAATGAATCAAAGTCAGATAATCAAAACACAGGAGCTGTCCGAAAAAGGCTTACACTAACTATAGCTATCGTGGTTTTGATGGCCATCGCCTCGGTGGCTTCTGTCTATCGTCAGGAGATTTATGTGGGAGTCGTGCGGACTTTTACTAATCTCAAAGCCCAACAAACTGAAGTCAAAACCACTCCTGAACAAAAATTGGAGCAAGAAACTTCTGGTTCACAGCTTTCAGATGCTGCGCCCAAACCTATTGTGGAGTCAATTGAACCCAGTCGGCTCGCCATGGACCAAGCGCCGTTAACGCAAATGCCATCAAACGTCGAAGTTAATAAATCGGTCATTGAAGTACCTAAAAATGCATCTCATGAAGTTACGCAAAAGAATGTTCCAACGCCTGAATCCTCATCAGACAAGTCAAAAACTGAAACTGAAACTTCAAGGACAGTTGAAAAATCCAATAAGGCAGAAGCCTCCCCGGAAAAGAAAGACAATAATG
>Ga0067045_1029720_pt1 | contig 18750 bp, 14 predicted proteins | sample TerdegcTABiofilm_FD_59184 | JGI IMG/M metagenome (GOLD analysis project Ga0067045, IMG submission 59184) | Combined Assembly of (Gp0054472, Gp0054536) Wastewater bioreactor microbial communities from Singapore -Terephthalate degrading... | reverse complement strand
AAGCCGGCGATCTACGAGTCTGGGCCTGCCCGGCGGAGTGCAAGGTGCACCCAGTATCGGGGAACGTGCTTGAGGATCCCAGGTCTGGACAATACGCGGGCGACCCCGGCGGCGAGTGGTCCTGGCGTTTCCGCAGCCCGATCTGGGACCACGGCACGGTTTGCCTCGCCGCCGCCCGCGGCGAAGTCCTCGCCACTCAGGTGGTCGTGGAGAACCTGTCGGATAAGCCGCAGGAGGTGGATTTGCAGTATGCTCCTGCGGGCTTCCCGGCCGCGTGCAAGATCTTTCGCAACTGGTACGTCAAAGACGGGGAGTGGTTCGCAGAATACATGATTCCGCTGAGTGACGCTCCGGCGCAAATCCCGGCACCGGACAACGCGATCCCCGGCCAACGCAACCAGTCTTTCACGCTGATCTGGTGGATTCCGCCGGACACGACCCCGGGGCTGCACCGGGTCTCGCTGAAGGTGGGGGAGGGCCTCAGCCTGCCTATCGAGATCGAGGTCCACAACTTCACGCTCCCCGCCGAGACCAGTTTCGAGGTGGACTTGAACTGCTATGGACCCGTGTACTCGGACCGCGACTTCGACGAGTACCTGGAGTGGGAGCGCGTGTACTACCGGGCGGCCCACGCGCTGCGCTCGACACTGAACCCGCTGCCGTATTCCCAGTCCGGCCAGACATACCGCGGGTTCGTGCCCGCGCTGGAAGGGTCAGGCGCCGAGATGAAGGTGGCGGACTGGTCAGAGTATGACCGCCACTACGGGCCCTATCTTGACGGGAGCGCCTTCGGGGGCATCCGGGCGGGGGTGCCTATCACCCACATGTACCTGCCCTTCCACGAGAACTGGCCCTCACCCATCGCGGAGCACTACTCCGCGGGCAATGACATCCGCAAGTACCCGGACAACATCGTCGCCCATGCCCTGAGTGCGCCGCCGGTGGAGGAGGCTTTCGACCAGGATTTCCAGGATGCCTTCGTGGCGGTGACCCGGCAGTTCGTGGAGCACTGCAGGGAGCGTGGCTGGGCCAGGACGGAGATGCAGTGCTACCAGAATAACAAGTACTACTTCAAGGACGAGAAGACCGACTTCCGGGGCACTTCCTGGTGGCTGCTGGATGAGCCGATGCACCGCGACGACTGGCTGGCGCTGCGGTTTTTCGCGCGAATGTTCCGTGAGGGCGCGCGGAACAACGAGCGCTTCGTGTACCGGGGCGATATCTCGCGCCCGCAATGGCAGCGCGACTGGCTGGACGGTCTGGCGGACGTGATTTGCGTGAGTTCGGCGCTGTTCACCGATGCTTGGCATTGCCAGCGCATGGCCGACCAGTGGGGGGCTGAGTTCTGGCACTACGGGACCGCCAACGAGGTGCGCGCCAGCAATCTCAACGGTGTTGCCTGGGCGCTGCGTGCATGGATCGGCGGGGCGGATGGCATCCTTCCGTGGAACACCATCGGTGGTGAGGGGGCCCTCACTACCCCCACCGCAACAGCACTCCTGATTCCTGGGAGCAAGTTCGGCATCAAGGGGCCGCTGGTGAGCCTGCGCCTGCTTGCGCTCTGCCGGGGCCAGCAGGACGTGGAGTACCTGAACCTGCTCGCTAAGAAGCGCCTCGCGAGCCGGGATGAGATGCGACGGCTGATCTCGGAGCACCTGACCCTTAATGGCGAACACCGGCAGGCGTGGGCCGATGATGCCGGGACGATGGACTTCGGCGCCCTGCGTTGGGAGGACCTAGACGGCCTGCGCCGGATGGTGGCGAGTGAGCTTTCGAAGTAGCCGCAATCGCGGAAGGTTATCTGCATTTTGGTGTTGAACTACCCGCCGTCCGGGTCTACCGGGCGCACACCAAAGCTGCCGCAGGAGGATGTACCCATGAGCGACAAGATCAGGCTCGCCCTCGTCGGTGCCGGGGGCATGGCGAACGGGGTCCATTACCCCTCGCTCGCCGTTTTCGATGACGTCGAGATGGTCGGTCTGTGCGACCTGGTGCCGGACAAGCTGCAGGCTACCGCTGAGAAGTACAAGATTGAGAGGACGTACACCGACTACAAGAAGATGATTGAGGAGACCGCACCCGACGGTGTCTACGTTCTCATGCCGCCGCACCATCTGTTCGACATCTGCATTCACGTGCTCAGCAGCAAGCTAGCGCTGTTCCTGGAGAAGCCGCCGGGGGTCACCGCCGAGCAGACCCGGCAGATGGCAAACTGCGCCGAGAAGAACGGGGTCGTGAGCCTGGTCGGCTTCAACCGGCGCTACAGCCCGCTCATGCGCCAGTGCAAGAACATGGTGCTCGACCACGGCGGCCCGGTGATCCAGGCCATGAGCAGTTTCTACAAGTGGCACACCGCCGGCCCGTACTACAATGGCGCCATCGACATCCTGAGCTGCGATGCGGTCCATGCGGTGGATGCGCTGCGGTTTATCGGCGGCGATGTGAAGAAGGTGGTTGGCGAGGTCAGCAACCAGGGCATGTCTTTCGGCACGCGGTTCAACGCGTTGGTCGAGTTTGAGAGCGGCGGCGCGGGTGTGCTCATGACCAACTGGCGCGTGGGGGGTCGCATCCACCAGTTCGAGATGCACGGCGAGGGCATCTCCGCCTACGTGAACCCCGACTTTCATGCCGATATCTACGTAGATGGGGCCACCAAGGCCAAGCGCATTACCACGCAGAAGGCCGCGGGCGGGAGCAAGGAGCCCCGGGTCTACTACGGATTCGAGGGGGAGAACCGGGCCTTTGTGGACGCCGTCAAGACAGGCCAGCAGCCCGAGACGTGTCTGGCCGACGCCGTGAAGACGATGGAGCTTGTGGATCGGATCTACCACAGTCCCCTGTAGATTAGTTCAAAAAACGGTGGAGGAATCCGCCTGAACGACGGCGAATAGTGCTTGCGGAAAACGCTGGAGCGCTCGCAAGGGGTGGGCAGGGGGACACGACCCGTCGGAGAGTACACCATCACTGCGCTGGGAGGGAAACCATGCGCCAACAGCAGGCCAGCCCACTGGCGATCGTCATTGCCATCGTGGTGCTACTCGTGGTCCTGTACGTGATCTTCAAACTCACTGTCGCACCCAAGGCGGCTCCGACTGATGCCGGGATCCAGGGCCCGCCACCCGAATCGATGCCTGCCGGCTCAGGCGCGCCCGGCGCGCCGGGACCACAGACTGCCCCGCCTCAAGGCGCCAGCCCTCCACCCACGGGTGGTTAGCAGCGGGCGCGGGCGGACATCGGGACGATCCAGGACTCTGCGGGAGGCTCCGGCCACGGGCCTCCCGCGGAGTGCACGTCGTTGACTTCGCCATTGGGCTCCACTATAATGGCTGTGCCCGGCGAGTTTCATGCGACCGGGTGTTTTTGTGTTGAGCAGTCGAATCGCCCTCAGCAGTTGAGTCACAGGAGGAGCAGCCACGATGGCCGGTGTAACACTCAAGGGCCTGACCAAGCGTTTCGGCGATGTAGTTGCCGTCAATAACGTGGACCTCGAAATCCGGGATGGCGAGTTCCTCGTGCTCGTAGGCCCGTCCGGCTGTGGGAAGACCACCTGCCTGCGCATGGTCGCCGGTCTCGAAGAAGCCACCGATGGTGAAATTCGCATCGGCGAACGCCTCGTGAACAATGTCGCGCCGAAAGACCGCGACATCGCCATGGTCTTCCAGAACTATGCGCTCTACCCGCATATGAGCGTCTACGAGAACATGGCGTTCGGGCTCAAGCTGCGCAAGGTGCCGCGGGAGGAGATCGCGCGGCGCGTCGAGGAAGCCGCCGAGATGCTGGGCATCCAACAGCTTCTGAAGCGCCGGCCCAAGGAGCTGTCCGGCGGACAGCGCCAGCGCGTCGCGGTCGGTCGCGCCATCGTGCGCGAGCCCGCAGTCTTCCTTATGGACGAGCCGCTGTCCAACCTTGACGCCAAGCTGCGGGTCCAGACCCGCGCGGAGCTCATCAAGCTCCATCGCCGCCTGGGCATCACCACCATCTACGTCACCCACGACCAGGTTGAGGCAATGACTATGGGTGACCGCATTGCGGTCATGCTCGACGGCGTGGTCCAGCAAGTGGATACGCCGCTGAGCTTGTTCAACCACCCGGTCAACGTGTTCGTTGCGGGCTTCATCGGCAGCCCGGCCATGAACTTCGTGGATGGCGAGCTTGTCTCTCAGAATGGTGAACTATGGGTGGACGCGGGGACTTTCAAGGTGCAGTTGCCGGCCCACCGTGTTGCGGCCTACGAGGAGCACGCCGGCAAGCCGATCATCATGGGTATTCGGCCAAGCGATATCTACGACAAGACGATCTCGCCGGTCGCGGCGCCCACCCCGGGTAACACCATCGACCTGGACGTGGAGGTCATCGAGCCGATGGGCGCCGAATCGGTGCTCTATCTGTCCACCGGCACGGAGAGCCTGATCGCTAGCGTTGACAGCAACACCATCGCGAAGGAGAATGAGAAGCTCGCGGTGGTCCTGGACATGAACAAGGCTCACATCTTCGACAAGCAGACGGAGCTTGCCATCGGCGAGGAGACCGTGGGGCACTGAACCCTTTCACCGCATCTGCAGAACCAGAACTACCGAGGGCTCCGGAGTGATCCGGAGCCCTGCTCATTGGGCACACTGTTCAGGCAGCGGCCTGCCCGTCAGTCTTCAGGCGCGAGCGGAAGGCGCCCGTGAGCTTCCTCCCAGATGCCCAGAAGCTCGCCGCGAACCCGGGCCAGTGTCTCCGCCAGTTCCTCGAGTTCCCCCGCCTCCTCAGGGTCGTCGGCTGCGCCTTCGGCGTCTACCCGCTCCAGTGTGAGGTCAGACGCGATCTGCTTCAGCCGGTCCATCAACGTGCGCGCCCATACCAGGGTGTTGAGCGGCGGCTGGGGGCTCTCAAGCTGCTCCAGTTCGCGCGACGCGTGCTCGCCGACGAACTCCCGCAGCCGCTTGAGGAACCTGCGGGTGCGGATCGCCACGGCCTTCGAGCTCTCGATGTCCAACGGGGTGAGGGGCGAGGCGATGCCCACGGGCGGCCGGCTGTACAGGAGCACATCCTCCAGCTGCTTCTCCGCCTCCAGGGCCGCGGCGTAGATGGCGACGAGCCGCTCTCGTCTGCGCCGCGCGGGGCTGCCTTCGCTGAGGATATCCTCGAGTGACTCGAGCTGCGTCTCAAGGAACTCCCCGCGTGCTGCCAGGTCCGCAAGCTCCTGGTCGCGGCGGTGAGTGGCCGCCCTGCGCTGCTCCACAAGCTGATCCAGGATGATGTCGATATCACCCAGGGCCTGCTCGAGGGTAGCCACGAGAGTGTCCATGTAGTCCTCTGCGCCCTGGCGCAAGCGGCTCTCGAAGTCATACCGCAGCCGCCCGCAGGCCTGGTCGAACTGCTGCAGGAGCACCTTCTCCCCTTCGCGCAGCATCGCCGCCTTCTTGCGCTCCTCACCCATCAGCGCCCAATGCCACTTGAACCCGGTGCCGAGTTGCACTTTCCAGGAGCGTTCGCGCCACTCGAACTTCGACTGGGATGGCAGGGCCAGGGCGTCAGCGATGCGCGGCTCGGGAAGGTCGAAATGCTTCCGGGCGGCGGAGTAGACCTGTGCGAGCTTCTCCTGGATGCGGTCCCCGAAGCGCTTCAGCGCATCCTCAAGGTCCGCCGCGAGCTTGCCCTGCTCCTCCTCATCCTTCCACGCCGCGATGGCCTTGCGCAGGTTGTCTTCCAGGAACTCATTGAGCTCCGTGTGCAGTTCCTCGAAGCTCGAGAAGCGCGGCTCGTCGGCCCATTCGGCGTAGCGCGCCTTGAGGTCTTTCATCCCCGCGGCGCGCGCCATTTCGAAGTCTTCCTGCAGGCGGGTGCGCACCACCCGGTCGACATTGGTGCGGACCAGAACCTTGCTGTCGTTCACCTCGTGCATGATCAGATCACGTTCGGAGCGGAAGAGCTTCACGCTGCGCCTGAGTTCCTCGACGCTCAGCTCCAGGCTCCGGCGGTGCAGATCCACCGCGAGCTTGAGTTCCTCAGCCACCGCGCCGGCGCGCCGTGCGATGGACTTGTGCAGCGTGGGCAGCAGGTCGTCCTCGGCGAAACGCTGCAGCCGGGCGGAGAGCCTGGCGACTCCGGATGCCTCCCATGCGCTGCGCTGGTCGGTCCGATTCGCCTCAACACCGTGGCGCGCGGATACCGGCAGAACCTCGAGCGCATCCTCCGGCAGAACCGTTGCGAGGACCTGGCGGGTGAAGTCCAGCGCTTCCTCGCGCTCGGTGGGGGAGAGCTGATCCACCTTGTTCAGGACCACGAAGATTCGTGATGTCCGGCCGAGAATCTCCCGCACGAAGCTGAGTTCACTCTGGCTGATGGGCGGGTCCGCCGCGAGCACAAGAAGGGCTCCATCCACCTGGTCCAGGAAGCTCTGGGTGACCTCGGTGTTGTGCTGGTAGATTGAGCCGACGCCCGGGGTGTCCACGAGGAAGAGGCCGGATGCCAGCAGGGGCGACGGAACGCGCACCTCGACAATCGCGACCTGCTTCGCGTTCTCGGGGTTGCCCGACTCGCTCACGTAGGCGGACAGATCGCGCACCTGGATCTGTTCGCGGCGACCGTCCTGGAACGTGACGCGACACTCCACTTCATTGCCGTACCGCACAACCGTGATGATGCTGGTGAGTGGGACCACGGCGGATGGCAGGATGTCGTGGCCGATAAGCGCGTTGATCATCGTGCTTTTCCCGCGCTTGAACTCGCCGAAGACCACGAGGTTGAAGGCGCGGGCGGCCAGTTGCTCCTGGAGGCCCACGAGATTGCGCCAGTGCCGATCCGGACCGTGCTTTGCAGTGTAGTTGACCAGGCCGCGCACGACCTCCGTCAGGTCCACGGAAGCCCTCTCGCTGGCCTGGATCAGTTCATGGGGTGTGCTCACGTATTGGCTCCCTCGTCCTCATCGATCACTTCGAGCTCGTTCCCGCCGCCGCTTGCTGTATCCTCCGGCAGGGGGATGGCGTGGTCCTCATCGTCGCCCTCCCAGTAATCGGCGTAGATATCTTCGCCGGGAACCGCGTCAAGCTGCCCATCGGTGGCAGTCTCGTCATCGGGCGCGTTCCCATTCTCTCCCTCGACGGAAGGCTTGCGCTGCACCAGTCTCACAAGCGCCACGCTCAGCAGGTACAGCAGGATCATGGGTCCGGCGAGGATGGCCATGTTCACGGGGTCCACGGTTGGCGTGACGATGGCTGCGAAGACGAAAATGACCACCACGGCCTGCCGCCACCACCCCATCAGCTGCCGGCTGTTGACGATCCCCAGGAAGCCCAGGAACATGAGCACCAGCGGCAGTTCGAATGCCAGCCCGAAGGCCAGGAGGAGGCGCATCGTGAACCAGAGGTATGGCTTGAGGGTGCGCTCGATCTCCACGCCCAGGCTCTGGTCCATGCGGAACAGGAATGCGTAGGCGTTGGGGGAGACGTAATAACAGAAGACGATGCCCGCAACGAAGAGCACAACTGCGAAAGGCCAGATGACAATCAGGTACTTGCGCTCGTTGTCCTCAAGGGCGGGCTCGATGAACCGCCAGATCTCGACGAGGATCAACGGAAGGGCCAGGATCAGACCCGCGAGCAGCGCGGTCTGGATGGCGATAGTGAACCCCGCTGCCGGCTCGAACACGCGGAAAGGGAGGTTCTCCACACCTACCCGGCGCGCACCCTCCTCCGCTGGGTAGCGCAACACGGCCAGGATGTCGTCACGGTACGCCCAGGCTGCAATGGCGCCCACACAGATGTAGACGAAGGACCGGATGATGCGCATCCGCAGTTCATCTAGGTGGTCGAAGAAGCTCAGTTCGCGGCGGTCGCGCGGGCGTGCTGACATAGGGGGTCTTCAGACTCCCACCACAGACTCAATCATCACGTACCACGGGGCAGGTTCGGACTTCATGGCTTCCCGTGCATGGTCGCTGAAAGGCATCGCGAGAGCCGCTTCCCGAACGGCTTGCTGGAAGCCCAGAGCGCTAAGCCGCTGGTAGATGGGCGCTTGAGAGTCCACGATTGTCAGGATGCGCTCCGTCGGCGCTGATGTCAGAAGGGCCTGCAGGTACGGCTCAGGCGGCTCCGGGCAGGCGATGTCACTCACCACCGTTGCCCGGGCGGTCTCGCCGGCAACCAGGACATCAACGGTCGCGAAGGCACAACTCGCAATGGGAGCGCCGGACGCGTCGCGGATCACCATCAACTGGTCCGGGAGGCTCGCGGGACGGTCCAGGCGGTGCCAGGCCCACAGTTCGTCGGTAAGTGGCGCGTAACCGTCGAAACCCGAGTACTCGCGGTCGGTCAGGGCGCGGATGATGGCATGATCGGCGAGCGTGGCGGGTTCGGCCTGTAAGTCGGTCGATGGGTCTGGCCGGTTGCCCTCAAGCGCCGCGCCGATTGCCCTCGTCTCGTATCCCAGGCGCTGGTAGAAGGTGTACGGGTGGCCGTCCGGGTTGGTGTACAGGACCGCGGCTTCCGCGCCGGCTTCGCGCATGATCCTGTGGGCATCCGCCATGAGCCGGTGCGCTAGGCCCTTCTTGCGGTGCTCGGGCAGCGTGGCCACGGTATCAATGATCCCGCAGGGCATCACGGTTCCGCCCAGGCGTACGTCCTGGATGCAGACCAGAACATTGGAGACCAGTTCGTCTTCCCACAGGGCGGCGGTGCAGTACTCCGGCCGGCAGCCCGGGCGCTGCAGATACCACTGGATGAAGGCTTCGTCCACCGGCATCGCGCCTTCGTACTCAGCGAAAGCGATGTTACTCAGACGCGCCAACTGGGCTGGAAGGTTCGGTACTTCGGCGTGGGTTGTGAAACGGTATTCCGCGCTGGGCATGGATCAGACACCCCGGGATATCGACACGCCGCCACCCGGAGGCGGCGGCGAAGCTTGACGCTAGCGGCGAAGGTCCATGGGCTGCGGATAGATCACACGGGCCCCTTCGGAGATGCGCAGAACCAGTTCCTGTAGTTCGCCTGGAACTCCGCGTCGGACTTGACCAGATACATGATGCCGTCCACAAGGCCGAGCACCACAGGGATTCCTGTCCAGGACAGGAGCAGGTAGATAACCCCTTTGTCGATGTTGCCCAGGTAGAAATGGTGCACGCCCAGCCCGCCGGTGGCCGGGATGATGGCGAGTACACCGGCCAGCGTCTTGTCCTTCATTCAGGCTCCCCCTCATCACGATTGCCTGGCGGGTATCTGGCGCTCTCAGCGGCCCGCCAGTGCAGTAGAGCATAGCACAAGCGCGGGATGGGAACAAGGATAGGCGCCGGACGGGCGCCAACCTGCACCACCCGGCCCGGCGCCTATGGTCGCCTCCTGTGCGCTCAGTCCTCGATCGTCACCATGCCGGCGCCGTGGGAGCTCTCGTAGATCGCCTCGCCGATCTGCAGGGAACGGTAACTGTCCCACAGGTCCGGGCCGCCCTCGACCTGACCCAGGCAACGCAGGGCGAAATGCCGCACTTCTCCCAGGTAGCCGAAAGTGGCGCGCGAGTTGGAGATGCCGGTCCAGGCGGGCTCGAACACGTGACGGTAGCGCCCGGCCTGCGGAACCACGGTGGTGAAGTCCTCTTTCGACTGCCAGGAGACGTGGAGCATGTCGCGGACCTCGACGCAGGTTTCAAGGCCCGTGAGGTGCAGGATCTCCTCGATGTCCCGGAACCCGGTGCGGTGTTCCAGGCCATTCAAGTCGAGCTGGCCGATGGCGCCTGACCTGAACTGCAGGTTCACCAGATACGCGAACTGGGTGGGTGTGGCCTCGTAGTACAGCGCCTGCACGGTCTGCACGTCGCCGCCGAAGAACCGTATCAGGTCGAAGATATGGCAAAGCTGCCCGATGAGCATGGAGCGCTTTGCCGAGTCGATGCCCCAGATCTGCGGGTACGGGCCCTGGGCGAACTTGCAGTAGAGCTTGCGCAGGGGGCCGAACTCCTCGCGGGCGATGATGTCCTGAGCCATCAAGTACACGTGGGCGAAGCGCTTCATGAACCCGCACTGGCCCCAGGTGCCGTGGGCTTCGGCGATCTGGGCAAGCTCCTTCGCCTCGCTACTCTTGTTCGCGGAGGGTTTTTCGACGTACACCGGGATGCCTCGGCGCAGCACGTGTGGCGCGAGTTCGTAATGCTGGGGAGCCGGGCCGATGACGAAGATCCCGTCCAGCTCCTCCTTGTCCATCATCTCTTCCATGTCGGTGTAGACCTTGCGCGCGCCGAAGTTGCGGGCATTGCGCTCGGCTTTGGCGCGGTCGATGTCACACACCGCTACCAGGTCGATTTCGGGCACCTGGTGCAGGTTGGGGAAGATGGATGCGGTGGCGAACCCGCCGCAGCCGATGAACGCCAGCTTTGCCTGTCTCTGCTCGGACACAAGTGTCACCTCTTCTGATTGATGCGGCTTTCGGCTCTACTCGGCTTCGGTTTTCTCGAAACGAATCTCTGGCACGCCGCTGAAGTCCACCACGAATCTCCCGCCAGAGGTGGGGAAGACCACCTGCCCAGCCCGCTCGAAGTCGTTGGGGCCCGGCACTTCAAGCGCCTTTGCGCCATCCTGCTTCATGTACTCGTCGGCGAAGCGGATGACCACCTTCTCCCGGTCACCCACGGGATGCCCGGTTGTGGTGACCGCCTCGCCATCCACATGCCACGCGGTCAGGAAATGCCCGTCCGGACGGAACCCGGCGTCCACCATGTTCCGGAAGATGCTGATCTTGTGCACCACGGGGCAGGACAGGTCGTCCTGGCCGTGGACGATGATCACCTTGTTGTTCGGGTTTGCGGCGTAAGCAAGTTTCAGGTGCCCCGGGTGGCCGGGGTCGCGGATCTCCTGCATGTCTTTCGTGAGATACGCTGGGCTTTCAGGGTCTCTCGAATACCCAGCGTTGAGGTGGCTTCCGTACTCGCCGGTGCCAAAGGCGATGCCGTCGGTGAGGCCCGGCATGCCGCAGATATCCACCACGCAGGCGAAGGTATGGGGGGCCAGCTTGTTGACCATCAGCGTTACGTTGCCGCCGCCGCTTCCGCCCATGGAGTAGCAGCGGCGCGGGTTGATGGTCACGCCGGCTTCCTTGAGCTGCTGCTGGATGTGGTAGAGCGCGCGCAGGCAGTCCATGGCTTGCAGGTAGCCGTGGTCGTAGGGCTTTTCCCCCAGGACCCGGGGCTCGGTGTCGCCACTCTGAAGGTAGTTGACGCTGGCGGCGATCACGTTGAAGCGTTCCGAGAAGCTGCGGCACCACTGCAGGTACACATCCTGGTTGTAGACTCCTCCCCAGTTATGCAGGCAGAGCATGAGGCCGGTGTTCTCGTTAATGCCCTGCGGCGGCTCCTCAACGTGCATTTTCACGAAACGTTCGCCCGGCTGGAAGGGCCATTCCTGGCCCTCAAACTGCTGCTCCTGTTCGAGCACTTGCTTGCGTCCCTCCTTGACGACGGGTTTGGGCGCCTTCTGGCCAGTCAGTTCTGCCGTCAGGTCTTCCATCGCCAGAAGCACCAGCCCCGCAGTGAAGCCGGGGAACTGTGTGCGCCGATCCGGCGTGCGATAGATGAAAATGGAATACGGCAGCTTGCGCCCACCTGTGGGCGCCTGGATGCTGAAGTCGGCGCCGGTGTCGGTCATGCGATCCTTTACGCCAGCCGGAAGTCTCTCGATGTCGGTGTCGCTGATGCCAACCGTCACGGCGTCGAGACCGGAGTTCGGAAGCACGATGTCCCGCGCGGTACAACTCTGCTGGGGCACCTCCTTCCCGTGGACGGCTCCAGCGGGCAAGTCCACCATCACCCACTGGCCGATGCGGTCGTGCCAGGGGAGCGCCTTCTCGCCGGGAGTGTACGTGTTGGCTTCGGCCGCCGGCCCCGGCGCCGTGGGCTGGTCCGCGGCTTTCCCCGGCCACGAGAGCAGCATCACACCCGCGGTTGCACCGGGGAAGTCGGTGACCGGCGGCGGATTGCGGTACACCAGGATGTCATAGGTAATGAGCACCTTTTTCCCGGCGGGGTCCATGAGGTCCACGGTGTCGCCGGTGAGCTCCAGCTTGAGCGCATCCGCAAACTGCTTCGATTGGCTGCTGGCGATGGCGATGAAGACCTGATCCACCTTCTCGTCCGGAAGCACCAGCCTTCGCGGCTCCTCACACGACTGCCACGGCACGGGCTTGTCGGACGCGTACTTCTCGGGCAGGTTCCCGATGACGTACCGTCCGACCCGGTCATGCCAGGGGCACTCACCGTTCTTGACGATCCATGTATTGTCAGCCGCCGCGAGCACCGCGACGAACACGGAAAGCATGGGCAGAAGACGGGTCATCCCACGACCCCCTGTGAAGGCGTTCGGCCCATATTCCGCTCGGCGGGGAGGCATTCCTGCCTGTGTGGGGAAACCCTTCCGCGGCCAGCTCATCTGACATCCGGAGACGAGACCATGCGCATTGTCATCTGCACCGACCTTGAGGGAATCAGCGGGGTCACCTGCTGGGAACAGACCCGCGACATGACCACCAACCTCTACCAGGAGGCCCGGGCATTGCTCACCGCGGATATCAACGCCTGCGTCGAGGGGTGTCTCGAAGGCGGTGCGACTGAGATTGTGGTGCGAGACGGGCACGGCGGCGGGTTCAACATCATCCCCGAACAGCTTCACCCCGAAGCGCAGTGTGTCACGGGCCCCGGCAGGCCCAATGCCGCCTGCGGATTCGACGAGAACTTCGCCGGCCTGATCCTCCTGGGCTACCATGCGATGAACGGCGTGGAGGACGGGGTCCTACACCACACCCAGAGCTCCAGGGGCGAGAACCGCTACTGGTACAACGGCGTGGAGTCCGGCGAGATTGCCCAGAGCGCACTGGTGGCGGGTTCATTCGGGATCCCACCGATCATGTGCACCGGCGATGTGCGGGCCTGCGAAGAAGCCGTGCGCTTCCTGGGTGACAGCATCGTTACCGTCGCGGTCAAAGAGGGCTTCAGCCGCACGAGTTGCCGGATGATCGCGCCGAAGAAGGCGCGGGAGATGATCCGCGACGGCGCCCGGCGGGCGATGGGCGTGATTCCGGACTGCAGGCCGTACACCATCGACCTGCCGATTACCGCGCGGCTGTGGCTGAAGGACATCGACACCGTGGCGCAGATGGCCCGCGCCGGCCTTTCCACGCGCATTGACGATCACACGCTGGAGCGGATCATCGACGATCCCAGGGATATTTACCGGTTTTGATGCTTGCCGGTTCTGGTCGTCTGTAAGCGGGGAATCCCTGCCCGCCGACCGGGACGGTCGGCCTACGCGGGCTCGTGCTGCCAGACGCGGAATCGCATCGCACCCAGATGGATGGAGCCACCCATGCCTACCGACCGGCCCAACATACTTCTCATCACCAGCGACCAGCAGCACTGGAACACACTCGGCTGCCTGAACCCCGAAGTCCAGACGCCGTGCCTGGATCGGATGGCCGCCGAAGGCACGCTGTTCAACCGCGCCTACACGGTAAACCCAACCTGTACACCCACCCGGGCGTCCATGATCACTGGACGCTTCCCCAGCCAGCACGGGGCGTACTCCCTGGGCACGAAGCTGTCGGAAGAGGAGCCCACGGTCGGGCCGGTTCTTGGGTCCGCGGGCTACCGCACCGCGCTGGTTGGCAAGGCGCATTTCCAGCCCTTGCGGGGAACGGACGAGTACCCCTCGCTGGAAGCCTACCCGGTGCTGCAGGACCTCGACTTCTGGCGGCGTTTCAACGGTCCTTTCTACGGATTCGAGCGCGTGGAACTGGCCAGGAACCATACCGACGAAGCCCACGTGGGACAGCATTACGCCATCTGGATGGAAGAGCGCGGGTTGAGCAACTGGCGCGACTACTTCCGCACGCCCACGGGGAACAATGACAGCCAGCGCCGGAAGTGGCTGATCCCCGAGGAGTACCACTACAGCGCGTGGATCGCGGAACGCACCAACGCGCTGTTGGAGCAATATGCGAACGCGGGCGAGAACTTCATGCTCTGGGCCAGCTTCTTCGACCCCCACCCGGCGTATCTCGCGCCCGAGCCCTGGGACACCATGTATGATCCGGCGGCCCTGACAGTGCCGGGTCTTGTGCCGGGGGAACATGACCGCAACCCGCCGCATTTCCAGCTCACCCAGCAGCAGACACCGGATTTCTCGCCTTGGCAGACCACCCACAAGGGTCTGCACGGGTTCCACTCCCACCTGCACGACCGGGATGAGCTGGCGAAGAACATCGCGGTCTACTACGGGATGATCTCGCTGATGGACAAGTACATCGGGGCGATCCTGGACCGGCTCGACAGCCTTGGGCTTGCTGAGAACACCCTTGTCCTGTTCAGCACCGACCACGGCCACCTGTTCGGGCACCACGGGCTCATCGCCAAGGGCGCGTTCCACTATGACGATTTGCTGCGGGTGCCCATGATCGCCCGCATGCCTGGCACCGTCCCTGCGGGCAGGCGCACCGATGCGTTGTGGTCTCACGCGGACTTCGCGCCCACCTTCCTGGGTATGGCGGGCCTGGATATCCCATGGTGGATGACCGGCGTCGATCAGACCGGGGTCCTCAGGGGGGAACAGGAGCAGGCGCGGGACCATGTGCTGGTCGAGAACCGGCACGAAGTGGATACGATCCATGTGAAGACCTACGTGGATGACCGGTACAAGATTACCGCGTACTACCGGCAGACCTATGGGGAGCTGTTCGACCTCGCCGAAGATCCGAGCGAGGTCAACAACCTGTGGGACAGCCCGGCGCACCAGGACCTGAAGCGGGACCTGCTGCTGAAGCTCCTGTGGGCGGAGATGGGCAAGGAGCCGGTGTGGATGCCGCGGGTCGCGGGGGCGTGACGGGCTACCGCACCTGAGAGGGTGGACGGAAGACAGGGCACGAGCCCCCGCTCGGCAGACGGCAGACGGCGACGTCGGCGGGCGAGACGCCCGCCCCACGCGGCTGAAGAGCACGAACGAGGAACGGCGTCGCGAGCAAGCTCGCTCCAACAACAGCCTGCGGCGCCGGGCAAGAACGGCGTCGAAGGCGGCGCAGCGCCCGGCCAGGGCCCACCAGAACCGAACCGGGGACGGCGCTCGCATCATCGGCGATTGCCCGTCCCCGGTCCCGTTCTCATCTCCCGACCGTTCCCCCTCAGTCCTTCTCCAACACCTGATCCTTGGGCACCGCGATGTTCACGTTGCCGACGTGGGTCAGCGTGATGTTCTGGTAGCTCTGTGGGTCGGGCTTGCCGGTCTGAGCGGTACGCTTCGCCACGTGGGCGTCCAGGTCGGCCTTGAACGCATCCCGCACTTCGGGCAGTGCCTCTGCCAGATTGTTCTGCTCCATTGGGTCCACGGTCAGGTCATACAGCTCGAAGGGCGGGCGTTTGTGCAGTTCGTCATACAGGGACTCGAAGAACTTCCATTTCTTTGTGCGGAAGCCCCGCTTCTTCATCCACGCGTTCTCCAGGATGAACACCCGGTCAGTAGTGCCTGCGTGGTTGCGCTGGTCGATGAGCGGTAGCATGCTGATGCCTTCCATGGCCTCCTCTTCGGCGGCGTCTGACAGGCCCAGCATGTCCAGGATCGTCACCGGGAGGTCCTGGTGGCGCGTGAGGCCCCCCAGGCGCAGCCCCGGCGGAATGCGCTCCGGATGAACCATGATCAGCGGGACGTGCAGGTTCGTCTCGTAGAGCCCGTGGTGGTCGAACCACATCTGGTGCTCGTGAAGCTCTTCGCCGTGGTCGGACGTGATGACGATCAGCGTGTCGTCGGCATCCCGCATGCGGTAGAGGCGGTCGAACAGCTTGGCCATCACCGAATCACAGTAGGCGATCTCGGCCTCATACTGGGCGATGGGGAACTCCACGTCGCGGCAGCCGGGCATCCACTCATTGAAGTAGTACATGAATGCCGGATAGTTGGTCATCATCTCGACCGCACTGGTGTGGCGCTCGGCGGTTTCGTCGTCATGGTAGAACATGCGGTTGAAAGGCGGCGGGGGAAGGTACGGGGTGTGCGGGTCCCAGTAGTGGACGAAAGCGAACCAGGGCTTGTCCTGGCCCTCGCACTGGTCCAGCACCCGCATGGCGGTCTCGTTGACAGCTTCAGCCTTGCGCCAGGCGCCGTTCGGGTCGTGGTTCCACTGGTAGCCCTCGTAGACATCGTACCCCCGGCGGAACCAGCGGCCGAGGTTGTCGGCGGCAGCCGTAAAGTACCCGCGGTCCTGGAGTACCTGGGGCAGCGTCCTGATGCTCTCCTCCAGTTCCAGCTTCCCGCCCTGGGTGACGATCTGGTGGGTGAACGTGTCCTTCCCGGTGAACATGGTCGTGTAGCCGGGATGAGTGGGTATGTGGGGTGCGATGAACTCCCCGAAGATCACGCCAGTTGCGGCGAGACGGTCAATGTGCGGGCTGGTGGGCCTGTGGTGGCCGTGGCAGCTCAGGTAGTCGGCGCGCAGTGTGTCGATGGCGATGAACAGGACGTTCATGAGACCCTCCGCTGGGTTCGTTCGGATGCAAGGCAAAGCCGCGGGAAGCGTCTCCCGCGGATCTTGGCCCCTGTGGGATGGATGCGGCTAGCGCTAATCGATCGGCGTGATGGTTACTTTGTACTTCTGCCCCGTCACCGGGCAGACCCAGATGAACTCGCCCTGCGTGATTACGGGCATGTCCATCGTCGGCACGGTCATCGACGTCCCCGCCGGCGCTGCGACCGGCGCGGCAGGCACGGGCGCCGGAGCCACAGGGGCCGCGGCCGCTCGTTCCTTCAGGGCGTCCGGAAGCTTGATCTCGAGCACGTCCGCGATTGTCAGCCCAGTTGCGGCGGCCGAGGGCAGCGAGATCTCGAGCCGTGTGGGCTGGGTGGGATCGGGCCAGGCCCAGAGCGCCAGGTTGTCGGTAACGACTACCGCGTGGCCCGAGCTGGCCTCCTCGCCGTCATTGATGGAAAGCCACAGGTCCAGCACCGGGCGGGTGACGTCGTCCTCTTCGAAGGCCGGGACTTTCATCATGAACACGCCTGTAGCGTCCGTCTTCGTGGAAGCCCAGTGGTCCTGCAGAGGCTTGTCGCCCCGGCCGGCCTGGATAGGGATATCGCCCAAGCCCCGGGCAGTGTCGCGGTCGGTGACGATGCCGATAATCGTTGCCCAGCGGGGCATTACTTTGATCGCGATCTCGGTGTTCGGCTCCACCGCGCCCTGGGCGGGGAGGTAGCCGGTAGTCGAGCCCGTGTGGATGGTGAGCGGGTCCCCGGGCTTCACGTTGAACTCAAGCGCAAACTTGCCCAGACGGTCCGTGAGGGTCCGCACCAGGGTCTCGCGGCCCTGCTGTAGACTGACAGGGTGGACGGTCACCGCCACCCCGCTTCGGGCGTCGAGGACCGACCCGACGATCTTCGCCCGGTCGCCGAACGCCGGAAGCGAGACAGCGCAAAGGAATATGGTTCCTGCGATGAGCAATGCGGTGAGACGGTTCACGACTCAGTCCTCCATGGTGTGCAAGCCGGCAGTAATGCGTCGGGTCGGCGCTATGCGGATGGGTTGGCGCCCTTGCCTTTGGATACTCGCCGCGACCATAAGTTTCGGGGAATCGGGTCCGTTCGGCCAGTCTCCATGAAAACGGCCCGGACAGAGCGTCCGGGCCATGTGTGCGGGCCAGAATGCGGCGTTACTCGGTGGTTGCCGTCCAGTAGCGGTTGCGGCCGGCCGTGGTGTCACCGTACTTGTCAGTGTCCGGCTTGATCGCCTTCACGTGACCGTCGCAGAAGCCGATGTTCGCGGTCTCATTGTGGATCGGCCACAGGTGGCCCCGGCAGCTGTTCCAGCTTCCATTGGCCGCAGTGTCGAGATAGGGGCTGTAGACCATGCAGGCCCGGCTTCCCCAGACGCCAGTGGGGTTGTCGCCGCCGGTGTCCGCGACCAGGTACTTCTCGGCCGGGATCTTGATGAACGCCGAGTTCATACCGTAGTACTCGGTCGCCGTGTTCTGCGATGTCGTGTAGCGGTTCGGGGCCAGGTACAGGAGAGAGCTGGGGCAGATATAGACCTGGCGGTTCTTGATATAGGGCTGGATCACATCATACCAGGCATAGCGAGTGCCGGTTGTGGAACCCGTCAGGAAGCCGGGAAACCACTCGTCGTAGTCCTGTGCGTACATGAGGTAACCGAGCGTGACTTGCTTCAGGTTGGACTGGCAACTCGCCTGCCGGGCTTTCTCGCGCGCCCGTGCGAACACGGGGAAGAGGATTGCCGCGAGAATTGCGATGATCGCGATGACGACCAGCAACTCAATCAGCGTGAAACCACGTTTTGCCATCGATGGCCTCCCTGGTATTGGGCGCTAAGGCGCCTGGTCATTGGGGTGGAACCTGCTCCACCTGCCCGCTCGCGTGGCTGCGGATCGCGGCCTCAATGGTCTCCTGGGCCAGGAGACCATCCAAGCCAGATCCTTCCACGCAATCGGGCGAGGCACCTTCAGCAATCTGCTCGCAGAAGCGATGTATTCGCACGCGAAATGTGTCGTCGAAGCTCTTTATGCCCCCGAAGATGGGGTTGTGAATGTGGGTGATCTCGTCCGAGTCGTGGGGGTAGAACCAGAGGTCTTCGAACACGTTCTCGAAGACCAGGCGTCCCCTCGTCCCCGCGATTTCAGTGCGCTCCATGGGATGCCGCGTGGTCATGTCGTAGCTTCCGGTGAGATGACCCACGACGCCGCTCGCGAACTTGAGGTTGATGGAGGCGTTCGACCAGCAAGTCCGGCCTTCGGAGC
>Ga0067045_1029724_pt1 | contig 18754 bp, 14 predicted proteins | sample TerdegcTABiofilm_FD_59184 | JGI IMG/M metagenome (GOLD analysis project Ga0067045, IMG submission 59184) | Combined Assembly of (Gp0054472, Gp0054536) Wastewater bioreactor microbial communities from Singapore -Terephthalate degrading... | reverse complement strand
ATATTTGATTGAGTCTCGATGCGACTACATCATTTTGAGCCATGTCTGCCAAGGCTATTTCTGCGTAACCCATTATTACTGTAAGAACATTGTTAAAATCATGTGCTATTCCACCTGCTAGAGTACCCAAAGCTTCCATTTTTTGAGAATGCAACAATTGGGAACGTAGCGCATTTTCCTGACTCTTATCGATGACAAATCCTATAAGTGTGGATGCCAGGTCCTCATTCATCTTATTACAATACAGTGACACGTCAAAAGCCGAGCCATTTTTTTTGATGGCTTGTAATGACACACTTTCGTCGCTAGTCAACTCTTCCAGATGTTTCGACTTAAACATTCCTCTTTCTGGATTAATAAATTTAAACAAGCCGTTTAAGGGGCGTTCCTCCATTTCTGATTTTGACGAGAAACCAAACATTTCAATCAAAGTGTTGTTCGCAAATGAAATGATCCCTGACTCGGTAACGAATATCCCAACGGGAGCAGATTCAAATAGTCTCCGAAGTTTTTGCTCTGAAGCTTCTAACTGTGATTGAGCCTGTTTTAATTCACTTATCATCCTTGCCTGAAATAGATTCTGAACGGCAAGCGCGGAAACCTGACTGGACAAAAAACTGAGAAAAGACGCAGCCTCGTAATGTTGATCTTTGGATACAGGCGGAGAGTTCTCTAAGGATTCCCAAAATCTTTCCGGATTAACTTTAATAGAACAAGCCAGTTTTTTAACTTCGTCGTACCCGATTTTTTTTTCAAACCCTTTTCCGATTTTCCAAGCCCCCAAAACGGTCTCTTGAATCGTTATAGGAACTATGAAATTTACCTCTCCTGTCAGCAAGAAATCCGGCTCAAAAAAAATCGGCTCATTTCCTACTTTTCCCAATGCCTCAATATTTTTGATCTTTATTAGATTTCGTCCTTCTCTTGTCGAATTTATAATGGAGTACAGCTCTGTTTCATGTCTGTTTGGAATGATTACATCACCGTCTTTGTCTATCAACTCGATTGGAACGCTCCAAAGATCGGACATAGCTTCTTGGATTTTGCCTAGTGTTTTAATATCTATTAAATCCGTTAGATTAAGGTCTTGAATTCCGACATCTGGCCTCGTTAACGCCCACAATTTTTTGTCGAGAGCCTCTTCCATTTTTTTACGCTGTTTTATTTCTTCAATCAGCTTGCTATTGACCTGTTCAAGTTGGAATGTGCGTTCTTTTATCCTACTTTCCAATTCCTTATGCGAATCGCGCAAAGTCTGTGCTTTTTTGTTAGATTCTGTAATATCCCTTCCTACTAACTGAAATTCAATGTCAGCGTTTTCTTCGTCAAGCCTGGTATCTATAGACCAATCAAAAAAGCGTTGATCCCCGGTTCCCGATATGAACCAACATTCATATGACCCATGGTAATCTTTAAACAAATGCTTCTTGAGAAACTCCCTAAAATCGGATTTGAATTTTTCCGAAACAAATACTTCGAAATTTAAACCGATAAGACTCTCTACAGGCAATGAGCTGAATTTACAGAAGGCGTTATTTACGAATGTAATGATTCCCTTTTCATTCAGGCGACAAATCAAATCTGAGCTAGCTTCGACTAATTTTAGAGCTTCCTCTCCTTTTCTTCTCCTGAACTGATCTCTTAAATATTCATAACCCAACATCATTAATAATGAGAGCAGATTAACCTTATCCGATTCGGATATATTTGTAATCTCGAAGCCACTGTGCCTTGTACCGTCAGCTTCTTCTATCCGTGTCCATCTACAAATCGCCTCCAGCGAAAAACTCTTTAAATTCAAATTTTCTGGTGGCCAAATTTTTAGCCTTAACGACTCGTGGATTTTGCATTCGATTCCCTTAACCCCTAAACCTTTAACGGTCATATTAATGACAGTTCCTTGATTTGAAGGGTTTTCAATAACATGAATTGGAACTTCGACAAAAAGTGGCTTGCGGTCAAGAACACGGACTTGACCTATTTTTTCGGCAGCATCAATAGCTCCTATGGCAAAGACCCCACCATTTTCAAGGTCTGCAATTCTCTTGCGCAGTTGTTCAATTTCCTTTTCGAGCTCTTCCTTGCTACGATCGGAGCATGCCATGCGGTCAAACCTTTTCTTACGTTGAACTGACTTGTAGGCTAGGTGAAATTGTGATTTCTCAAAAATGTATGTGTTCTTGTTTTGTAAGAGATCTTTTTTACGAGACGGCTATTTTGCTGAGTTTTTAGATCTCGATTTTAAACAAGTTTTAGACGATTTGGCAAATCTTTTGATTCCGTTCGTGCGGAAAATTAGTTTATCAACATTGAATGGTTCATATTTAAAACAGCCTGAGCATCTATGAGCCTGCTACCAATCTTCCAGAAACTGATCAAGAGCTCTAAAATTGTGCTCCTTAACCAATCTGGCGCCTATGTAGCAGAATTGCGGGCAGAGCGATCAAACTTCTTGGAATTTGATCGTTGTGGTAGCGAAAGAATTTAGCGCTTGATCTTTCGCAAAAAGATAGGGTCTTCAATTCCCTTCAAGTGAGTAAGCCTCTCCTCTCCGAGCAATGATTGATCAATGTGTCTGGCCACCTCTGGCGTAACTAAAACCTCTCCGGAACCTGCAAAACTTTGAACCCGGAATGCTATATTTATCGGACTTCCAACTGCGCCATATTTTCTGCGTTTTTCTGAACCTAGGTTACCAACTATTACCTCTCCGGAATTTATTCCAATCCCCATCCCAAGTTTAGGCAGATTAATAAGACTATTTTCCGCGTTCATTGCATTTAAAGCTTCTTGCATCTTTCTGGCGCACTCTACCGCCACTATTTCGTGATCCTTTAATGATTGAGGCGCTCCGAAGAACACAAGTATTCCATCTCCTGTAAATTCATCAATAGTTCCACCATACATCATGATGACGTTGGTCATTCTTTCAAAGTATCTATTGAGGGTTTCAACTACTATTTGGGGCTCCAGAGCCTGTGACAAAGGTGTGAAACCCCTAAGGTCCGAAACAAGAATTGATATTCTTTTTAGCTGACCGCCAAGCTTCACTCCATCCGGAGACTGCAATATTTTTCTGACTATTTCATTACTTAAATAACTGCCAAAAGTTTCTCTTATGTAGGCCCGCTCTTTGAGTCCCTCCGCCATAGCGTTAAATCCCTCTCCCATAGCGCCTATCTCGTCTCGTGAAACTACCTTGACTCTGGCCTCAAGATCACCTTCTTCAATTTGCCTCATGCCCTCACGTGTTTTTCTTAATGGCTCGGAGACACTGTGTGCCAAGAACAAAGATAGGACAACAGCTAGCGCCACGGTCAACCCCAGGAGGAAATAAATAGAGAGCGGCATTTGAGTCAGAAATACGTCCAAGGATTGCTGACCATTTTTCACATCAGCTATCTGGCTGAGAGTAACGTGGCTAATGAGAACTGGAGGCATGAGGCCAATCATCAATGATACTATTAAAAGACGTGGTAAGACTTTTATCCTGAGTCCGGATGGCCTATTTTTCAGAATCTGTTCAGTAAATGAAGCCTCCACGAAATGTCGTATCCATGACTCCGACACAAAGTACGAAAGAACAACCACTGTAGGGGCGCCTAAAAAAACAGTCCATGCTGAAATCTTTTCAGCCGAGAGTTCGTCCCAAGGACAATATTTTGGAATCAAAAAGGGAGCTATGGCAAATATCAATCCGCAAAGTAACCAAACAATTAGATTGGCTATTGACAACTTGACTGGCACATTGAGAACTCTAGCCACTAATTTCGTTTGTTGCTCAATCTCTGTTGAACTAAGATTCTCAAGCCCAATTTTATTACTTAATTTTTTGAAATGTTTCGATAAGGACAAGAACCATTTTAGTTCTAAAGGAACACCAACCGCTGCAACCATTGCAATCAATATGATTACAAATGTAGCCCTATCCTGAAGAAGAACTAAATCGCCTCCTCCAGGAAGCCCAGGCTGAACGTAAGAAAACCACACAAAGGATATTGCGGCCCCAAGAAGGTTGATGAAAACATTTATCAAATATATTGAAAGCAATCGGCTCGATGCATTGTCTGCGTTTGCATTTCCCATCGTCAGTCATTCTCCCCAAAAAATCGACTATAGAAATAACCTGAAACTATCGGTGTTTCATTTTCCTTTTTTACAGCTTACACTGAATTGCAGAAATGGGCAGTTTTATCAATTACCTCATTTGATGAGTTTCATGAGCTCGTGCTTGTTTCGGCAAGACTAGTTATGGTCTAATCATATCATCGAGTTTGGCATAGGAAGCTCAAACCACTCACAAGATGTATTTTGATTGACTGTTCAAATAGTTAAATAGAATAACTTATTTCTAGTCTTATGTCGTTATGGTGAGCTAGGTTAAAAAGAATTTTATTTTTTGATAAATCTGTTAGAATTTGATTATAAGGGAATTATTTTGATACAAACAAATTTCAACAAATTCTTTGACAAAATAATATTAGTTCTGGACACGCAAAAATGACCCTTGAAAAAGAATCCGTTAAGCTGACATCAGCTATGGAGGATTACCTGGAGGCCATATATCATTTGGAGCAGGAGAGGCGGATTGCCCGCGTACGTGATATTGCGCAAAGACTTAATGTTCGAATGTCATCAGTAAGCGCTGCTTTGAAAACGCTGGGGTCAAGAGGGTTGATAAAATACGACCCACACCAATTTATAACTCTCACGCCGAAAGGCCTCTCGAGAGCAAAAGAAATTGTTAGAAATCATGAAATCCTGAAAAGGTTTTTGACCAGAATTCTCCAGATTGAAGAATCGACCTCTGAAGATAACGCCTGCAGAATTGAACATCACCTTGATCCAGAAGTTATTGAAAAACTTATACGATTTGTGGAAATGGTTGAGCTCTGCCCAGTCGAACATATTAAAAGATTCGAAAAATATAATAAAACCTGTGAGAACTGTGTGCCTTGTCTGGAAGAAGCAATGAAAAAACTTAATACAAGGACACAGGCTCAGAAAGACGCTATGGAAGCAGGACTGACGCTCTCCGAAGCTAACCAAGGTGATCAACTTCTAGTGGGGTCCATCTTCGGAACAAAAGACTTCCGCGAAATCCTCGCAAAAGATGGAATCAAAATAGGAGCAATGGTAATACTTGAAAAACTCGACCCTGCCGACGAATTCGTCACTCTAAATATAAACGGCTACCACGTCACAATTTCTAAAAAAGACGCAAAAAAGATATTTGTCAAACCTATATGAGATTTTTCAATCTCTATGATGAATACCATCCTAGAACAAATATTTTAATGCAATACTAATTAGTATTACCAAAACACCTGCGGCAACCAAATATGGACCTGCCTTAATCTCTTCATTTATTTGAGAAGGCGTATGCCTTTCCGTACATCCTCCACCACAATTACTGCAATTATGTCCTGTAGCCATCTTCAATCCTCCTCATATCAATAACCCATATATTATTAAAATACTCAAGTTTTATCTACTTTGATTAGATGTCATTAGATTAAATAAAGTTCACAATACCAACAAACCGAACAAATGATCTGTGAAAAAGTATTTATTAACAACTAGTTATAAATTCTAGTTAGATAAGTTTCTGCATAACAATATCTTTTACTCACAATAGGAGTCCATGATAGGTCAATTCTAACCATTAAATATTAATGTCAAATATAATATAATATACGCTACTTATTCATTATATTGAGTATTTATATTGGCATTATTGTTCCAAATGTGGTATTATCCATTCATCATTTACGATCGCCGCGTCTCTTTGTTTGTCTTGTTAGAATCAAATTTCTGGTTGATCATTGTTCAGGTATGATTTCAGACAATATTTATGGCAGAAAAGAAAAAATTAAAAGAAACTCATTTCAAGAAATTACCAGGGATTGAAGTATGTTCTCCCAGGTCTACCCGGGAAGACGCGCTAGGTATAGCCCTTATAGCGGTCTCACTTTTCCTTTTTCTATCATTATTTTCATATGATCCGCGAGATCCATCATTCAATGTAGTCACCACTAGGCCGTCTGTCTCAAATCTCTGTGGGCTGATTGGTTCTTATATATCCGACGGTTTGGTTCAAGTTCTGGGAATAGGGTCTTTTTTTGCTCCAATTGCGCTGCTGTTGGTGGCTTTGCGCATATTTAATCCTTCTAGAAGCAGATTAACATTTTTGGATTATTCAAGTTTATTGGGGCTTATTCTTGTCTCATCAGGTCTTTTAGACAGGTATATCTCGGCTCAATTTTTCAGGTTTCCTGCGGAATTGCCTGGCGGAACCATAGGAGCCTTTTTCAATGGCGCCATTACCAAATTCTTCGGAACAGCAGGAGGCATTTTAGTTAGTTTTACCTTTTTGCTGATTTGCTCACTTCAACTGACAAAACGTTCAATTCTCCGGTATATCTACGTTTTGGCAACCGCAGGTCAAATTCCCACATGGTTGATGAATTTTGGTTTAATCAATTTTAAGGAATTTTTTAATCGATTCAAGTCTAGCCTTAAGAGCCGGATACTTTCAAAGCCAGACAATCTGGCGCCAATTCAAAAATTGGAGAACTGTTCAGCGATAAACGACAGGATCCAATTGGAAACTGTCGATGTTTTCAAAACAACAGTGACAGATTCTCATTTGATGGACAACCGCGAAATTGAGGTTCGTTCTTGGGAAAGGCTGTCTTGTCTACCCGTGGATGATGTGCTGGAATTTAACTCTATAGTTGGACCTCAAGAAACGGAACATTTAAATCCTCTTTCAAATGATCTAAAAACGCAAGAGACAGCAAACCAGATCACAGATCCCAAAGTATTTAAATGGAAATCTATTGAAATACCCCTGGATTCATTGGGCTCTCCTGATGAATCAGAAATCGTAGAAGAACCCGAATTAACGGTTACAGATTTCGGGGAAACTTCCGTCAGAGCTGATTTTGGCCAATCTCTGTTTGAAAAGGATAAGGATCAGATTCTTGGTCGTTCGATAAAAGTGACAAAAAGAGCTGATGAAGAACCATCAATCTCAGATGTAAAAGAAATTGTTCTTGAGGATTCAGACTATCAATTACCAAACATAGATCTTCTTGATGATCCTCCAGTTTCAACTAGAATAATTGATAAAAAATTGCTCGAGCACAATGCTCGCGTGCTCGAGCAGAAACTTGCCGACCTGGGTATCAAGGGAGAAGTGGTGGAAATCCACCCGGGACCTGTCATCACAATGTACGAGCTAATTCTAGCTCCGGGTATTCCCTTGCGCAGAGTTCTCAATACATCGGATGATCTAGCCATGGCTTTAAAATCAGGTTCAACTCGAGTGGTTGCGCCCATTCCGGGAAAAGACACTGTTGGTATAGAGGTCCCCAATTTAAATAGGGAAATAGTTTATTTCAAAGAGATAATAGAGTCAAAAGCGTTCATCTCTTCAAATGCTCCCCTCAAAATGGCATTAGGCAAGGAAATTGATGGTGAGCCTTTTGTTTCAAGCCTAGCGACAATGCCTCATCTACTAATAGCTGGAGCAACTGGAACTGGAAAGTCTGTTGGACTTAATTGTCTAATTTGCTCGTGGCTTATGTCATGTAGTCCCGACGATGTAAAATTTCTGATGGTTGATCCTAAGAAGCTTGAGCTGTCATACTATCAAGATATACCTCATCTCATTCATCCGGTGGTTACGGAAGCAGAAAAAGTCCCCAAGGTGCTGAATTGGGCTATTAGAGAAATGGAACGTCGTTACGAGCTACTGAGTAAAGCCGGGGCAAAAAATATTGAAGGCTACAATCGAAAACTCAAAGTTAGCGATTTAAAAATGGAATCGGAGTCTGAAGTTCCTGCCAAACTTCCATACATCATAATCATAATTGACGAGCTTGCCGAGCTCATGATGGTGGCAGCCAAAGACATTGAAATTTCAATAGCCAGACTAGCTCAGATGGCTAGAGCCGCTGGAATTCATCTTATTTTGGCCACGCAAAGACCTTCGGTAGACGTAATTACCGGAGTGATAAAGGCAAATTTTCCGGCCCGTATTTCCTATCAGGTCTCAGCAAAACCTGATTCTCGAACAATTCTGGATACTGTTGGGGCTGAGAATCTGCTGGGTATGGGAGATATGCTTTTTCTTCCCCCCGGAACGTCCAAAATGAGGCGTCTTCATGGCGCTTTTGTGTCAGAGAATGAGATTAGGAAAATCGCTGACTTCACAAAGTCTCAGAGGGCGCCTGTTTATTTAAGCGAAATTACTTCTGCAGTGTTGGAAGAAGATTCAGCTTTGAGCGCCACTGATTCTATCGATGATGAGAAATATGATGAGGCTGTAGCCCTGGTGACAAGGCTTGGCCATGCTTCAATTTCCCTAATTCAAAGACACATGAGAATCGGCTATAATAGAGCAGCTCGAATCATTGAAGCCATGGAAGGGGAAGGAATTATTGGGCCTTCCGATGGCACTAGTCGTCCTAGGGAAGTATTGGCAAGATCTCTGGATTTCATTCCCGATACAAGAATCGGCGCATAAATGTCTCACACCTGAGTTGAGTAGAGAAATTCGTTTCTCTGTCAAAAATTATAAAAAATCTGATCGACAAATGAGTCGGGCCAATTTTCTGCCATCAATTCGGCAACCTTGCTAGGCGCCGAGTTGCCAGCATTTTCTATGAAAGGCAACACTGCCACGGGAATATCTCTCAAAATGCATGACAAATCCTTCGGGGTGTACTCTTCCTCAGGTCCTGGATTTTGGTTGGTTGACGATAGAATTAATGCCTTTAATTTTATACCTCTTTTTTCAAGAGCCTCCACACTTAGCAGGCTGTGATTGATAGTTCCTAGCGACATTTTTGCTACCAATATTGTCGGAAATTTCAAATCAAATATGATATCAATCATTGATTTAGCTTCTTCCACAGGGGTCATTAAACCACCCGCCCCTTCAACAATCAACATTTCCGCGTCTTCGGCTAGAGCTAATATGTGTTCGACAATATCTGCTACCTTCAGATTTCTATTTTCCATAGCCGCAGAACGATAAGGAGCCGCAGGAAGAGCAAATCTGTAAGGAGCGCAGTCATCCAGAGAGAAAGCTCTTTCGCCCGCTTCCCACAAAATCTTCCCATCTATAGGCTGCAACATGCCGCTTGCAACCGGACATCCCGTTTCAACCGGCTTCACACCAACACAGTTTATTCCTCTTTTTCTGGCCAGTTTGATCAGACCAGAAGAAACTACAGTCTTTCCGACTCCTGTATCAGTGCCTGCTATGAATATTCCAGGCATTTTAGTTAGCTCCACAAATTTCCATTATAGATAGGGCTGTTTTGGAAACCAGAAATTCCAGTTCATCTTCAGTTATACACAGGGGAGGCATTATAACTACCACATCGCCAAGCGGTCTCAGAATAACCCCGTGCTTTCTAATGTTCTGCGTGACCAAAGCGCCGGTTCGCTTTTCAAGAGGATATGGAGTTCGTTTATCTCTATCCTGAGCTAGTTGTATTCCGACCATAAAACCGCATTGTCTTACATCCGATACATGAACCAGTGGGCTGATCCGCTCATCGAGCAACTCTGATAGAAGCCCTATTTTGGGTTGGATTTGCTCGATGACTTTGTCTTCTTCAAATATTTTGATGCAGCCATTTGCCGCTGCACAAGCAAGCGCATTCCCTGTATAACTGTGTCCATGAAAAAACGTTCTGTACTCAGAGTAGGGACCCAGAAAGGCTTCAAAGATTTGATCTGTAAATAAAGTTGCCGCTAGTGGTAAATATCCGCCAGTAAGACCTTTAGCTAAACAAATTATGTCAGGAACAACTTTTTCCCTTTCACACGCAAACATTGTTCCTGTCTTACCAAAACCTGTTGCTACTTCATCACAAATCAGCAAAATTTCGTGATTACGACATATCTGCTCCAAGGCTTTGAGGAAACCCGGTGGATGAACTATCATTCCGGCCGCCCCTTGCACCAGAGGCTCCACTATCAATGCGGCTATCTCATGAGACCTCTCTGAGACTAGTTTTCTGAAATTATCTAAACATCTTTCTTTGACTTCCTCGGGCGTAAGATCTGGGAATTCGTATGGAAAAGGAGTCGGAATAGCGCATTTTTTAAAAAGCAATGGGTTAAAAATACTATGAAATAAATCTATCCCTCCCAAACTTACTGAACCTATGGTGTCTCCGTGATAAGCCTGGTCTAAACCTACAAAAATTTTCTTTTCAGTGCGTCCGAGATTTTTCCAATATTGAAAGGCCACCTTCAGAGCGACTTCAACTGCAGTTGACCCAGAGTCTGAATAAAAAACTTTATCAAGACCTTCTGGGGTTATCTCAACCAACTTTTCAGCCAGCTCAATGGATGGAACTCCAGCAAGTCCGAGCAACGTAGAATGAGATATTTTTTCGAGTTGGGATTTGATCGAATCATTGAGTCGGCAATTGTTGTGGCCATGAACATTGACCCACAGCGATGAAACACCATCAAGATACCTGTTTCCATGAGTGTCGATTAACCAAGCGCCTGTTCCACTCTTTACAACTATATTGTTTGAACTTAGCCAGTCCTGCATTTGAGTAAATGGATGCCAAATATATTTCTTGTCTAGTGATTCCCAATCCCTCATTCAAAACATCCCCTATGTTAGTTTGGGTCAACTGATCTCAGATTGATTTGCGAATGCCGATCGGTCAAAACGATAATCACCCGTGAAATAAGAAAGAGCCCCCAAGCCGATGCTCACAAATAGACTGAAAATGTGATAAACCGTCGCAAATGATACGGCTACAACCGCCTGAATACCGTAGAGCGCCAAAGCATAACGACCTGCCGCGTGAAAAGTTCCTATGAAACCCGGAGCCGATGGGATGGCCACAGCTAGAGCTATAAAAACCTGAATAGTTACTGCCACAAGGAAAGACGCTTCAATACCGAAGGCAAGCAAGAAAACATAAGTAGTTGCAGAGAAAAGAACCCATAGAGTTACTGAATACAGCAGAATAAACAAAGCCCTTTTCGGGTTAGCCATCACTTCCACACCTTCCAGAAGTTTTCGAAAAATGGCATCAAGAAGGGCTGCTATTCGAGCTGGAAAAATTCTAAGAATTTTCTCAACTAAATTTTGAACAAAAACCTTTTTTGCTAGCATCAAGAGAACGAGAAGATAACCAAACACCAAGGCTGCCAGAAGTATTTGTCCAAAGACCGAGTATTGTCTTGAAACTTCCGGAGTTTTCCACAAGACTGCTCCTAGCAAAATCAGTAAACCTGTCATATCGAAAAATCGTTCAACAAGTACGGCGCCAAAAACACTTGAAAAAGAAACTCCTCTTTGGTGAAGCAAATATGGCCTTACAAATTCCCCGAGTCTCGCTGGCATGATAACATTAGCCGCTGCCCAAATGTTGAGCAAATCCCAGAGCATTCTTGTAGATAAAGAACAAAAAGGACTTAAAATAAGACCAAAGCGTAACGCTCGAATAAATTGACAGCCTACAGCAAAAATCAGTCCTGGAATCAGGTAAATTGGTTTCAATTGGGCCAATCCGTCTACAAAATCGCTCCAGGAGATATCTCTAAACGTCAACCACAAGAAAAACAACCCGAGCGCCAGACCAACAATTATTAATAAGTTTCTCTTATGGTTGTGATTTGCCATCAGGCTTTCCTAAGTTATCCATAAAATATGAAATCGTAGAGTCCAATCCCTCTTCTAACGCAATGGTCGGTTTCCAATTTAGGGTTTTCTTGGCTAGGCTAATGTCTGGTTTTCTTCGGATTGGGTCATCTTTTGGAAGAGATTTGTAGGTAATTTTAGATTTAGATTCAGGAATCATTTCAAGTATCGTTTCGGCTAATTCTTTGATCGTGACCTCGTGAGGATTCCCAAGATTCATGGGCCCACTTTCCTCACTATGCATAAGCTTCATGAGTCCATCAACCATGTCTGCAACAAAACAGAAGGATCTCGTTTGAGATCCGTCGCCATATATGGTTATGTCTTGGTTTTTCAAAGCCTGACATATGAAATTGCTCACCACTCTACCATCATTGGGTAGCATTCTTGGACCATAGGTGTTGAAAATTCTTGCTATCGCTACATTGACATCGTTGTAGTCTTTGTAACCAACGGTCAAGGTCTCGGCAGCTCGTTTACCCTCATCATAACATGCTCTTGGTCCAACTGGATTGACGTTACCGTGATAGGACTCGGTCTGTGGATGGACTTCAGGGTCCCCATAAACCTCCGATGTCGATGCCAACAGGAAACGAGCCTTCAGGCGTTTGGCTAAACCTAGCATGTTTAAGGTTCCAAGAACTGATGTCTTGAGAGTTTTTATGGGGTTGCTTTGGTAGTGAATCGGAGAAGCTGGACATGCTAAATGATAAATTACATCAGCTTCAATTAAAATTGGGGACACAATGTCATGACGTATGAATTCGAAATTAGGGTTATCCATCAACGGGAATATATTTCGTTTAGCGCCAGTAAAAAGGTTGTCCATGCATATCACAGCATACCCTATCCCCAAAAGACTCCGACATAGATGGCTACCTATAAAACCTGCCCCGCCAGTAACTAAAACTGTTTTCATCAATAATGCTCCTAAAAAATCAGGAAAGATTTTTTAGTATCCACAAGCAATCAAAGTATGTCAATCCCCAAACTTCTTGAAAAATTTGGATACCATTACTTGGATATTCGTTCTGATATATTGATGATTCTAATCGGCCATTCCATTATTACATACAAAGGTTGTTGTCATTTTTTATAATTCGGACGATTCGCGTTCTCCAAATATCAATTTTATCTCTTAGGTCCACTGATTCTATTTTCACGCTGAAAGGACTAAGCTGAATTCCACATAATTCTTCTAAAAATTGAGCTTCACTAATAAAACTCTGTGTTTTATAATCCCTACACATGTAGGCGCCTGGAATCTTCAAGATTCTATCGCGGCTTTTTTGTCAGATAGATGGGTGAGTTTTACATAATTAATGAGCCGGGGAGTGCTAGAACGCTTGGCAAAATGAATAGTCCAAAATCAGATTATACAGCTTTTTCACTCATCGTGGTTCTTTTGGCGGCCTATTGCCTGATCGTAACCATAGTTTCGGGAGATATTGGTTTTGAAGGTGATGACTGGTGGATTTTTAGCTGGCCGTATTGGAACAGCTTCCCTCAGTCGATCATAATTTATGCTAGAGAGTCATTAAGACCATTGGAAGGCGTTTATTGGATTGGCCTTTTTGAAATCTTCGGTTTCAACAAAGTTGTTTTTCATCTGTTTTCCCTCTTACTTTTACTTTGTGCTAGCGCGTTGATGGGAAAAGCCCTTTTAAAGGCTTTTCCAAGCAGAAGACTTTTTGCGCTCACCGCAATAGTTATGGCCTTCTTTATTCCTACTGTATCTTGCTTGACCTTCGTCGTTACTACCGACAATTCAAGATTGAGCATGGTTCTTTTTTGGGGCTCGATTCTTGCTTTTCAACGCTGGACTGAGCGTGGAGCAACTTGGCTAGGCATGTCTTTACCTGTTTTGATTTACATTTGTTCTTTTTTGACTTACGAAGCTCCGAGTCTCCTGATATTTGCTGCTCCCCTTTTTCTAATTCCAATATTTATGAGATCAGCTGAACCCAGGCGCTATCTAAGTTTCGCGACGAAATTGCTCGTAGCTATAGCTCTAGGTTTCTGTGGGGCTTTGTTCTTAAGATTTCTGTTGTTAAAAGGCGGCGCAGTGAGTCACAAGCACTTCTTGCCACCATTTGAGTTAATCTGGGCTTACATTGCACTCTTACCCGTTTATTTGATCGAACCTTTTGTATCCATGCAATTAGATTTAACAGCCTTATTGATCGGAATTTCTGTAATCATGGGGTTGATCTTCATATTTTTTTATAGTGAGAAACATGATTTAGGTAATTATTCCTCGAAACATTTTGATTTAGAAAATAGCAAAATTTATGTGTTGTTTTTGGGATTAGTTGTAATAGCTTTGGGAATGGCGCCTTATCAATTAGCGGGTTATGGATCAGCGGTTCCAAAGTTAGTGGAGACCGTCTATGCAAAATATGGTTTTTTACCTGACGGTAATACTCAGTGGTTCAATTTTAACTGGTCGAGTAGAATCTATTCTTCCGCCTCATTTGGCGTTGCCATTCTTTTTGGACTGTGTGTCGGTTTTTGGAAGAAACCAACATTTCAGTGGTACTCTAAAGCTGTAGCCGTTTGCGTTTTTGGTTTCTTTGTAGTGTTTCACGCTGGGTTAATTACTGATTGGAAAGAAGCAGCCACAAAGCGAAATTCTATTTGTCAGAGTCTTGTTTCAGCGGTTCCTGATGTTTCTCCTCAGACCAATTTTCTTTTAGTTGATCTGGAATACTATCACAAGCGAGCGGCCGTATTTAGAGGCTGGGGAGGGTTACGCGAACTTATCCGAATGCTCTATGACTCGCCCGATGTGGGAGCTTTTTATGTTCATCCTTATGCTTGGACATGGCCGAACAAAGTCTGTCAACAGGGTATCGCGTCTCGCGCGGGTTTTTGCACCAGAGGTTTAAAACTCAACAAACCATTGTCTCTGGATACATTGCTGATTCTCCATAGAATCGGGGATAAGTTGAAGCCGGTTGAAAAATTGTCATCCTTTGATGGCATGGTTCCCACGGGAATTTCTTGGAACAACTTAACCACAATTTATTCGAACCCAGACAGAATTATCGGATGGTCTGAAACGGTTCTAACCCCGCAGAGGCTAGTCAAGAACGCCTGGTCTTCCGGTCTTATTGACTCTTTGAATTTGTATAGAGTTAGCTTAGGTCATAGGATTCTTAACATGTGGACATACGATGGTTTATCTCGTGATCGAATCATGAGCAAATTGAAGTGAAACAGATTGAGTCCTCAATAGAAGCTCGGTCAAATATCCTGGATTCTTTATTTTCTGAGGATTAGTTCATGATTTGTTTCAATTGATTCGATATCATTCCATAGGGCCAGAATCTTATTGTCCGCATCTTTCACGCTGCTCAACAATTCCAAACTGTCTCCTTTACGTTCCATTAAAATAAGGCTATTTAGAGGCAACAGTCCTTCCAGAGCGCTTCCCCTGACCTTGAGGCCTTTGGGAGTAATAACCGCGGGTTTTTCTCTGTCATTATCCCCGGAACTCTCCGCGGAATATAAGAAGAAAGCATTGACTTGTGGATTCTTGTATAAAATCCTGATCCATTCCTTGATTCCATCGACCCCCTGAAAAACCACCGCTTTATCACCTAGATACCACTGCAAATCCAAGAAAAGAAAATTTGATCCTTTTTTAACTTCAGGAACTTCTGTCAGCAGTTTACTCGTAACATTATCTCGATACTCCTTGGCCTGTATCCAATCTTCTCTTAACGAAATTTGTGATAAAGCGCTAAGAAAAACAAAGGTCAAAAGGAAAAAACCAATTACGCGACCAACTGATTTTTTTAAATCACTCATCGTAGCCAGAATAGAAATCAGGGCCGCTGCACCAAAACCGGCAGATGAAAATATACGACTCTGGCTGGTAAAACCCAAATCTGGACTATATCCAGCGATCAAATATGGCGCCACACCGAGACACATTACCGAAATTGAACACAGGGACATGTATGCCAGATCACGTTTGAAAGAAAATTCATTTGAGCTGGGATAGGCTTTTGATATGCCGCGGTTGTATTTCACCAAAACCAAAAAAACAAATGATACAAAACCCAATGCCCAAGTAAGATTTCCAACATTGGCGTCTACGTTTTTCAAAGGATACACAAGATATTGAAATAATGTCACGACATAGGAGCAGATCAATCCCGCAGAAGGGAAAAGAGAGCTATGCCCAACCGCTCCTCCCTCAAATACCATGAACCGAATCGTCAAAAAAAAGCCGAAACACACCATTATGGCTACAGCTAATCTCATCAGGAAAATTGAGGACGAACAATCCGCTTTTTGGCTTTTGAAAACTGGATATGTCAGGAACGGAATTGAAAAGATCAATAGGACACAGTTCTCGTAAGTGAGCGCGGACAAACAATAGAAAATAATTGGCCATAATAGCGTGACAAGCCTATTCGGATTTTTGGCCCAGCTTTGAAACAATAAACACGATGTCCAAAAAAACAAAGATGATATTCGTGAGTTATCTGTATGAAGCATAAATGTCAGATTTGCTAATGGAGATATGACAAATGCGAGAAGTCCGCTGGTTATTGCCCAGCTTCCATAACCAGGAAAAGCGTTGTAAAGACTCTTGCTCATTAGAACACATGAAACTGCCAGTAAAGAAATTGATCCCGCCAAAAATGCCGGCTTATTCAAACCGAATAATTCGTACATTGATATCCAGTATAATCCTTCAATTGGTCTACTCGACTCTTGGGCATAGATCCATAAAGAATCGGGGAAACTATTCCAATAAGGAATTCCAAAAATCCACCAATCATCACCCTGAAAACCTATGTCTCCGACCAGCAAAAGAAAAAACACCACAAATAAAAACAAACCTGTTAGTAAAAAACCTATAGGAAATTTTGGAAAAAATTGATTTGTCATGTTATTACGCATATTGTCAATCATATTAGAGTATTAAGTCTACAAAAACAATACGGTGAGTGACTCTTGTATATTAACAACTGAAAGTCTCCGAGTCTATTTGACGTTCTAAGAAGACCATCGAAAATCACAGATCAAGGTGGTGGCTATGGATAACAATTCTAATCGCCATGATAAAGACAGTCCTTCAGATTATGAAATGATCGAAATCCCCATCAATGGAACATTGGACCTTCACACTTTTGATCCTCGTCAACTAGCCAATTTATTGGATGACTATTTCGACGCATGCATCGAGAAGTCTATCTTTGATGTTCGGATAATCCATGGCAAAGGCGTTGGCACTTTAAAAAGCAGGGTCTGGTCTATCTTGAAGAAACATCCCAAAGTCGAAAGCTTCGAAATTGCCCCACTAGAAGCAGGCTCATGGGGCGCAACTAGCGTCCGTTTAAGAGAAGATCTTGTTGTTCAAATTTGATCATAGAGCATTTGCTGAATCAATACATAATCTACAGAGTCTTCGTGAACATTTTTTAACTTGTTGCAAAAATTTTTTTCTGCCACTTGCCTTTTTGATAATATTGACAAATTTTTACATGAAGGGTAAAAATTAATTCGATGTGACTAATTTAGATAGTCGGTACACTTTTAGGCCAATTGATATTGAGTTCATTTCCCGGCGGAGTTAAAACTATGAGTCCAAGAACTTCTAAAAAAAGATGTTTTAATTGCCCTTCTTTACATCACAGAAAATGTTTGGCTGGAAAGACAATGAGATTGTCAAGTTACAAACCAGGACAAAAGGGCAAAATAGTTCAGGTATGTGGAGATCCTGATTTTAGACTCAGGATGATGGAAATGGGCTTCGTTTATGGAGCCGACATAGAAGTGGTTAAATATGCTCCGCTAAATGATCCTATGGAATTCATTATCAAAGGCTATCATGTAACCCTGAGGAAAGACCAAGCGGCTGACATTTTGATGAATGAACCTGAGAAAGCAGCTTGAGGAGCCCATGCGAAAAGAATTGGTTGTTGCGCTTGCTGGAAATCCTAATGCTGGAAAAACTACTATATTCAATGCATTAACTGGGGCTAGACAGCATGTCGGAAACTGGCCGGGAGTCACTGTCGAAAAGAAGGAAGGCTCCTTAAAACATAATGGACACAATGTTCATGTAGTGGACCTTCCTGGAACCTACTCGCTGACTGCCTTTTCCCTTGAAGAAATCATAGCACGCAATTTTATAGTTGATGACGGTCCTGATATTGTCATCAATGTGGTGGACGCGTCTAATTTGGAGCGGAATCTTTATTTGACCGTACAATTGTTGGAAATGGGTTGCAAGGTTATCATAGCTCTTAACATGATCGACGTTGCCGCTTCACGAGGAATAGACATAAATGCTGATGAAATGGCTGATTTGTTTGGGGCCCCGGTAATCGCGACTAATGGTAAGCGTAGTATTGGCCTCGACAAGCTTCTCGACACAGTGATAGAGCAAGCTTCCGATCCTGATGCTCAGAAAGATTTGTTGTCTCTCAATTATGGTTTTGAAATAGAAGAAGAACTCGACAAAATAGAGACGGAACTCCATAAGGCGGGGGTTCATGATACTTTTCTTTCAAATAGATGGTTGTCAATAAAACTTCTTGAAGGCGACGCTGAAATATCAAAGAAAATCCATTCTATTCCGGATCATTCACGAATTTTTGAAAAAGTTGACAAGAGTCGAAAACATTTAACTGAGATATTTGGTGATGGTCCAGAAATTCTTCTCGCTGACGCACGTTATGGGTTTATTTCGGGAGCCGTAAAAGTTTCGGTCAAGGTTGAACGCCGAGACAGGATTGATACTAGTCAACAGATTGACAAGGTTCTAACAGACAGATTTTTGGGTCCCATAATTTTACTGGCGGTTTTGTACACTGTTTACATGTTCACTTTTCAAGGAAGTGAGCCATTGGTAAAATACTTTGAGTTTTTTTTCAAATGGCTCAGTGAAACAGTTACAGACCTTCTGCCGGATGGTCTTCTCAGGTCTTTGATAGTAAGTGGAATCATAGACGGGGTCGGCGGGGTATTGGGATTTACTCCTCTAATCGCATTCATGTTCTTGACAATTGCCGTACTTGAAGACACTGGCTACATAGATCGGAA